>OHSI01000762.1_pt1 | contig 19134 bp, 11 predicted proteins | sample 1578641 | NCBI WGS metagenome assembly OHSI01 (sample SAMEA3879535, study PRJEB24766) | human gut metagenome | biome: human-associated habitat; feature: feces | place: USA | collected 1985/1987 | reverse complement strand
AACAGACATTCTAGTACGGCAATATTTAAAAGTCAATAGAAAATCAGCACTCTTTTGTGTTGAGTGCTAATAATTAATATTATTTTTATAAGAAAATCAAAATAATCTGACTATTAAAAGAAAAATAACTAAAAATCAAATAATCAGACAATTTACAAGAGTTTCCCTATTTACAGCCTAGGTAAAAGGGTGTATATTCTAGAAAAAGTTTTACACGACGTGAGAAAGAAATGATTGAATGCGCCGAATAAAGAAGATTTTAAAGTAAACTTTAGATTACAGGAAGAAAGGATAGCGACTATGAGGAAAGAAATGGAAAGTCAGAATCGTGGTCTTTACCGCGAAAGTTTTGAACATGATAACTGTGGTATTGGTGCAATTGTCAATATCAAAGGCAAAAAGACACATAGTACAGTGGCAGGAGCCTTGAGTATTGTAGAACAACTTGAGCACAGAGCCGGAAAAGATGCAGAAGGAAAGACAGGAGATGGCGTGGGTATTCTGACACAGATTCCTCATGGATTTTTCAAGAAAGTCTGTCAGCCACTTGGAATTAAGCTGAAAGATGAAAGAGATTACGGCGTAGGTATGTTCTTTCTTCCGCAGGATGAATTAAAACGCAATCAGGCGAAAAAGATTTTCGAAGTTATTGTAAAAAAAGAAGGACTGAAACTTTTGGGCTGGAGAGAAGTTCCGATTCATCCGGACATTCTTGGAAAGACAGCGGTAGATTGCATGCCATGTATTATGCAGGCATTTATTGAACGCCCTGCAAAATACGAGAGAGGAATTGATTTTGATCGTCGACTGTATGTAGTCAGAAGAATTTTCGAACAGAGCAGTGATGACACTTATGTTGTTTCACTTTCCAGTAGAACAATCGTTTACAAAGGAATGTTCCTTGTAGGACAGCTGAGACTTTTCTTTGAAGATCTGCAGGACGAAGAATTTATTTCTGCAATTGCAATGGTACATTCAAGATTCAGTACAAATACTGCACCAAGCTGGCAGAGAGCGCATCCGAACCGCTTTATGGTCCACAACGGAGAGATCAATACGATTCGTGGTAATGCAGATAAGATGCGTGCCCGTGAAGAGACAATGGAGGCAGGATGTCTGAAAGGTGAACTCCACAAGGTGCTTCCTGCAATCAATACTTCCGGATCTGATTCCGCGATGCTTGATAATGCATTAGAATTCATGGTGATGAGTGGAATGGATCTTCCGCTTGCAGTTATGATCTGTATTCCGGAACCATGGATCAACAATAAAGAGATGTCCCAGAACAAGAAAGATTTCTATCAGTATTATGCAACAATGATGGAGCCATGGGATGGACCGGCGTCAATCTTGTTCTCAGATGGAGATGTTATGGGAGCTGTGCTTGACCGTAACGGACTTCGCCCTTCCAGATATTACATTACAGATGATGATAATCTGATTCTTTCTTCAGAGGTTGGAGTTCTGGATATCGATCCATCCAAGATTGTGATGAAAGAAAGACTTCACCCGGGTAAGATGCTTTTGGTTGATACTGTTGCAGGACGCGTGATCGATGATGAGGAATTAAAAGAAAAATATGCAAATCAGTTCCCATATGGAGAATGGCTGGACAGTAATCTGATTCAGTTGAAGGATTTGAAAATCCCGAATAAGGATGTGCCAAAGTATACTGCCGAAGAGTGTACACAGCTTCAGAAAGCATTTGGCTATTCTTATGAAGATGTGAAAACTTCTATTCTGACAATGGCAAAGAACGGTGCCGAAGGAACCGCAGCGATGGGAATGGATGCACCGATTTCAGTCCTTTCGCAGAAACGTCAGCCACTGTTCGGATATTTTAAACAGTTGTTTGCACAGGTAACAAACCCACCGATCGATGCAATCCGTGAGGAAGTTGTAACATCTACAACAATTTATGTCGGAACAGACGGTAACCTTCTGGAGCAGAAGGAAGAGAACTGTAAGATGCTCAGAGTCAATAACCCGATCCTGACAAATACAGATCTTCTGAAAATTAAAAATATGAAAGTGGATGGATTCAAAGTTGCAGAGATTCCAATCACTTATTATAAAAACACAAGTCTTGAGAAGGCGATAGAGTATCTCTTCATTGAAGTTGACCGTGTGATCCGCGAGGGCGCTAATATTTTGATTCTGACAGACCGTGAGGTAGATGAATATCACGTTGCAATCCCGTCACTTCTGGCAGTATCCGGACTGCAGCAGCATCTGGTACGCACAAAGAAGAGAACATCCGTAGCGATGATACTGGAAAGTGGAGAGCCTAGAGAGGTTCATCATTTTGCAACACTGCTTGGATATGGAGCATGTGCAATCAATCCATATCTTGCACATGAGTCAATCCGTCATCTGATCGAGGCAAATCTGCTTCACAAAGATTATTATGCAGCAGTAGATGATTATAACTCAGCAGTAATTCATGGAATTATTAAGATTGCATCCAAGATGGGAATTTCAACGATCCAGTCCTATCAGGGAGCAAAGATCTTTGAAGCAATCGGTCTTAAGACGGATTTTATTAACCGCTATTTTACAGATACAGTCAGCCGTGTTGGTGGTATCGGTATTGAAGAAATTGCAGAAGATTACACTGCTTTCCATACAGAAGCATTCGATCCGCTTGGATTGCAGGTTGATATGACACTGGACAGTGTTGGAAAACATAAATATAAAAGTGGCGGAGAAGAACATCTCTATAATCCACAGACAATCCATATGCTTCAGCAGTCCACAAGACGTGGTGATTATGAAATGTTCAAGCAGTATACAGAGATGGTTGATGAGGAAGGCGAGAAGATCAATCTGAGAGGTCAGCTTGATTTCAATTTCCCGAAGAAGAGTGTACCGCTTGATGAAGTAGAAAGCGTAGATTCAATCGTAACAAGATTCAAGACAGGTGCGATGTCCTATGGATCTATTTCAAAAGAAGCACATGAGACAATGGCGATCGCCATGAATATGCTTCATGGTAAATCAAACTCCGGTGAAGGAGGAGAGGATATTGAACGTCTTGACACAAACAGATGCTCTGCAATCAAGCAGGTTGCTTCCGGCCGATTCGGAGTTACATCCAGGTATCTGGTCAGTGCACAGGAAATCCAGATCAAGATGGCACAGGGAGCAAAACCAGGAGAAGGAGGACATCTTCCGGGTGGAAAGGTATATCCATGGATTGCGAAGACTCGTCATTCAACACCTGGTGTGAGTCTGATCTCACCACCGCCACATCATGACATCTATTCGATTGAGGATCTTGCACAGTTGATCTATGACTGTAAAAATGCAAATAAAAATGCAAGAATTTCTGTGAAACTGGTATCAGAAGCAGGTGTTGGAACAGTTGCTGCAGGTGTTGCAAAAGCCGGAGCCGGAGTTATCCTGATCTCAGGATATGACGGAGGAACAGGAGCAGCACCGAGAAGCTCGATTCAGAATGCAGGACTTCCGTGGGAACTTGGACTTGCAGAAACTCATCAGACATTGATTCAGAATGGTCTGCGTGAGCGTGTCCGTATTGAGACAGATGGTAAGCTCATGAGTGGTCGTGATGTTGCGATCGCAGCAATCCTTGGAGCAGAAGAGTTTGGATTTGCGACAGCTCCGCTTGTAACAATGGGATGTGTTATGATGCGTGTCTGCAACCTGGATACTTGTCCGGTTGGTGTTGCAACTCAGAATCCGGAGCTTAGAAAACGTTTCAGCGGAAAACCGGAATATGTTGTTAACTTTATGCGTTTTATTGCAGAAGAATTAAGAGAATATATGGCAAAACTTGGTGTCCGCACAGTGGATGAACTGGTAGGACGCACAGATCTTCTGAAAGTAAAAGACGTTCCGACATCAGAGCGTGCCGCAACACTGGATCTGTCACAGATTCTGTACAATCCATATGCGAAAGAGAAGAAAGGTGTTATCTTTAATCCAAAGAAAGTCTATGATTTTGAACTTAACAAGACGTTGGATGAAAAAGTACTATTGAAACAGCTTCTCCCAGCCCTTGAAAGAGGAGAAAAGAGAGGACTTGAAGTAGATGTTACAAATACAGACCGTACCTTCGGAACAATTTTCGGATCTGAGATCACAAGAAGATATCCGGAAGGACTGGAAGAAGACAGCTATGTGATCCAGTGTAAAGGTGCCGGCGGTCAGAGCTTTGGAGCATTTATCCCAAGAGGACTGACACTGGAACTGACAGGAGATAGTAATGACTATTTTGGAAAAGGACTTTCCGGTGGAAAACTGGTTGTTTGCCAGCCGAAAGGTGTGAAATTTAAATCAGATGAGAACATTATCATCGGAAATGTTGCTCTTTACGGAGCTACAAGTGGTAAAGCATTTGTAGGAGGTGTTGCCGGAGAACGTTTTGCGGTAAGAAACTCTGGTGCACGCGCAGTTGTAGAAGGTGTCGGAGATCACGGATGTGAATATATGACAGGTGGATGTGTTGTTGTACTTGGACAGGTTGGAAAGAACTTTGCAGCCGGAATGAGTGGCGGTATTGCCTATGTGATCGATCTCGATAACAGTCTGTATCGCAAAGTAAATAAAGCAATGGTCAACATTGAACGTGTTACAGATAAGTATGACGTACAGGAATTAAAAGGAATGATCCAGGAGCATGTTGCTTATACAAACTCTGAGGTAGGTAAGAAGATTCTTGATAATTTCAAAGAATATCTGCCAAAATTCAAGAAGATCATTCCGGAAGACTATGAGAGAATGATGTCCACGATCATCCAGATGGAAGAAAAAGGACTTAGCAGAGAAAAAGCAAAAATCGAAGCATTTAATATGATCAAGAACGGAAGATAGGAGGCATAGAGATGGGAAAACCGACAGGATTTATGGATTATGAAAGACAGGATAAACCGGCAGAGAGCCCATTGGAACGCATCAAACATTTCAATGAGTTCCATACGCCTCTTAGCAAAGAAGAACAGGAGCTTCAGGGCGCACGCTGTATGGCGTGTGGAGTTCCGTTCTGTCAGTCTGGAAAGCCGCTTGCAGGAATGGCCAGTGGATGTCCACTGCACAACCTTGTGCCGGAGTGGAATGACTTGATCTACAATGGAAACTGGAAGGAAGCTTATTTACGTCTGAAAAAGACAAACAATTTTCCAGAATTTACTTCCCGCGTATGTCCGGCATTGTGTGAAAATGCATGTACCTGTGGACTGAATCAGGAAGCAGTTGCATCAAAAAGTAATGAATATGCAATTGTTGAAAATGCATATGAGATGGGATATGCAAAGGCAAATCCGCCGAAAGTGCGTACGGGAAAGAAAGTCGCAGTGATCGGTTCCGGTCCGTCCGGACTTGCGGCAGCAGATCTTTTGAACAGAAGAGGTCATCAGGTAACTGTTTTTGAACGTGAGGACAAACCGGGTGGATTGCTCCGCTACGGAATTCCGAATATGAAGCTGGAGAAACAGATCATCGACCGTAAGATTGCGATTATGGAAGAAGAGGGAATTATCTTCCAGACAGGATGTAATGTCGGAAAAGACGTGAAGGCGGCAGATATCCTGAAAGAATATGACCGTGTGATCCTTGCATGCGGAGCATCAAATCCAAGAGATATCAAAGCACCGGGAAGAGATGCACAGGGAATTTATTTTGCAGTAGATTTCCTGAAATCAACAACGAAAGCACTATGGGCAAATGACATGAAGCTTAAAACAGGAGGCTACATTTCTGCAAAAGGAAAAAATGTAATTGTAATCGGAGGCGGAGATACAGGAAATGACTGTGTCGGAACATCTATCCGTCATGGAGCAAAGAGCGTTCTCCAGCTGGAGATGATGCCGAAAGCACCGGACGAGAGGACACCGCTGAACCCATGGCCGGAGTGGCCAAGAGTCTGCAAGACAGATTATGGCCAGCAGGAAGCAATCGCTGTGTTTGGTTCTGATCCTCGCGTTTACACAACGACAGTGAAAGAATTCGTAAAAGACAAGAAAGGAAATCTCTGTAAGGCAGTTCTTATCAAACTTGAGAGTAAGACAGATGAGAAGACCGGACGGAAAATGATGGTTCCGGTAGAAGGAAGCGAGTATACCGTAGATGCAGATCTTGTTCTGATCGCAGCTGGATTCCTTGGAAGTCAGGATTATGTAACAAAAGCATTTGGTGTAGAAGTGAATGAACGCACAAATGTAAAGACAGAGGCAGGAAAATATTCTACCAATGTGAAAGATGTATTCACAGCCGGAGATATGCACAGAGGACAGTCTCTTGTTGTATGGGCTATCCGTGAAGGCCGTGAAGTGGCAAGAGAAGTAGATGAAAGCCTGATGGGATATACAAACTTATATATTCAGTAGAAAATAAAAGATCATACAGTGAAACAGGAATCTGGAAAGTTTATCAAAAAATAAAGAGAACTTTCCAGATTTTTTTGTTACGAAAATGTTACGAAAAAATGAAAAAAGTAAGGAAAACTATTGAAAATATTACATAAATACGCTATAATATTGAGCATAGAATGTAAATAAAATACCCTCTTGTTACGAGAAATATGTTGAAAAAAAGCGATAGATGTTGTATTATAACATATGAGTATGTGGAATTATAATGTAACTATTTACAACGAGTTATGATACGAAAATTATAATGCATCACATGGGGGACTAGATAAAAATAAGGATAGGTGGAAAGATGAAGTTAAAAAAAGTAAGCAGTATGATTCTTGCAGTAACACTTGCATGTACAATGACTGTTACACCGGTACTTGCCGACGAAGTCAGTGATCTGAAGCAGAAGAAGCAGGAGACACAGAACCAGGTAAGCGATCTTCAGACACAGCTGAATTCACTTATGACCAAGATCTCTGATCTTGAGAATGACCTGATCGAAACAGGTGAGGAAATCTCTCAGACAGAGGAAGATCTGAAAACAGCGCAGGAGGAACAGGAACAGCAGTATGCAGCTATGAAGCTTCGTATTAAGTATATGTATGAAGAAGGAACAGGAACTGCCACAGTGGAGAAGGTACTGACATCCGGAGATATTTCCAGTGTACTGACACAGGCAGAATATTCCCAGCAGGTACATTCTTATGACAGAGACAAGCTCGAAGAGTATGTTGCGACAGTTCAGAAAGTAGAAGATCTTAAGACAACACTTGAGACAAAGATGGCTGATCTGCAGGAGACACAGACAGAGTATGATGCACAGAAGGATGAACTGAATACAACAATCACAGAGAAGAGTAGTGAAATCGCAAATCTCGATGTTAAGATTGATGAAGCTGTAAAGAAAGCAGCGGAAGAAGAAGCTAAGAGAAAGGCAGCAGAAGAAGCAGCAAAGAAAGCTGCCGAGGAAGCAGCTAAGAAGAATAACTCAAGCAGTAGTTCTTCTAATAGAAATAACTCAAGTAATAGTTCTTCCAGTAGTTCAAGCTCAAGCAGCTCAAGCTCAGGAAGTTCAAGCAGCTCAAGCTCCAGTAGCTCAAGCAGTAGTTCTTCCAGCAGTTCAAGCTCAAGCAACTCAAGTTCTTCCTCATCAAGCCCAAGCTATAGTGCAGATAAGGGAAGCATTATTGTAAATGCAGCTTATTCACAGATCGGAGTTCCATATGTATGGGGCGGAACTACACCGGGAGTTGGACTGGATTGTTCAGGACTTGTACAGTATTGCTACAGACAGGCTGGAATTCCAATTCCAAGAACAAGTGGAGATATTCTTGCGCATGGAACAATCGTAAATAATCCACAGCCGGGAGATATCTGTTGGACACCGGGACATGTAGCAATTTACATTGGCGGCGGACAGATGATCGAAGCACAGCAGACAGGAGTACCGGTTAAGGTAAGTTCTGTACGTGTTACATATTATGTAAGATATTAGAACCAAAAAAGGAATCAGTGATGCTGATTCCTTTTTTTAAACTTTTTTTATTTGCCTGGTACAATTTCCAGCCAGTATCCGTCAGGATCTTCAATAAAATAAATTCCCATAGATGGATTTTCGAAGCAGATACATCCCATCTCTTTATGTTTTTTGTAAGCAGCATTGAAATCATCGACAGCAAATGCAAGATGGATCTCATTATCTCCCAGTTCATATGGTCGATCCATATCACGCAGCCAGGTGAGCTCTAAAAGATGCGGAGTCACACCGTCTGTGAGATATACAAGCTTAAAACTTTCGTCATCGGCAAGTTTTTCACGTTCTACTTTTAAATTCAGAGCTTTCTGGTAAAAATCCAGTGATTTTTCAAGATCATATACATTCAGGTTATTGTGTGCAAATGTAAAATTCATTTTAGTACCTCCATAGAATTATAAGGTTTTTATTCACAGTCAAGTGGAATGATGACTGGAATCTACTTTCTAAGGATATCACAGGAGGGGAGAAAAAATCAATAATGCATAGATAAAACCTGATGGGATAGAGTGATAACACGGAATATAGTGGAAAATGAATGAAAAACATTTTTGAAATGCAAAACATGTGAAAATAAAGCTGAAAAAAACAAAAAAATAAAAAAGAATGCAAGAACCCATTGACGAAACGTCAAAAATTATATACAATAACAAAAGTGAAAAAATAAAGAAAGTGGAGGATTCCTGCAATGACTGCATATAAAGATTTGAGCAAAGAAGAGTTATTGGAATTAAAGAGTGGCCTGGAGGCGCAGTTTGAAGAAGTGAAGGCAAAAGGTCTGAAACTGGATATGTCCAGAGGAAAACCGTCAGCAGACCAGCTGAATCTGTCAATGGGGATGATGGATACACTGACAAGTGGTGTTGATCTGACTTGTGAAGATGGTGTTGACTGCCGTAACTATGGCGGACTTGATGGAATTGATGAAGCAAAACAGCTTCTTGCAGATATGATGGAAGTTCCGAAAGATAACGTGATCATTTTCGGAAACTCAAGTCTGAATGTGATGTATGATACGGTAGCACGTGCAATGACACATGGTATCATGGGAAGTACTCCATGGTGTAAGCTTGATAAGGTAAAATTCTTATGTCCGGTTCCAGGATATGACAGACATTTCGCGATTACAGAGCATTTCGGAATTGAGATGATCAATGTACCGATGACATCAACAGGACCGGATATGGATATGGTTGAGAAACTTGTAAGCAGTGATCCGGCAATCAAAGGAATCTGGTGTGTACCGAAGTACTCTAACCCGCAGGGAATCACATATTCTGATGAGACAGTGTTCCGTTTTGCGAACCTGAAGCCGGCAGCAGAAGATTTCCGTATCTTCTGGGATAATGCTTACTGCGTACATCATTTATATGAAGATAAACAGGATTATCTGATTGAGATTCTGATGGAGTGTAAGAAGGCAGGTAACCCGGATATGGTTTACAAGTTTTCTTCTACATCTAAGATCAGTTTCCCGGGATCAGGAATTGCAGCAATGGCAGCATCTGATGCGAACCTGGAGGATATCAGAAGCACAATGCGTGTGCAGACAATCGGACATGATAAGGTAAATCAGCTGCGTCATGTAAGATTCTTCGGAGATATTCACGGAATTGTAGAACATATGAAGAAACATGCAGATATCCTGCGTCCGAAGTTTGAGACTGTTCTTGAAGTTCTTGAAAGAGAACTTGGCGGACTTGAGATTGGATCATGGATCGCGCCACGCGGAGGATATTTCATCTCCTTTGATGCGCTGGATGGATGTGCGAAAGCGATTGTTGCGAAGGCGAAAGAAGCTGGCGTTGTTATGACAGGAGCGGGAGCAACATTCCCTTATGGAAAAGATCCACATGACAGCAATATCCGTATCGCACCGTCTTATCCAACACCGGAAGAACTTGCAGTTGCCGCTGAAGTATTTGTATTGAGTGTAAAACTGGCAAGTGTTGATAAGATCCTTGAGACAAAATAAATAACAGCATTTTATAAAGACCTTTTGCAAGTGGTTGATCTGCCGGCAGAAGGTCTTTTTCTGATGGTTGACAGTTACTGTTTACTCCTGTGTCAATCATTCCGCTGATTGACACGGAGGATGCGTGTTTTGACTTGAATGTATCTCGCCCCATCGCCAAAGGCGATTTAAAATGGCGAGATGCGTTGCTGGTCGCACATCGTGTGAACAGTAACGGTTGACATGCGTTTCCAGGGAGATTATAATGTAGTGCATAGCAGAAAAGAGGAATGACATGATAAAAGGTGTAATATTTGACGTAGATGGTGTCCTTCTCAATTCCATGCCTGTCTGGGAGAATCTTGGAGAATTGTATCTGGATCATTTGGGAATTGAGGCCGAGAAGAATCTGGGAGAGACATTATTTGAGATGAGCCTGGAGGAGGCGGCAGATTATCTGATCTCACATTATAACCTGGAGAAGACAGTGGAAGAGGTTGTACACGGGCTGAATAAGGAAGTGGAAGATTATTATGCAAAGCGTGTTCCACTGAAAGAAGGAGTTCGTCAGTATCTGGAGGAATTCAGAGAGCGAAAGATTCCTATGGTGATCGCAACAACAGGTGACCGGAAGAATGCAGAAGCAGCTCTGAGCAGATTGAAGGTATTGTCTTATTTTCAAGGGGTTTTTACAGCATCTGAGATCGGAAACGGTAAGGATCAGCCGGATATTTATTTCGCAGCACTTTTGCAGTTGGATACGGAGCCGGAACAGACCTGGGTGTTTGAAGATACTTATCAGGCTCTGAGGACGGCAAAACATGCAGGATTTAAGACAGTAGCAGTTTATGATAAGGCAAATGACAAGAATCTGGCACAGATCTGGAATACGGCAGATATCTATTTGCCGGAATTTGATGATTTTAATGTTTTTTGGAACAGGGTGTCTGAGGAAGAGAAAGAACAGTTGCTGATTGTAGAATAAGAGGAGAATAAAAAAGCAGATTCGAATTCAAAGGAGAGATGCTCCAGTAGAATTCGAATCTGCTTTTTATCATATAATTGGCTGGTCTGTCTTGTGTTTAGAGAAGGTGGATGCCGGCATCAGCAGCAGCTTCAACTACATTTTCAGGCCAGAGGGAAGACTGTACTTCACCGATATGAGCCTTTCTTAAGTAATACATACAGATACGGGACTGTCCGATACCGCCGCCGACTGTATATGGAAGCTCGCCGTTGAGCAGTGCCTTCTGGAATGGAAGTTCTGCACGATCTTCACATCCGGCTTCCTTGAGCTGTGCCTTTAACGAGTCTTCGTCAACACGGATTCCCATAGAAGAGAGTTCAAGACCGATGTCAAGAACCGGATAGTAAACGATAATGTCACCGTTCAGCTCCCAGTCATCATAGTCCGGAGCACGACCGTCATGTCTTTCGCCGGAAGCAAGTACGCCACCAATCTTGGAGATAAACACTGCGCCTTTTTCCTTCGCAATCGCTTTTTCCCGTTCTTTGGTAGTAAGATCCGGATAAAGGTCTTCCAGCTCCTGTGTAGTGATGAAAAAGATATCATCAGGAAGAAGAGGATCAATATAGTTGTAACGTCTGGAAATGTATTCTTCTGTATCTTTCAGAGCCCGGTAGACTTTGCGGACAGTATACTGAAGTGTCTCTGTGTTACGTTCTTCCTTAGAAATTACTTTTTCCCAGTCCCACTGGTCAACATACAGAGAGTGGATGTTGTCTGTATCTTCATCACGACGTATCGCACTCATATCTGTGTAAAGTCCTTCGCCGGAATGGAAATTATAATTCTTCAATGCATATCTCTTCCATTTTGCAAGAGAATGAACGATCTCTGCAACAGAACCATCCTGTTCTTTGATGTCAAAGGAAACCGGACGTTCAACACCGTTTAAGTTATCATTCAGACCAGATTCTGGACGGACAAACAGTGGTGCTGACACTCGTGTCAGGTGGAGATTCTTTGCTAGAGCACGCTCGAAGTGGTCTTTCACTTCTTTGATGGCTACTTCTGTCTCACGAATTGTAAGAGGGGAATGATAGCCAGCAGGTATTCTTAACTGTTCCATAATAAACTCCTTTATGTTAGCATTTCATTGCTGTTCATAGTATTATGCGGTCAGCAATAGCATTTCTCTTCTATTTTAAGTGGAGAAGAATAAGAAGTCAATGGAAAGGTGAAATGAACACTTGTAATCAGTAAAAAAAATTGCTAAAATGAGCAGTAGTGAGTAATAAATAGTAAGGGACGAAGGTGTAAATAATGAATGTAAATGATATGATTGATACAATTCTGAATTTTGACCTGGATGTTGTTCTGGCTGGACTTAATGAAAGCAGTCATCATTTGAGTCAGATGGAATTTGTTTCTCTGATCGTTATAACGGTCGGAGCAGTACTGTTATGTCTGACGGGGCTGAAGTTAGTACGTTTTTGGTCTGTGATCGCAGGATTGTCGGCAGGATGTGCAGCTGGAATTGCGGTCGGAGTGATTGCAGGTCTAGATCAGATGATCTCATTGGCGGCGGGAGCAGGTGTGGGACTTGTATTGGCGGTGCTTGGTGCATGGAAGAAGCAGATTGGTGGATTTGTGACAGTAGCGGTACTCGTCTTTGTTGTCAGTGTACATTTGATGAAACCACAGGATTTTATTATGTATGGAATCTGTGCGGGTATTGGTCTTGTGTGTGCATTGCTTTCTATTAAGTTTCATAACTTTATGCTGATTGCTTCTTCTTCTGTGTTTGGAGCAATGGCAGCGGGCAGCAGTATCTTTTATCTGCAGCCATATAAAAACGGAATGATTCATGTGGCACTTTGTGTTGCAATTGGTGTACTTAGTATCTGGATCCAGCTTCTTTTGGAATCCGGAAAACGTAAGAAAAAGAATTTACTTAAAGCTGCAGAGATCCGTGAAGAACATTCTACAGAAAATGAAGTCGAGAAGGCAAGGGCACTGGTTGAGAATCTGGATGATTTTGATGAGCTGGATGAGATTATCGAGAGTCTTCCGGAAAATGTCCGGAAAGAAGACAAGGGCACAACAGTTGTCAGCATGGATGAATTTGATGATCTTGAAGATGATCTGGAAGAGGATGAAGTGGAGAACTTTAAAGAAGAGAAGTTTGATGTAGACGAGGAAGATTGGGAGGAAGACGTCGAAATTGAAGTAACTGCTGATGAGGCAGATGCGACAGAGGATTATGATTTTGATGAAGATCCGGATGACTTAGATGACTTGAATGATCTGGATGATTTAGATTATCTTGATGACGATGATGATATCGAGTTTCTGGATGAAGATGAGTAGATAAAAAAGCTATCGATTACAATAACTTAACACATATCTGTGTTGTTATCGTAGTCGATAGCTTTTGTATTATCTTACTGCTGTAAATACTCCGCGGAGATCATGGATTACATGTCTTGGGCATTTAACAGAACACATTCCACAGCTTAAGCAAATCTCTTCGTCGATCACAGCACAATTATCTTCTACATGAATTGCACCGGCGGTACATGTTTTCTCACAGATACCGCATCCAATACAGCTGACTTCACACTGCTTACGTGCTACAGCTCCTTTTTCTTTGTTAGAGCATTTTACTACAATGTAGTTTGCACATTCGTGAATCTTGATCAGGTTCTGCGGACAGACTTTTGCACACTGTCCACAGGCAATACATTTTTCTTCGTCTACTTCGGCAACGCCATATTCATTCATGGAAATCGCGCCGAATTTACATTTTTCTATACAGGCTCCACATCCGATGCAGCCATCTTTGCATCCACCGTCTTCAGAGCCGGCTGCGCGGCAGCCACCGTTACAGGCAACCAGAGCTGCCCGGTAAGGAAATCTCTTTTTAATTGCCATGATTATTTCTTCCTTTCATATGGTGTGTTAGAAAGAGGAAGGCTGTAGCGTCTTTCTCCGTCAAATCTGCAATATGCATCTGCGATTGCAGGAGCAGTAGGGATGGATGTGATCTCTCCGATACCGATTGCTCCACAGGCAACATCCAGACCAGGTTTATCAACAACGATTGCTTCAATCTCAGGAATTTCGTGAGAACGGAAAAGCCCTAAGGAACCATATTTGTCAATTGGTTTACAGTTTTCATCGATTGGATACTGCTCTCTGAGTGCATATCCCATAGACATTACAACACCGCCTTCGATCTGACCTTCGCAGGAGAGTGGATTGACAGCTTTACCAACATCGTGTGCGGCAATCATTTTCTCAATCTTACCTGTCTTAGGATCAAGGATGCAGACTTGAGTTGCATATCCATAAGCAACGTGAGATATTGGATTAGGCACATCTGCACCAAGTGGATGAGTCTTAGCGAGATATTCTCCGTAGAAGGTTTCTCCAATCATATCTTTCATGGATTTACCGCTGTTTTTCGCTTCCATGAATTTTTCACATGCTCTGCGGCACGCTTCACCAGTTACAAGTGTCTGACGAGAACCGGAAGTTGTACCGGAATCAGGTGAAATCCATGTGTTGCTTCGCTCATAGACGATATCATCATGGGAAAGATCTGTATTTGTAACGATCATCTGTACAAGTACAGTACCAAGTCCCTGACCGATACAGGAAGCACCAGTGAAGATGTGAAGTTTTTCATCTTCTTCAACTATTAATTTTACACGTCCTGTATCCGGGATACCAACACCAACGCCGGCATTCTTCATAGCACAACCAAGGCCAACAGCCTTACCGGCCGCAAGCGCAGCATCATACTCTTCTTTGACAGCCTCAAGTGTCTCTACAAGACCTGTAGAGTTATCTACAATCTGTCCGTTTGGAAGTACTTCGCCTGGACGGATCGCATTACGGTAATGGATTTCCCAAGGTGTGATACCAACTTTGTCGGCCATCATGTTCAGAAGTGTCTCTGTTGCGAAACAAGTCTGTGTAACACCAAATCCGCGGAATGCTCCGGCTGGTGGGTTATTTGTATAGTAAGCAGTTCCTTCAATCTCAAAGTTTTCATAATGGTAAGGTCCTGCTGCATGTGTACATGCACGTTCAAGAACCGGGCCACCAAGAGAAGCGAATGCACCTGTGTCAGATTTAACAATCGCTTTTACACCCTGGATCACTCCATTCTCATCGCATCCCATTGTCATATCCATGTAGAATGGGTGACGTTTCGGATGAACAAGCAAGGATTCTGCTCTGGATAATTTCATCTTGATCGGTTTCTTTGTTACATAAGTAAGCAATGCACCTAAATGCTGAACAGTCATGTCTTCTTTGCCACCGAAACCACCGCCGACTAATGCGTTCTGAACCTTTACTTTATCCGTTCCAAGCATAAGTGTAACTTCGTGTAGTGTCTGGTGAGCGGACTGGTCTGTTGAATATACGAAAATGTCACCGTCTTCATCATAGAAAGAAACAGCACATTCCGGTTCAAGGAAAGCATGCTCAGTCCAAGGTGTCTCAAAGTGATGTGAGATCACGTACTTGGAATTCTTGATTGCTTCTTCCGCATTTCCGCGGCTGATGTGCTTATAAGCACATACGTTAGTCTCTTCTTCATCATAAACAAGAGGTGCATCCGGAGCAGCAGCTTCTTCCACTGTATGCACATGAGGAAGTACTTCATATTCAATTTTAATAAGTTTCTTTGCTTTTTCTACAGTTGCCATGTCAGTTGCAGCTATAAGGGCAATTGCATCTCCGAGATAATGAGTCAGTCCACCAACCGGAATCAGTGAATACTGATCATGTTTTAAGTGTCCGATCTTATTCTCCCCAGGAATATCATCGGCTGTTACAACTGCTTCTACGCCAGGCAGAGCCTCGGCAGCAGAGGTATCAATAGAAAGTACGCGAGCTCGTGGATATTTGCTACGAAGAGCAGCGCCATAGAGCATTCCTTCCGGATAATAGTCATCCGGATATTTACCTGTTCCAAGCACTTTTTCTTCAACATCTATACGAGAAACACGGGAACCAAGAGTCCAGCTAGAATCTCCATCATCTGGTAAAACCCCTTCTTTCAGAATCTTAGCTGCCAGACGTACCGCGTCCATGATCTTAACATATCCTGTACAGCGGCAATAGTTGTTGCGCAGCGCATAGCGAATCTCATCATCGGTTGGTTCCGGATTTACATCCAAAAGTGCTTTTGTGCACATAACCATACCAGGAATACAGAATCCGCACTGTACAGCGCCTGCCTTCCCGTAAGCATAAGTGTAAACTTTCTGTTCCCAATCAGAAAGCCCCTCGACTGTGATGACATTCTTTCCGGCCAATGAATCTGTGTCAGGTACGCAGGATTTGCAAGTCTGTCCATCAATGATAACAGTACAGGCTCCACAAGCGCCTTCGCTGCAGCCATCCTTTGCAGAGGTAATGTGCAGCTCATCACGCAGGAACCGTAACAGTTTCTGATTCTTTGAGGGTGAGACTTCCTGACCATTTACTATAAATGATGCCATGTCAGTTACTCCTTTCTTTGTGACAAAATCCCCAAAGAAAAATCTTTGAGGAGTATGTGTTTGTTGTGTATTTTTAATTATATAAAGATACCTATAGGTACATTTTATCACATATTCAACAAAAAGCAACAACTATTCTAAAAAAGTTTTTGACACCTAAAAATGTTTTAGATATATGATATAAAAAATGCATATTAGGACAAAAAAAGGGAAGTATCGCAAAATGATACTCCCTTGTAATTATCTTATATAAATTGTTCTTAGAAACCAAAAAGATTTACAACGCGATTTTAATTATCGTGTTCTTCTTCAAATGGATCGTCGTAATCATCTTCATCATCGTAATCATCTCCACCGCGGGAAGCAATTGCGAGAATCAGTGAAATAACAGCAAGTACACCACTTACACCGGCTAAAATCAGAAGCTCGAATTCATCTCCATGTTTCAGGAAAGCAAAAACAGCACTACCGATATAGACAATCATCGGGATAAGGAATGCAAAAAGTGTATCACGGTTATTCATGATGAAGTATAACAGTGCAGTGATAAGCATACAAAGAGCAACAATGACATAATTCATGCCAGGGGCAGAAGTCACGTCAGCTCCTGATGTGCTGAGTCCTGTTACGAAACCTTTATAAATACAGAAACCAAATGCAAGCAGGGAAATGATTCCAAGGATGATGCGTCCAGGTCTGAAACGTGGATATTCGTCTACATATTCATATTCATCATCATCTTCATCATCAGAGGATTTCGCATCATCATAGTCATCCATTTTTCTGGATTTTACATCTTCTTTTGCTTTCGCAGTTTCGGTTTCCTCTTTCTTTTTCTTCTTGGCAGCTTTACTGTCAGGATCAGTTGCAAGCATATCTTCGTATCCCTTGCGAACTGCTTTTTCACGCTTATCACGGATCTCTTCCGCTGGAATATTCCCATATTTCTGCTCTTCGGAATCATCAGTAGCATCAGTGGGAGCAGTGGCAGCTTTCTGTGCAGCGGCTTTGCGTGCTCTGGCTCTTTCTTTAAGGATACGCTCAGCTTCCTCTTCTGAAATCCCTTTATCAGCAGCAAGGCGGGCAATCGCTTCTTTGCGGGCACGCGCTTTTGCTTCTCTGCGGGCAGCTCGTTTCTCTTCAGCGGCACGGGCGGCAGCTTCAGCTTTCGCTTTCTCCTCAGCGGCACGGGCAGCAGCTTCAGCTTTCGCTTTTTCTTCAGCAGCACGAGCGGCAGCCTCAGCTTTCGCTTTCTCTTCAGCAGCGCGGGCGGCAGCTTCAGCTTTTGCCTTCTCTTCAGCGGCACGAGCCTCAGCCTCAGCTTTTGCTTTCTCTTCTGCGGCTTTCTTGGCAGCGATCTTCTTTGCACGTTGTTTATCAAGGTTCCATTGCTTTTTACAGCTATGGCAGATTGCATATTCATTAAAGATTGGATCCCCGTTTTCGCTGGTGCCAATCTGCTTATTCTGCAAATCCAGGTCTTTTCCACATATTGGGCACTTCATATTAATCATGTACTCCTCTCTTTTGTATCAAAATATTTATAACAGATTTATTATAGCATCTTAAAAGAGGAAGAACAACGAAAAAAGTGTGTTTTACATAAAATATTTGTTCAAACAACTCTGATTATCTCCAAAAAGCCCGGAAATACGGGCATTTCACGGGATATAAGAACTGAATTTACTACCGATTTACTACTTTCGGATTGAGCTTTGACACGCTTCTGCTTCCCGTGAAGCCCAGCGCCCAAATAGTGACACATCGAAAATTGAATACGACACCGCAGACAGCGGCGTTCTCTTTTCCCCTTTGGGGAGATCAGGACGCCGCTTTTTTGCGCCCAAAAACAGAAAGGAGGCGACCGCCTATGTACTTTACTTCCGGCAGCGACCGGGCCTTTGAACAGCTCATGCAGACGAGGCCGGGCGCAGATCATTTTGACAACGGCGAGGCCGGAGCGCCGGAGGACTGCGGCACCTGCCGTTTCTACCGCCCGCACTGGAAGTACCAGTTTTGTGTGTATGAGGAATGTCCCTACCAGCCGGGCAAGCTCACCGCCCTTGACGGCGCGGTGAAATTTCAAGTGAAAGGAGTGGACGACGAGATGGCAGTTTTTCGAGTGGAGAAAAACCGGGGCTATACGGTGATGTCCAACCACCACCTGCGGAACAAGGACTTGTCCCTGAAAGCCAAGGGGCTGCTGTCGCAAATGCTGTCCTTGCCGGAGAGCTGGGACTTTACGCTGAAAGGCTTATCCCTTATCAACCGGGAGCAGATCGACGCGATCCGGGCGGCTGTCCGGGAGCTGGAACAGGCGGGCTATATCGTGCGTTCCCGTGAGCGTGACAGCCAAGGCCGCCTGCGCGGGGCGGATTACATCATTTATGAACAGCCCCAGCCTGTGCCGGATTCACCTACATTGGAAAATCCAACATTGGATAATCCAACGCAGGAAAAGCCTACGCAGGAAAAACCAACGCAATTAAATAAAGATAGATCAAGTAAAGAGAAATCAATTACGGATGGATCAAATACCGATTCCATTCTTATCCTTTCCCCTCCCTCTCCTTTGGGGGAAGAAGCGGCTGCGCCGCCGGAACGGAAAGGAACGGGAGCGAAATCACAGAGCGCCGTAGAGATTTATCGGGAGATCATCAAGGACAACATCGAGTATGAACACCTTTGCCAGTACGCCAAGGGGATTGACCGGGATATGCTGGACGAGATCGTGGACTTGCTGGTGGAAACCGTATGCAGCGCCCGCAAGACCATCCGCATTGCCG
>OHSI01000750.1_pt1 | contig 19240 bp, 10 predicted proteins | sample 1578641 | NCBI WGS metagenome assembly OHSI01 (sample SAMEA3879535, study PRJEB24766) | human gut metagenome | biome: human-associated habitat; feature: feces | place: USA | collected 1985/1987 | reverse complement strand
TACAGGCAACAAGTGCAAACAGGTTGCTGTCCTCAGTGTAATATACAAGCGGATAGCAGCCTAATTTGAAAAACACGATAATTATTGCAGCAATCTCACAAGCGATAATCGCAAGATTAAATGCCAAAGCTGTTTTTGTTCGTTTTATTTTAAGTGTATTTTGCATTTTTAATTCCTTTTCTATATTATTTTGTTAATTTCTTTCAATCAATGCCACGCTCTCCACATGGGAGGTTCCGGAGAACATATCGCAGGGGGTGATTTCTTTGGGGGTGTAGCCGTTTTCTGTGAAGAATTTTAAATCTCTTGCGAGGGTTGCGGGGTCACAGGATACATAGACTACACGGCTCGGCGACATTCTTGAAATTGTCTTTACAAGCTCTTCGCCGCAACCTTTTCTCGGTGGGTCAAGAATTACGCAGTCGGGTTTTAAGCCCTCTTTTTCAAGCTGAAATGCGGCAGCGGAGGCATCTCCGCAGATGAATCGTGTATTTTCAATGCCGTTTGCTTTTGCATTTTCATTTGCATCTTTCACGGCATCTTCAACAATCTCCGCACCGATAAGCTGTTTACAGGAATCCGCCATTGTAAGACCTATTGTACCCGTTCCGCAGTATAAATCAAGCAGAATTTCGTCAGATTTAAGATTTGCATATTCTTTGGCTTTGCCGTAAAGCTTTTCAGCCTGTTTTCTGTTGATCTGCCAGAACGAAAACGGTGAAATTTTAAACTGCAATCCGCAAAGTGTGTCGGTAATATGGTCACTTCCGTAGATTGTTCTGTTTTTTCTGCCGAGAACAACATTGGTTTTTTCTCTGTTTGAATTAATAATCACACTTTTTAACTGCGGAAGTTCGGATTTGAGCATTTTCACGAGTAAATCTTCCTGTTTAAGACCGTTTGCGTTGACAACATAGCACACCATAAGCTCGCCCGAAACCTCGCCAATTCTGATATAAATGTGGCGAAGTCTGCCCTTGCCTGTTGTTTCATCATAAATTTCCGTGTTAGTTTTTGCGATAAAATCTTTTGTGATTTCAATTACCCTTGCAAAAATTTCGGGCTGTAAAATACAGTCGGTGCAATTGATTATGCGGTGGCTGTGGAATGAATAAAAGCCCGTCACAACATTTCCGTCACGGTCAAGGCCGACAGGATACTGCGCCTTGTTGCGGTATCTTGTGATATTATCCGACGAAATTATCGGCTTGAAAACAACATTATCAAGACCGCCGATGCGTGTTACGGCATCCTCAACTCTCTGCTGTTTTATTTTGCATTCTTCTTCATAAGAAATATGTCGCCATGTGCAACCGCCGCACTTCATAAAGTTTTCGCAGTCGGGAGTAATTCTCGCCTTGGACGGAACAAGAATTTCTTCGATTTTGCCGAAAGCGTAGGTTTTCTTAACCTTTAATATACGCACCTTGAGTTCATCACCGATTGCAGAACCCTGTACAAAAACGGCAATGCCGTCATCTGTTCTTCCGACTCCGCTGCCCTCGGCAGTTGCCGAAGTTATTGTAAGGTTTACAATATCGTTCTTTTTTAAAGTCATTTTATCACTCTGCCATTTTATGTGTATTTTTAGTTATAATCCTATTCCCCTTTATTTTAGCATTTACTCTACAATTTGGCAACAATTAAAACACAGTATCCGTACAATACACAAAAATTGCACAAATATCAAATTAGGTATTTATTTTTTTGTCCATTCGTCTTATAATATGAGTATTGCAGTTCTGTCACGGCATTGCTCTTTGAATGCAAATCAACCTGTGTTCCGACTTAAATACAGGCAAAGCGGAATGATTTTTCTGACAGACAAATATACTTATCAGGAATGGAGTGGACTATTGTGAATTACGACAGTCTTATGGATAACATAAAAAGAATACATTTTATCGGTATAGGCGGCAGCGGAATGTGTCCGCTGGCTGAGATTCTTCACCACGAGGGTTACGAACTTTCGGGTTCGGATATGAACGAGGGTGAAACTCTTGACAGAATTAAGGGTTACGGCATTCCCGTATTTATGGGACACGCCGCAGAAAATATCAAGGGTGCAGAGCTTGTTGTTTACTCAGCGGCTATTAAGGAAACTAACCCCGAAAGACAGGCAGCAAAGGAACTCGGCATTCCGTGCATTGAAAGAAGCGTGATGCTCGGTATTGTTACAAGAAGATACAGAAGAAGTATTGCGGTTTCGGGTACACACGGCAAAACAACTACAACAGCTATGCTTTCACAGGTGCTTATCGGCAGCGGTTTTGATCCGTCAGCTATTATCGGCGGAAAACTTCCGTTCATCGGCGGTAACAGCTATGTCGGTCACAGCGATATAATCGTTTGTGAGGCTTGTGAGTATGTTGACACATTCTTACAGCTCAATCCGTTTATTTCGATTATTCTTAATATTGACGCAGATCATCTTGACTACTTCAAGAATCTTGACAACATTAAGAAGTCATTCAACAAATTTGCTCATCAGACAACAGGCTTGCTTGTTATCAACGGTGACGACGAAAACACTCTTGATGCCGTAAATGATGTTGAGATTGAGAAAATCACTTACGGTTTTGGCGAAAACTGCGATTACAGAGCTGAAAACATCAGTGCAGACAAGGGTGTTCACGAGCAGTTTGACCTCTACTATAAGGGGGATAAGCTCACACAGATTAAGCTTATCGTTCCGGGAAAGCACAACATTTATAATGCACTTGCCGCTGCGGCTACTGCACATTATCTTGGCGCTACTCCGAAGGAAATTTCCGAGAATCTTCACAAGTTCGGCGGTGTTCACAGAAGATTTGAAATTCTCGGCACACCTGACGGAATTACTGTTGCCGATGACTTTGCTCATCATCCCACAGAACTTACTGCAACACTCAATGCCGCAATGAAAATGGGCTTTAACAAGGTTTGGGCAATATTCCAGCCGCATACATTTTCAAGAACAGCTATGCTCCTTGACGATTTTGCGGAGGCTCTTAAAATTCCGGATCAGGCAATTATTTCGGCTATTCTCCCTGTTCGTGAAACAAACACATATAACATCTATTCTACTGACCTCGGTGCAAAGGTTCCGGGTTCTGTATGTCTTGACACATTTGAAGAAATTACCGACTATGTTTGCAAGAATGCAAAAGAGGGCGACCTCATTCTCACAATGGGCGGCGGTAATGTGTATATGTGTGCCAATATGATTTACAAACAGCTTAAATATATGGAAGAAAATAAATAAGATTTTTAAACAAACAAAAGAACCGTGCTTTTATGGCACGGTTCTTTTTTCTTTTATTGAATATTAAGCAAAAATGAACAAAGCTCCGTGCGGTTACGGAGCTTTGTTCGTTAAGAGAGAGTTTTTTGTCTACAGCTTTGGCTGTATGAATATTTATATAAAAAGCTAAAAAGCTTGTTGGCTGTTATTGACCGAACATATAGTTCCAGATTGAGTCGCTGTCACTATTATCGGAACTTTTGCCCTGTGATTGTGACGACTTATTCTGTGTTTTTGAATTGCCTGTTGAAGAACTGCCGCTCGGTGAATATTCTGCAAGAGTGAGCTTGAGATTTGCGGTCTTACCTCTTCTTGTAACGGTAAAAGTTACTGTATCTCCCACCTTTGAATCCTTGAGGGCTGTTTGAATGTCTGATTTTGAAGAAACACTTGTACCGTTTACTGCGGTAATCATATCGCCTCTCATAAATCCTGCTTTTTCTGCATTAGAACCGCTTGTTACCGAAAGAACATAACAGCCTGTGTTGCTGAGTCCGTAGTAGAATGCGGAATCGTCGGATGTGATATCTGTAAGCTCCATACCGAGGTCAACCTTGCCCTTTACATAACCGTATGTTTTGAGATCGTCAATTATATCAAGAACATTGTTAATCGGAATAGCAAATGCAATACCTTCAACCTCTGTTGCACTGTCCTTTGCGTTTACAATACCGATAAGCTCACCGTTTGAGTTAAAGAGTCCGCCGCCTGAGTTACCGGGGCTGATCTGAGCGTTGTGCTGGAGAAGCGTCATACTCTTACCCTCAACCGTTACCTGACGGGCAAGTGCGCTGATAATACCGTCTGTTACTGTACCGCCGAGCTGTCCGAGCGGATTACCGATTGCAACAACATAGTCGCCTACTGCAAGATCTGAGCTGTTGCCCATTGTTGCGGCTGAAAGACCTGTTGCATCTACTTTAAGAAGTGCGATATCGTTGTCCTCATCACTGCCGATTATCTTAGCCTTGTATGAAGTTGCACCGTCACGGAGTGTTACCGTGATATTCTCCGCACCTTCGATTACATGGTAGTTTGTGATGATGTAACCGTCCTCGGAAATGATAACACCTGAACCTGCACCCTGCTGAACATACTGCTGAGCAAATCCTGTTACAACGCTTTCGGTAGCAATTTCAACTACGCTGTCGGCTGTTTTCTTAACAATTTCGGAAGTTGTTCCGCTGAGAGCGGCATTGCTTGTGGTTGATGTGCTGTTTGCGGATGCCTGTTTGATGTTTACACTTGAAGATGAGTTGTTGTTAAGTGATGATGCAAGCATACTGCCGCCGAATCCTGCACCGCCGCCGAGAATGATTGCAGCTACAAGCATTGCGGCTACAAAACCCTTTGATGCTGGTTTCTTCGGCTTTTTAGGCTTTTTAACTTTTACTTTCTTAGCCTTTGGTGCGGAATACTGTTGATTTGCATACGGTGAACCCGACTGTGAGCCGTATGGATTCTGTGACGGATTGCCGTATGAATAGTTGTTAGTCTGCTGTGAAGAATATGGGTTTGAAGAATACTGTGAACCGTATGAATCCGATGAGTAGTTCTGTGAAGATGTACCCGATGCTGCGTTTGAAGAATAAGCACTTTCATAACGGTTAGGGTTGTGTGACGCATTCTCGTTGTTACCGTTTATATACGAATGGCGGTACTCACCCGAATTTGCACTTGATGTTGAATTTGTGTTCCATTCATAAGAGCTTTCTGTGTTTTCTGCAGTTGATGCAGACTGTGAATCTGATGATGAATGAATATCCTGATAGTTGTTGTCAGCAGTATTATTATCTGACGAATAACCGTCATAACCGTTTTTATTGTTTTCAAAGTTATCGTTCATAACTGTACCTCCGATTAAAAGTTATATTTTCAAAAGACTTCATCGAATGTCGGTGTTGTTTTTTGATGTTGTAGATATAATAAAGCCCCAAAGTGAAAAGTATATGAAATACGGCTGAATTAATGTTGAAAGCAAGAAAATAGTATGTGAAAATTCGGTGTGCGTTGTGAGGAGTACGACACAATCATCTGTATTCATGAAAAAAGGGCAGAACAAAACGCTCTGCCCTATATAATGTTTAAGATAATAACAATTTTAAATATCAGTTATCCTAAATTTGATAATAACGAAATAATTCATCAAGAATACTTTTCATATTTTTAAATTGAGTATTTGTGATTTTTATGATTACGCAAAGGAATAAAGTCAGAATAGCTACAATTATAGTTGGAAATCCCAAAATTCCTGCAACCGAAATAAAATGAATACCGATCAAGAAGAAATACAAAAAGATTGCTAAACCAACAGCCATTATTGGATTTGGAAACATTCTGATTGTTAAATCAGAATACCCACAATCTTCCTCTATCTTACCTGAAAAAATCGGACTCAAGCTATAAATTCCACCAAAATTTACAGACTGTACAAACTTCATTTTAAAGCCCTTATCAGTAAAGTTTACATCATAGGAAAATTCATTTCCTTTGATACTAGGACCACACTTAGAACGACTTCTGATTATATCATTTATCTGTGATTCTGATAAAGAAAGTTTATAATGAAGTTTATCAAAAAACTTAATAATCATAAAAATAACTCCATATGAAAATGTACTCAGTTTGCCGAAACGGTGTTGACCTGTTCTTTTGTTTCGGGCTTCTTTTCAACCTTTTCGTTAAGCTTTTTCTTTACCGAAACTTCGTCAAACTTCTTTTTGAAGGATACTCTGCCGTTGAACTTCTTTCTGCAATATTTGCATGAAAATTCGGCGGTAAAGCTTTTGTTGTGAAGTCGCCACTTTGAAAGCTGAACAAGCGGTTTTCCGCAATCTTCACAATCGAAAAACATAACGCTTTTGTCAACATCGGGACTGTTGATATCTGTAACAAAATGATTTTTGAACAGCAGTCTGTCATAGAATTCGTCACAAACTGCATCCTTAATGTACGGCTTTAACGGATACTTACCGTAAAAAGCCTTCATACATTCCAATGTTAGGTACACATCGGCAAGCGCCCTGTGCTGATCATCTTCCGAAAAATCAACACCTGCCATTTCGGCACAGGCACCGAGTCCCAGCTGACAGGATGAATCATGCAAATCAAGACAATCTTCACAATAGCTTTGCAGATTGCAATAGCGTGAGAGAAACGGAAGTCTGGTTCTGCCCGTGTAGTAGCTGTAGTTTTCGATAAGAGCATGAAGGTCGGAGTCGCTCCATGTCATAAGCACACCGTCACCCAGAAAATCCGAGAACAGGCTGATTGCTTTGATAAAGCTGACGCCATCGTCCTTCAACTCTTCATTTGTTATTTTAGTAAGCTGTTTTACCTTACTGCATAGCTTTTTGCCGATTTTCGGAGCAACAAGCATTGTAAAGGTGTCGCATACATTCAGTTCATCATCAAGCTTAACCGCACCGATTTCAATTATTTCATTGACAAATTTGTGCAGAACCTTACTGTATGAACCGTTCCATTCAAGGTCAAGAATTACATAACTCATTATTTTAATTATTTCTTACGGAATGCCTGTTTCATACGCTGTTCTTTTGAAAGAATACGCTTACGCATACGGATATTTTCGGGAGTAACCTCAACAAGCTCATCATCAGCGATGAATTCAAGGCACTGTTCAAGCGACATAATTGTCGGAGGTGTAAGCTTGAGGGCATCATCAGAACCCGATGCACGGGTGTTTGTGATGTGCTTTTTCTTGCAGACATTAACTGTGATATCCTCAGACTTAGGACTTGCGCCTACAATCATACCCTCGTAAACAGGAACACCGGGTCCGATAAAGAGTCTGCCTCTTTCCTGAGCGGCATAAAGACCGTAGGTTACAGTTTCGCCTGTTTCAAAGGCGATGAGTGAACCCTGATGGCGGGTTACGATTTCACCCTTGTATGGCTCATAACCGTCAAATACATGGTTCATAATACCGTTACCGTTTGTATCTGTAAGGAATTCGGGGCGATAACCCATAAGACCTCTTGACGGGATTCTGAATTCGATGTGAGTAACACCGCCTTCACGAGTACCCATATTGATAAGCTCACCTTTTCTTGAACCGAGCTTTTCCATTACAGGACCAACATATGTGTCGGGAACTTCAATGATAAGAAACTCCATAGGCTCATGAAGCTTGCCGTCAATCATCTTTGTAATAACCTGCGGACGGGAAACCTGAAATTCATAATTCTGACGGCGCATTGTTTCGATAAGGATTGAAAGGTGGAGCTCACCTCTGCCCGATACCTTGAATGTATCGGCGCTGTCTGTTTCTTCAACACGAAGTGCAACATTTGTTTCAATTTCCTTGAAAAGTCTGTCACGGAGGTTACGGGAGGTTACATACTTACCCTCTCTGCCTGCAAACGGTGAGTTGTTTACGATAAAGTTCATTGAAACCGTAGGCTCGTCAATCTTTACGAACGGAAGCGGCTCAACGCAATCGTTTGAACAGATTGTTTCACCTATGTTGATATCCTGAACACCGCTTACGCAAACGATGTCACCAAGTGTTGCAGTGTCACATTCAACTCTTTTAAGTCCTTCAAACTGATAGAGCTTTGCAATTCTTACATTCTGAGTTGTACCGTCTGTGTGACAGAGAACGGCAGCCTCTCCGTTCTTTGCAGTACCTCTTTCAACACGGCCTACACCGATTCTGCCGACAAACTTATCGGAGTCAATGTTTGAAATAAGGAGCTGGAGTCCTCCGTTCATATCACCCTGAGGAGCAGGGATTTCTTTTACGATTGCGTCAAAGAGAGGTTTCATATCCGTACCGGGTTCATGATAATCCTCTGATGCATAGCCGTCACGGGCAGACGCATAAATTACAGGGAATTCAAGCTGATCTTCGTCGGCACCGAGTTCGATAAAGAGGTCGAGAACCTCGTCAACAACCTCCTCGGGTCTTGCACCGGGACGGTCGATTTTGTTAAGAACAACAAGCGGCTTTTTGCCGAGACCGAGTGCCTTTTTAAGAACAAATCTTGTCTGCGGCATACAACCCTCAAATGCGTCAACAAGCAATACAACACCGTCAACCATCTGGAGAATACGCTCAACCTCACCGCCGAAATCGGCATGACCGGGGGTGTCAACAATGTTAATTTTGATGCCATTGTACATTACAGCTGTCGGCTTTGAAAGGATTGTGATACCTCTTTCACGCTCAAGGTCATTAGAGTCCATTACTCTTTCTTCTACATTTTCATTTGCTCTGAAAACACCGCTCTGCTTCAAAAGCTGGTCAACCAGAGTAGTTTTGCCGTGGTCAACATGGGCGATAATTGCAATATTTCTTAAATTCTCTCTTACATCCATAAAAATACCTCGTTTTGCTAAAATCACTTAAATCTTATTGCATACATCAAGCATTATAACACTATAAAAGCTAAAATTCAATTTATATTTTTCATCACCTTTTATGCTAATATCCGACACTTTTTGAACATTTTTCCGATAGAAAACCGCAAAAAATATTTTTTAGTGAAAAAATAACGATTTTTGCTCATTTCGTGTGATTTTTTCTTTACAATATCTCAAGATTGTTATATAATTAACATAGTGTTTTGCATTTTTTTGCAGGACTGAATTATGATAGGCATTAATTTTTAGGAGGTAATATTATGGGCTACACGATTGCGCAGAAAATCATCAAGAATCATCTTGTCTGCGGAGAAATGACCGTTGGCAGTGATATCGGTCTTAAAATCGACCAGACTCTTACTCAGGATGCAACAGGCACTATGGCTTATATCGAATATGAGGCTATGGGCATTCCGAGAGTAAAAACAGAAAAAAGCGTTGCTTACATTGACCACAACACACTTCAGACAGGTTTTGAAAACGCCGATGACCACAGATTCATTCAGTCTGTTTGTAAAAAACACGGTATCTATTTTTCAAGACCCGGCAACGGCATTTGTCACCAGGTTCACCTTGAAAGATTCGGTAAACCGGGAAAGACTTTAATCGGTTCTGACAGCCACACTCCGACAGGTGGCGGTATCGGTATGCTCGCAATCGGTGCAGGCGGTCTTGATGTTGCTGTTGCAATGGGCGGCGGCGCATACTATATTACTATGCCGAAAATGGTAAGAGTTAATCTTACGGGCAAACTCAGTCCGTGGGTTTCTGCAAAAGATATTATTCTCGCAGTTCTTCGTGTTATGAGCGTTAAGGGCGGCGTCGGCAAGATTGTTGAGTACGGTGGAGAAGGTGTTGCCACACTTACGGTTCCCGAAAGAGCAACAATCACAAATATGGGTGCAGAGCTTGGTGCTACAACTTCTGTATTCCCGTCTGATGAAACAACAAGAAAGTTCCTCAAGGCTCAGGGCCGTGAGGAAGACTATACAGAGCTTAAGGCTGATGATGACGCTGTTTATGATGAGGTTATCGAAATCAACCTTTCAGAGCTTGAACCGCTTGCAGCCTGTCCGCATTCACCTGACAATGTTAAGCCAATCAAGGAACTTGAGGGCAAGAAGATTGATCAGGTTTGTATCGGTTCATGTACAAACTCAAGCTACCTTGACCTTATGAGAGTTGCTCACATTCTCAAGGGCAAAAAGGTTGCAGACAATGTATCGCTTGCAATTGCTCCGGGTTCAAAGCAGGTATTTAATATGCTCGCTCTCAACGGCGCACTCGGCGACATGATTGCGGCAGGTGCAAGAATCCTTGAAAGTGCCTGCGGCCCTTGTATCGGTATGGGTCAGTCACCTAACAGCGGCGGTATCTCACTCAGAACATTCAACCGTAACTTTGAAGGCAGAAGCGGAACAGCAGACGGTCAGATTTATCTTGTATCTCCGGAAACTGCGGCTGTTTCTGCAATCAACGGCGTATTTACAGACCCGAGATGTCTTGGTGCGGCTGCTGAGATTGAAATGCCCGAAAAATTCCTCATCAATGACAATATGGTTATTGATCCCGCTCCTGTTGAAGAAATGGACAGCGTAGAAATTCTCCGTGGTCCTAACATCAAGAGCTATCCCGAAACTCATCCGCTCACAGATTCTATCGAGGCGTCATGTTCACTCAAGGTCGGCGACAACATTACAACCGACCATATTATGCCTGCAGGCGCAAAGATTCTTCCGCTCCGTTCAAATATTCCGAAAATTTCAGAGCATTGCTTTACAGTATGCGACAAGGAATTCCCAACCCGCGCAAAGACACTCGGCAAGAGCATTATTGTCGGCGGTGAAAACTACGGTCAGGGTTCATCCCGTGAGCATGCAGCTCTCGCTCCCCTTTTCCTCGGTGTTAAGGCTGTACTCGTAAAGAGCTTTGCAAGAATTCACAAGAGCAACCTTATCAATGCAGGTATTCTTCCGCTTACATTTGTAAACGCAGAAGATTATGATAAAATCAAGCTTGGCGATATGCTTGAACTCCCGAATGTTAAGGACGAAATTGCAAACGGCAAGCAGGTTACTGTTGTAAACAAGACAACAGGCGACACAATCGTTGCTGACTGTGAGCTTTCAGACAGAACAAGAAACATTATCATTGCAGGCGGTCTGCTTGACTACACAAAGGAGAACAGCTGATATGGAAAAAATTAAAATGGTCACTCCTCTCGTAGAGATGGACGGCGACGAGATGACAAGAGTCATCTGGAAACAGATTAAAGACATTCTCATCACACCTTATGTTGACCTCAAAACAGAATATTATGACCTCGGTCTTGAGCACAGAAACGAAACAGACGATCAGGTTACAGTTGACAGCGCCAACGCAACAAAGAAATACGGTGTTGCCGTTAAGTGTGCCACAATCACACCTAATGCCGCAAGAATGACAGAGTACAACCTCAAGAGTATGTGGAAATCACCTAACGGTACGATTCGTGCTATCCTTGACGGTACAGTATTCAGAAGCCCGATTCTTGTTAAGGGCATTGTCCCCTACATTCCTACATGGAAAAAGCCAATCTGCATTGCCCGTCACGCATACGGTGATGTTTATAAGAACACAGAGATGAAGGTTGAGGCAGGAAGCAAGGCAGAGCTTTGCGTTACAAAGCCTGACGGTACCGAGGAAAGAAGCACAATCTTTGACTTCAAGACTGACGGTATTATTCAGGGTATGCACAACATTGACAAGAGTATCTCATCATTTGCCCGTTCATGCTTTAACTATGCACTTGATCAGAAGCTTGATGTTTGGTTTGCTACAAAGGATACAATCAGCAAGATTTATGACCACAGATTCAAGGACATCTTCAACGAAATCTTTGAGAATGAGTACAAAGAGAAGTTTGAGAACGCAGGTATTACATATTTCTACACACTTATTGATGACGCTGTTGCAAGAGTTATCAGAAGTGAAGGCGGTTATATGTGGGCTTGTAAGAACTATGACGGTGATGTTATGAGTGATATGATTGCAACTGCATTCGGTTCGCTCGCAATGATGACAAGTGTGCTTGTTTCTCCCGACGGCATCTATGAATACGAGGCTGCTCACGGCACAGTTCAGCGCCACTACTACAAGTATCTCAAGGGCGAAGAAACTTCCACAAACTCTGTTGCAACATTGTTTGCATGGACAGGCGCTCTCCGCAAAAGAGGCGAGCTTGACGGTCTTGACGATCTTATGAAGTTTGCAGACAAGCTTGAGGCCGCAACAATCAAGACAATTGAGGACGGCGTTATGACAGGCGATCTCTACGCTATCTCGACACTTGAGAACAAAAAGAAAGTAAACACAGAAGAATTTCTCAAGGCTATTGACGAGCGCCTTGCAGCATCTCTCTGATTTTAAAGTTAAAGGAGCATAGTGAGTAATGTCTAAGAATGACAGTATTTCAATGTCGGTTATCAGGCGTTTGCCAAGATATTACCGCTTTTTATCAGAACTGAATGACCAGAACATTGACAAAATTTCTTCAACTAAGCTTGCACAAATTATGAATGTGACCGCCTCACAGGTAAGACAGGATCTTAACTGCTTCGGCGGATTCGGTCAGCAGGGTTACGGTTACAGCGTAAGTCAGCTGAAAGAGGAAATCAAGAACATTCTGGGACTTAACAACGATTACAAGGCCATTCTTATCGGTGCGGGTAATCTTGGTAAGGCCGTTGCAATGCATATGAATTTTGAAAAACTCGGTTTTGAGCTTATCGCTTGTTTTGACAGCAACGAACAAAAAGTCGGTTCAAAGCTCAACGGAATTACAGTTAAAAACGAAAGTGAACTTGACGATTTTTGTAATAAAAATCATATTGACACAGCGTTTTTGTGCATTCCCCGTGTTTGTGTTGAAAATGTTCTCGATAAGCTTTATTCACACGGAATCAAGAATTACTGGAATTTCAGCCACTATGATATAAATGCTCGTTATAATGATACTATGGTAGAGAATGTTCATCTCAGCGACAGTCTTATGACTCTCTGCTACAGAATGAACAACAACTGATAAACCAATGACTCCCCGACAGTTTTATAAGCTGTCGGGGAGTTTTCCGTTACAGAGCAATAATAAACTTTTTTAGCGATTAAAAGGGCTGACCGTTTAAGGTCAGCCCTCTTTTGCAATTTGTGTTTGTGATTTCAGATTAACCGAGTGTAACCTGCTCAGCGATTGGAGCGTTGGGGTTAGTGTCAGGGTTATCTGTGTAGAATGTAAGGTATGTACTGCCCATAACAGCAGAGTCATCAATTACAATCCACATTTCGTTATCTACAAAGCCCTTGTAGTCAATTGTTTGGTTAGTAGCGTTATCGGATACAATTACATTGTATGTACCTGCTCCCTTATATGTGAAGCTGTAATCAAACCAACCGTTTTCACCTTCAGTCATAGGATCACCCGGCCACTCTGACATAAAGTTGCCTGAGTCTTTGCCCTTGAGGTCTGAACCCCATATCCAGAGATATGGCGTCCATGTAAGTGAACCGTTGTGCTTTACATGAAGTTTGATGTCAAGGCTTGAAGCGATGTAGTAGTAGTTTACCTCAGCCTCACCGTAAGGAATTAAGCCAGACTGATTTTCCGGCATTCTGTCCGGATCAACAGCGTAGCCAACAACCTTGAATGCAGTTGACTTATATGTGCTGCCTGCTCTGCCTGCGAATACGATTGAATCAGTGAGCCTCTGCTGTTTTCCGTCAGCGTCTGTGTAGTAGTAGTTTACTGTTACTTTACCGGAAGATACAGGAATTCTGGCAACATACTTCATTATCATTGTTGAATCTTCAATGTTGAAAGTACCGTCATAGTTTAGGTCAAGAGTCGATTCATCAACTGTAGGAGTTTCAAGCTTTGCAATATACTTCTGAAGAAGTGTAGCGTCAATTACATTAATTTCACCGTCACCGTTGAAGTCAGCGTTCTTGAGTGATTCAGGAATGTAGTCTGTGTAGTAGTATGTAACCTCCTGCATATCGGAAGTATATTTGCCTTCTGCATTTCCGCCAATACGACTTACGATGTATGTATCGGGAATAACTGCACTCGGAACTGTTACATAACCTGAACCTACAGAACCCTGAAGGATTACAGAATCTTCAAGCTTTTCGCCTGTTGCTTCGTAAACATAGTTTACTTTTACCTTACCTTTTGAAGAATGGATGCCTGCTGACTCATAGCCTGCCTTGTCAACAGCTACGATAGCCGAACGAGCAGGAACTGTGAATGTTGAGCCTGTCACCTCGCCGAGTGAGTCAAGACCTGCTGTTTCACCGTTAGCGATAACAACCCAATCTGTTACGGATGTATCCGAAAGGGTTACATCTGCAGCTGTGGTTGCATTGTTATAAATAACAGCCATCTTGTTCCATTCACCCTCAACATCGTTCTGAATTGTGAATGAAATCTGATTTGTTGAAGCAGAAACCTTTTTTGTGAATGTGTATTTGTCAGCATATGAATTGTCCATAGCTGTGAGAGGCGAGAATGCTGACTTAATCTGCATCATACCCTTGTAGTAAGAAACTACATCGGCATAGTCAACAACATTCTGCCATTTAATCATATTAAGGTCGGCTGCCGACTTGTAGCTGTTTGTGTCACCGTCTTTTGAACGAGCCATTTCTTCACCGGCAAGTGTGAATGAAATACCCTGTGATGTGTAGATAATCGCACTTGCAAGTCTGTTCATCTTAACAGCCTCGGAATTTCTCTCTCCGTAGTCTGCCAGACCTGTTGACGCAATAATCTGATCGTAAAGTGTTGCGTTATCGTGACACGCATCATAGGTTACGCACTGTGAAGGAGCCTGAGCCTTCCACTTGTATGTACCTGAGCTGTTGGCACGAACACCGTAGCTTACACCCTTTGCGGATGACTTTGAGCCCTGTATAAAACCAACATCGTTGATTTCCATTGCACTTCCCTTTATACCGTCACGGATGCCGTCATTGAAGATAGCGATTCTGTCGCTGAGTCTTGACGCATTAGCCTGTGTTGCAGGATAGAATTTTGTGCCTGAGCAAGTGTTAGTCGGGTGGTAGGAGTCACCGCCTGCCCAGCCTTCACCCCACATTGTGATTCGTGGGTCAATTTGGTCAAGCGCTTCTCTTGCCATATTCATTGTTTCAACATCCATAAGACCCATAAGGTCAAAACGGAAGCCGTCAACATGGTATTCGTTTACCCAATATTTGAGTGAATCAATAACATACTGTCTGTACATTGCACGCTCTGTTGCACCTTCGTTGCCGCAACCAGAACCGTCTGAGAATGCACCTGTTGTTTTCATTCTGTAGTAGTAGTTAGGAACTGTGTACTGGAAGCATGAATCAGTTGAATAAGTATGGTTGTAAACAACATCCATTACAACAGAAATGCCGGCGTCATGGAGAGCCTTGATCATTTCCTTGCACTCTTTGATTCTTACTTTACCGTCATACGGATTTGAAGAATACGAGCCCTCCGGAACATTGTAGTTTACCGGATCATAACCCCAGTTAAACTGAGAATCATCGCCTGCCTCATTTACTGACTGGAAGTCATAGAACGGGTTAAGCTGTACTGTTGTTACACCAAGTTCCTTGAGGTAATCAATACAGGTTGAAACCTTGCCCTCGCCGTTAAGAGTTGTACCGTTTTCTGTGAAAGCAAGGTACTTACCTCTGTTAGCATCGCTTACGCCCGAGGCCTTGTCATAAGAAAAGTCCTTGATATGGAGTTCCCATACTGATGACTTTGTTGATTTGTCAAGAAGAACATGGCTGTCGTTTGACCAGCCCTCAGGATCTGTCTCGTCAAGATCAACAATCATTGAGCGCTTGCCGTTTACGCCTGTTGCCGTTGAGTATACATCCTGTGTTTCATAAGTCTTTGTTGCATCTGAACCGATGTGTGTTGTGTCTGTTGTTGTGACTGAGTATGTGTAATAATAATCCTTCCATTCGCCGACGAGTGTAATCGTCCAAACACCGTTCCACTCACCGTCAACGAGCATTTTTTCAAGTGTGTAGCTGGCAACTTTAGATGCTCCCTGCTCGTCATCCGAACCTTTTGTAAAGATATTGAGCTTAACACCGGTTGCTGTCGGTGACCAAACCTTGAATGTTGTAGCATCTTTTGTGTAAGTAACACCAAGATCATTGCCGGAGTAAGCATACTGAGCGTCAATATCTTCAGCAGCCTTTGTGTAAGAATTGTCTCTCGCGTAGTCGCTTGAAACTGCCGAACTGTCATCGGCTGTTGCGGCAAAGCTTGATACAACAGCTGTTGAGGCAAGCATGCACGCTGCAAGAACTGCAGAAACAATTTTCTTCGTAGTTCTCATAGATAATATTCCTCCTTATTAATTCTTATAATCTATTCCGTTAGCATACGGAAATAACTACCTTTAATTAATCTTCTTCAATATCAAGCTCTGCCATAATGCGTTTTTTACGCTTGTTTGAAGAATAAACAACCGATGCCGCACATAGAGCAATTATAAGACCGGTGCCGACATACACGAACGGAAGCATCTGCTTGAGCGGATCGGGGTTTGACGAGTAACTGAACACAACATTGATTTCGCCCGATTTAAATGTTCCGTTTGCCTTTTCGGGAACACTCACAAGATCTTTTTCCTCATATGTATTTTGAGAAAGTGAATAAGCCTGTCCTTCAACACCTGTGATTGTCTTTGTATCAAGAATTTTACCCGAATCGTCCATATAAATGGCATTGACTCTGCAAACAGACTTATCCTCATCATCAGTTACACGGGTATATTTGTATGTAACGGTCTTGCTTGCGGAATCAAGCTTGCCTGCACCGTTTGTCGGGAGGTCGTCAAGAACAAGCTTGTAATTTTTAATTGACGGAAGGTCGGGAGTATAATATTGCTCGCCCTTTCTGTTTTTTACAAGAAAAGAATCTTCAATTTCCGTATTATTTGTTTCGTCAACAAACTTTACGGTAACCGTTGACATCTCGCCATCATATTCTTCAACATAAACCTTTGCATGACCTACCTGATCCGTGAACACACCTTTGATTTCACCGTCGGTTTTCTTAACATCATAATTAAGAGTTGACGCAAGATTTGTCAAATCATAGCTTGTGCCGAGCTCGCCTGTGAGCGTCTGTGACTTGATGAGTTTTTCGGTTTTATTGTCATAATAATCAATGACAACAGCGCCCTCATCATCCATAATTCCCGCAGAATCATAGCTCTTTGTGTCAACCATAATAACGGCTGAATGAGCCTCAACCTTTACGCTGTTTGTAACATTCTTTATGTTGCGAAGTCCGGCTGTCTTGTTATCTGCAAGAACAACCCAGTCGCCTTTTGCGGTAACATTCTGTGCAGAATCGGAGCCGTTGAAGATTACGCACATCTGACTCCATTTTCCGCTCTCGGTGTTATTTATTGTGTAGCCCATAACACCCTTTGGAACATCGGAAAGATATGTAAGGCTGTTGGCTGTTGCAGCAGTAGAATCCGAGAATGCCGCAAAAGCGTCACGGATTTTATAAAGACCTCTGTAATATTCAATTACATCTGAATAGAGATCGACATTTTCCCAGTCAAGCATATTTTCTTTTCTGCTTGACGCATAGCTGTTTTCATCACCGTCTTTACTGCGACAAAACTCCTCACCGCCGAGTGAGAACGGAATACCCTGTGAAGTAATAACAATTGCCGCAGAGAGCTTGTTCATTGCAACAAGATCTTCATATCTTTTGCGATATTTACCGTCGGCACCGTAAACAGAGCCGACGAGCTTATCGTAAAGACAAATGTTATCGTGACATGATGCATATGTTACGCATTGTGACGGAACATTTGCCCAGCCTGTTGTTGTGTCACTCTGACCTGCTATGCCTGTTTTCAGGTTGGCTCTGCGTGAACCTTCCTGAACAAAAGCACCGTCCGTACCGCCTGTACTGCCCTTGATTGCATCACGGATTGTATCATCAAACGCACCGATGCGGTCGCTCAACTGCTTGAGATTTTTCTGACTTGCCAATACTGTGCCTTCGTCACAATTGGTTGCCATATCCCATGCCTCACCGTACATAAGAATCTGACTGCCGCTGCCGTCTGCATAAAGATTGTCAAGTGCGGTACGAATTGAATTCATAGTTGTTACATCATGAAGTCCCATAAGGTCAAAGCGGAAACCGTCAATGTGATATTCGCTTGCCCAATATGTAACGGAATCAATCATATACTTTCTGAACATAAGATGTTCGCTTGCTGTATCGTTTGAACAGCCCGAACCGTTTGAGAAAGTTCCGTCATTGTTCATTCTGTAGTAATAATTCGGAACTGTTCTCTGAAGCCAAGAATCAGAGGTGTAGGTGTGGTTATAGACAACATCCATAATTACACCGATTCCGGCATTATGAAGTGCCTGAATCATCTGCTTACATTCCTTGATTCTCACTTCACCCTTTTTAGGATTTGTTGAATAAGAACCCTCGGGGCAGTTGTAGTTGACGGGATCGTAGCCCCAGTTGTACTGGTCCATAATGTTCTTGCTCTCGTCAACAGAACCGAAATCATAGAACGGCATAATCTGCACATACTTAACGCCGAGCTTTTTCAGATAGTCAACGCAGGTTGAAGATGCGCCCTGAACACCGTTGACTGTTGTACCTTCTTCGGTAAAAGCAAGGTACTTGCCACGGTTAGCCTCACTCACGCCGCTTGATTCGGATGATGAAAAGTCTGCTACAGAGATTTCCCAGACCGACGCATCAGTCTGATTCTGTACAAGCACATGCTTATCATTTTCCCAACCATCGGGATTGGTTGTGCTTAAATCGACAACCATTGAGCGTTGACCGTTCACACCGCACGCCTTTGCATAGACATCGGCTGTTTCCTTGGTAGTTTTTCCGTGTGTTACCGAGTAGGTATAATATTTGTTAAGCAGGTCACCGTTAATTGTAACGGACCACACGCCCGTTGTTTTGTCAAGCGACATGGCTCTTGACATTATAGAACCTGCATCTCCCTCATTATCACTGCCGTGTTCAAAAATATTCACACGAACAGACGCCGCATTAGGCGACCATACCTTGAAGGTAGTTGCCTTTTTTGAGTAAGAAGCCCCCAAATCATTACCTGAATATGCCGACTTATCCAGATTTGCAGCATATGCCTGATAATCCGTTGCAGTTTTCTTTTCCACTGCCGAAACATCAGCCGCACACATTCCTGTAATCATCATAGCTGTCATTACTCCTGCCAATAATCTTTTTAGAAACAATCAAAAATGCCTCCTGACTTATTCGGATATGAGCAAAACAAAGGTTACAATCAGCACTGTTTTACAATAGTCCATACGAATTCCAATGTTAGCATTTCATTAGTTAATTTTATCATATAAGGCAATATATTTTAATTCCGATTAAGAATATAGCAATTGATAAAGGCTTTATTGTTGTAGAATTTTCTTTGACAAATATGTGTAATATGCTGAATTTCTAAAAGTTTATTTTTAAATTTATATTAAGCAAAGAAAAATCTG
>OHSI01000740.1_pt1 | contig 19379 bp, 17 predicted proteins | sample 1578641 | NCBI WGS metagenome assembly OHSI01 (sample SAMEA3879535, study PRJEB24766) | human gut metagenome | biome: human-associated habitat; feature: feces | place: USA | collected 1985/1987 | reverse complement strand
ATACTGCGAGATCGGCTTCGGCACCGGCGCGGTGAAGATGACCCCCGCCCATGACCCCAACGACTTCGAGGTGGGTCTGCGCCACAATCTCGAGGTCATCCGCTGCATCAGCGACGACGGCACCATGAACGAGAACGCCGGAAAATACGAGGGAATGGACCGCTACGCCTGCCGCAAGGCGGTGGTGGCCGATCTGGAGGCGCAGGGCTATCTGGTCAAGACCGAACCGTACAGCCACAACGTGGGCACCTGCTACCGCTGCCACAACGACGTGGAGCCTCTGATCTCCGCCCAGTGGTTCGTGAAGATGGCTCCTCTGGCGAAGGAGGCGATCCGCGTGGTGGAGGACGGCACCATCAAGTTTGTGCCTGAGCGTTTCACCAAGACCTATATCAACTGGATGGAAAATGTCCATGACTGGTGCATTTCCCGCCAGCTGTGGTGGGGACACCAGATCCCCGCATGGTACTGCGACGAATGCGGACATACCAATGTGAGCCGCACCGACCCCACCAAGTGCGAAAAGTGCGGCTGTACCCACCTCACCCGCGAGGAGGACGTGCTGGACACTTGGTTCAGCTCCGCCCTGTGGCCGTTCTCCACGCTGGGCTGGCCCGACACCGACGCCGCCGACCTGAAATACTGGTATCCCACCTCCGTCATGGTCACCGGCTACGACATCATTTTCTTCTGGGTGGCGCGTATGATCTTCTCCGGTATGGAGCAGATGAAGAAGGAGCCCTTCAAGACGGTGTTCATCCACGGTCTGGTGCGCGACGACAAGGGACGCAAGATGTCCAAGTCCCTGGGCAACGGCATCGACCCGCTGGAAATGGCGGACAAGTACGGCGCAGATGCCCTGCGCTTTAACCTCATCACCGGCAACAGCCCCGGCAACGATATGCGTTTCTTTGTGGAGAAGTGCGAGGCTATGCGTAACTTCGCCAACAAAATCTGGAACGCCAGCCGCTTCGTGATGATGAATCTGACCATCGACAAAGTCCAACTGCCCGGAAAACTGGAGCTGGAGGACAAGTGGGTGCTCAGCAAGCTGAATACCTTGATCCGCGAGGTCACCGACAATCTGGAAGCTTACGAGTTGGGCGTGGCGTCCGCCAAGATCTACGATTTCATCTGGGACACCTACTGCGACTGGTATATCGAGCTGACCAAGACCCGTCTCAACGGCGAGGACGCTGCCAAGCTGGCGGCGGAGAACGTGCTGTGCTACGTGCTGCTGCGTATTCTGGAGCTGCTGCACCCCTTCATGCCCTTCATCACGGAGGAGATCTGGCAGGCACTGCCCCACGAGGGTGAGTATCTGATCTCCGCCCAGTGGCCGGAGTATCAGGACGCACTGCACTTCCCGGAGGCGGAAACCGCCATGGAGGCGGTCAAGGACGCCATCTCCGCCATCCGCGCCCGCCGCGCCGAGATGAACGTGCCGCCCAGCCGCAAGGCGCAGGTGATCCTCGTGACCGCCCAGCCCGACAACTACAAGCTGGGTGCCCACTTCATCACCCGCATGGCATACGCCAGCGATTTGACCGTTCTGACCGCCGCTCCCGCAGACCTCACCGGCATGGTGACGGTGGCGACCCACGATGCCACGGTGTATATGCCCATGGCGGAGCTTGTGGACATCGCCAAGGAGCTGGAGCGTATCGCCGCCGAGCGCAAAAAGGCGGAGGAAAACCTGCACCGCATCGAGGCGAAGCTGTCCAACGAGTCCTTCACCTCCCGCGCCCCGGAGAACGTGGTGAACGCCGAGCGCGAAAAGGCGGAGAAGGCGCGCGCGCTTATTGCGAAGCTGGATGAATCCGCTGCGGCAATGAAGCTGTAAAGCAAATTCACTTTTCAAATAATTCCCTGACCGGATACACAAAAAAGATGCCGAAGCGTGTCTTTTTTGTGTATCCGCTTTTTTTATCCAAAAATTTTTCGCCTTCCGACAGGCTTCGACATTTTTCGCGCACCCGACCCGCTATAATCACCGTAGACCATCCGAAATACAGCAAACCCGGCACCTGCGCGGAACGCGCCGCAGCTGCCGTAAGCAGGAACAAAGGAGCGTCCTACATGGAAATATCAGCAAAATACGAGGAACAGCGGTTGGAATTTAGCCTTGCGGGGGAGCTGGATCACCACGGCGCAAAAGGGCTGCTGCAAAGTCTGGAACGTGAGATCGAGCGCACACTGCCCATGGTGCTGGTGCTGGATCTTTCCGGCGTCACGTTTATGGACAGCTCCGGCATCGCCGTGGCTCTCCGCGGCTGGCAGCGTATGCAGGAGCTGGGCGGCACCGTCACACTGCGGCACGTGGCGCAGCAGCCTCGCAAGGTACTTGAGGCCGCCGGAATCGGGCGTATGATGACCATTGAATAAGGAGGCGTACATATATGACGCGAGCGGAAAACTACGTGACGCTGGAATTTCTCAGCCGCAGCAGCAACGAGGGCTTTGCCCGTATCGCGGCGGCGGGCTTCGCCGCCCAGCTTGACCCGACGCTGGACGAATTGGGCGACATCAAAACTGCCGTCAGCGAGGCGGTGACGAACGCCATCGTCCACGCCTACCCGGATCAGCTGGGCAAGGTGGTCATGAAGCTGAAGATCCTGAAGGGCAGCGTTCTGGAGATCACCATTCGGGACTGGGGGCGCGGCATCGAAAACATCGATCAGGCGCGCCGCCCCATGTATACCACAGGCGGCAGCGAACGCAGCGGAATGGGCTTTACTATCATGGAGAGCTTCACCGACCGGCTGGTGGTGCGCTCCACGCCGGGAAAGGGGACGACGGTGCAGATGCGTAAGCGCATCGCCCCCCGGCTGACCGTAGGGCGATGAGTGACCGGCTGGCACTGCTGGAACGGGCGCAGCAGGGGGACGGCAGCGCGGAAACACAGCTTTTGACGGAAAATGCGGGGTTGATATGGTCCATTGTCCGCCGCTACAACGGCTGCGGCGTGGAGACGGACGACCTGTACCAGCTTGGCTGCATCGGCTTCGTTAAGGCTGTAAAGGGCTTTGACTTGACATACGGCACGCAGTTCTCCACCTATGCTGTGCCTAAGATCGCCGGTGAGATCCGCCGTTTTCTCCGGGACGACGGTCCCATCAAGGTCGGCAGGACCATGCGCGAGAAAGGGCAAACGCTCTGGGCGGCGCGGGAGCGGCTGCAAAACCGTCTGGGCTGCGAGCCGAAGCTGTCCCAGCTGGCGGAGGAAACCGGCATGACGCCGGAGGAGATCGCCGCCGTGGACTTGGCACTGGTCTCGCCGGAATCGCTCCAGCAGGAGACGGCGGAGGGGCTCACGCTGGAATCCACCCTGCGCGCAGCGGAACCGGAGGTCACCTTGGTGGAGCGTATCGCGCTGCGGGACGCCATCGACGCCCTTCCGGACAGGGAAAAGCAAACGATACTCCTGCGGTTTTTCAAGGGGTTGACGCAGGAGCAGACCGCCCGCATCCTGCACGTGTCGCAGGTGCAGATCTCGCGGCTGGAACGCCGCAGCCTGCAAAAGCTGCGGGAATTATTGACAGAGGAATAGCTGACAGGAGCGCACCGCGTGGACGGTCAGCCCGTCCGGGGGGACGCAGCGCAGCGGTCAGTTTATTTCCGGGGTACACCGACAGGGGAGAGAAGAGCGGGGTACGCCAACAGGGGGGTGCGGCGCACGCGCCGCAAAGCAGCCATTCCGCCAAGGGCGGAGTGGCTGCTTTCTCTTGCGTTACGCCGTGCGATGGCGGCGCGTGGCGGGCTTGTCAATGCAGTCGATAAGCCGCAGCACGTTGGCGGCGATGGAACCGGCGCCCAGCAGCGTAATAATAAAACCAAAAGTCGTCATATTTTATGTCCTCCTTGCTCGAACTTATGTTCTGCTCATAGTATAAATCGAACATTCGTTCTTGTCAAGTAAAATCGAACAAAATTTCTATATTTTTTCTTTTTCGGTTGACCGCAGGGCGATATTGTATTAAAATGAGGGGGAGAAAGAGAAAAGCGAGGCACCCCATGACTGATTTGGAAAGACGATTCATCGCTGCACGCCGCGCTGCGATCGCGGCGGACTACCCCAACCTGAACCCCTGCCAGCGGGAGGCGGTGCTCTCCACGGAGGGGCCGCTGCTGCTGCTGGCGGGAGCCGGCTCCGGCAAGACCACGGTGCTCATCCACCGGGTGGCGAACCTGCTGCGCTACGGGCGAGGCAGCGACACAGAGGAGCTGCCCACCCCCGTCACGGAGGACGAGGTGTCGTTCTTGGAGCAGTACGCCGCGTCGCCGGACGAGAGCCAGCGTCCGCTGGCGGAGTACCTCTGCGCGGTGGAGCCCGCCCGCCCTTGGGAGGTGTTGGCGATCACCTTCACCAACAAAGCCGCCAATGAGCTGAAGGAGCGTCTTGGGCGTATGCTGGGGGAGGAGGCCGCCGGCGACGTGTGGGCGTCCACGTTCCACTCCGCCTGCGTCCGCATCCTGCGCCGCGACATTGACCGTATCGGCTTTGACCGCAGCTTCACCATCTACGACAGCGACGACAGCAAGCGCGTCATCCGCGACATTATCAGGGAGCTGTCACTGGAGGAAAAGTCCTTCCCGCCCCGCGAGGTGCAGACGGTCATCTCCCGCGCCAAAAACGATATGCAGACGCCGGAGGAATTTCTGGAGCAGTGGACGAACATCAACGATTGGCGCAAAATCAGAATGGGTAAAGTCTATACGCTTTACAATAAAAAGCTCCGCGAGGCGAACGCGCTGGATTTTGACGACCTGCTGTGGCACACGGTCTACCTGCTGCAAACCGTGCCGGAAGTGCGGGACTACTACCGCCGTAAATTCCGCTACGTGCTCATCGACGAGTATCAGGACACCAACGCCCTGCAATACGAGCTTGCCAAGCTGCTGACTGGCCCCGCCCGCAACATCTGCGTGGTGGGCGACGACGACCAGAGTATTTACCGCTTCCGCGGCGCGGACATCACCAATATCCTCAGCTTCGAGCGGCAGTTCAAGGGCGCGCGCGTCATCCGCTTGGAGCAGAACTACCGCTCCACCCAGAACATTCTCGACGCCGCCAACGCCGTCATCCGCCACAATCAGGGGCGTAAGGGCAAGACCCTCTGGACGGAGAATGGGCGCGGCGAGCTGGTGACGGTCAAGACCACCTACAACGAGAGCGACGAGGCAAACTTCGTGCTGGGGCAGATCATGACGTACTACCGCCGCGGCGGCAACTGGGGCGACTGCGCCGTGCTGTACCGCACCAACGCCCAGTCCAACGCGTTGGAATACGCCTGTAAGCGCAGCGGCGTACCTTATAAAATATACGGCGGGCTGAAATTCTTTGACCGTGCAGAGGTCAAGGATATGCTTGCGTACCTGTGCGTCATCAACAACCCCACCGATGACCTGCGGCTGCGCCGCATCGTCAACGTCCCCGCCCGCAAGATCGGACAAACCACCGTGGATAAGGCACAGACCATCGCCGCCCAATACGGTCTGACGCTGTACGACGTGTTCCGCCGCGCCGACGAGTTCCCGGAGCTGAAAAGCGCGGCTGTAAGGCTGATCGCCTTTACAGATATGATCGAGGAAATGCGCCGCCGTCTGCCGGACTGCGACCTGCCGGAGTTCTACGACTACGTGTGCGAGCGCAGCGGCTACGCTCCCGCCCTGCGGGAAAAGGACGACGTGGAGAGCCGCGGCAGGCTGGAAAACGTGGAGGAGCTGAAATCCAGTATTCTGGCGTATCTGGAAAATGCCGAGGGCACGGAGACCAGTCTCTCCGGCTTCTTGGACGAGATCGCGCTGTACACCGACCTGGACAGCCGCGTGGACGGCGACAACTGCGTGACCATGATGACCATGCACGCCGCCAAGGGGCTGGAGTTCCCCCAGGTGTTTGTGGTGGGCATGGAGGAGGGACTTTTCCCCGGAAATCGCGCCATGGGCGATGCGGAGGAGATGGAGGAGGAGCGGCGTCTGTGCTACGTGGCGATGACCCGCGCCAAGGAGAAGCTGACGCTGACCAATGCCCGCCAGCGCACCCTGTACGGCAAAACCACGCCCTGTATGCCCTCCCGGTTCCTCAACGAGATACCGGAGGACAACATGGAGTGGCTGTCCAAGCCCGTCCCCCGCAGCGAAGCGTGGGACGACACCGGCGACGACACTTTCGGCGGCGGATACGGCAGCCGCGAACGCCGCGGCGCAGCCGCCGCCTACCGTGCCGCGCCCTCCGCGCCCCGCACCGGCGCACTGCACGCCGCATCCTCGGCAGCCAAGGCATCGCGCACCGCCTCCGCGCCCGCGCTTCAGATACAGGCGGGGGAGATGGTGGAACACGACGCCTTCGGCAAGGGACTTGTTATCTCCCTCCGCGCCATGGGAGGCGATGCGCTGCTGGAGGTAGCCTTCGACACCGTGGGCACCAAGAAGCTCATGCTGAAGGCGGCCACTCACCACTTGAAAAAGCTGTAAAAACAGACAAAGGTCGTGCCATTGGGCACGACCTTTGTCTGTGGATCAACGCAAATCCCCGGCACAGCCGAGGTGTAGATAAAGCAAAAAGCTCTGCGAAAACTCGCAGAGCTTTTAACTGTGTAGTTCAGACGCTATCAGATAGCGCGGGTGACCTTGCCGGAACGCAGGCATCGGGTACAAACATACACATGGCGAGGCGTGCCGTTGATCACTGCCTTCACGCGCTTGACATTGGGCTTCCAAGGGCGATTGGAACGCCGATGAGAGTGGGACACCTTGATACCAAAGGTCACGCCCTTGTCGCAAAATTCGCACTTTGCCATCCGTTGCACCTCCTTGCTGTTGTAACATACTGGCTGCTTGCACCGCAAGCATTAGATATGATAACAGATACAGCGCAGAAATGCAAGTATTATTTCGCAAAAAATCGAAAATTTTTTACAAGTGGAAAGTGTTGCGAAAAAGCCCCATACAAGATATAATAAGGAGAAGTAAAATGGCTGACCGCGACAGGAGGAGCACCCATGGAAAAAGTGAGACGCACACCCGCCAGCTTGAAAAAAATGGCAGAAACTTTCGGCATGGAGATACTGCACCGCGGCAGAGATTTCGATACCGCCGTGGTCACCATTTCCGATGTGAACCGTCCAGCGTTGCAGCTGGTGGGGTTTTACGATTATTTTGATGACAAGCGGCTGCAAATACTGGGCCGCGGTGAGATGCGCTACTTGGAGCGCATGACCGGCACGGAACGGCTGCGGGTATTCAATAAACTCCTCAGTTATACATTCCCGGCGATGATCGTGGCGCGGAACATGGACGTCCCGCCTGAGCTGCTGCAAATGGCGGAAAAGCACGACCGCACGCTGCTCCGCGCGGTGGATTCCACCGTGGATGTGACCAGCCGGCTCATTGATTATCTCAATCGAGTGACGGCACCGCAGATCACGCGTCACGGCGTGCTGATGAATATTTATGGACAGGGCGTCCTGTTCTTGGGCGACAGCGGTATCGGCAAAAGTGAGACGGCGATCGAGCTTCTGAAGCGCGGGCACCGCCTTGTGGCGGACGACGCGGTGGAGATCCGCCGTGTGTCCAACTCCCTTTACGGCACGGCACCGGAGATCATCCGGCACTACATCGAAATACGCGGCGTGGGCGTCATCGACGTGCAGCAGCTGTTCGGCATGGGCGCGGTGCAATTCGATACCGAGATCGACCTCGTCATCCAGCTGGAGCAGTGGGTGGACGGCAAGTTCTACGACCGGCTGGGGCTGGGGGAGGAAAAGTACGAGATGCTGGGCGTGGAGCTGCCCATCGTGACCATTCCGGTACGTCCGGGACGAAATCTGGCGGGTATCGTGGAGATCGCCACCATGAAAAACCGGCAAATGAAGTACGGCTACAACTCGGCGCGGGACTTCGTGTCGCAGTTTGACAGCAAGGTGGACGCTATGCTCAAGGCGAAAACCACGAATAACTAAGCGAAAAACGAGGCAAAGAGCGAATGAAATACGTTGGAGTGGACATCGGAGGCACAAATCTGAAGGCGGGCTTGGTGGATGAGGAGGGGAATCTGCTGGCGACCCAGAAGATGAAGGTGGCGGAAATTGCGAATAAAGACGCGTTGGCGTGGACGGTCGCCTCCATGGTGCACGAGCTGGCAAAGGCTGCCGGTGTGCCGCTGTCGGAGGTGGCAAGCGTGGGCGTGGGGGTGCCGGGGACGGTGGACATCCGCGCCGGCTCCATTGCGTATACGTGCAATCTGCCGCTGCGGGATGTGCCGCTGCGGAAGCTTTTTCACAAATATCTGAATATCCCGCTCTACATTGAAAACGACGCCAACTGCGCCGCGCTGGCGGAGTTTCACGTAGGCGCAGGACGGGAGAGCAAGCGGTTCGTGACCATTACGCTGGGCACCGGCGTGGGCGCGGGCATCGTGCATAACGGAAAGATCTACCACGGTGCCAACGGCATGGCAGGCGAGGTGGGGCACATGGTCATTGAGCAGAACGGTCTGCCGTGCCCCTGCGGGCGGCGCGGCTGCTGGGAGCAGTATGCCAGTGCCACGGCGTTGAAGCGCATGACGGCGGAAGCTCTGGCGGCGCACCCCGAAAGCGGTCTGGCGCGTGTCATCGCGGAGAACGATGGCCATGTTTCCGGGCAATCCGCCTTTATCGCCGCCCGTGAGGGCGATGCGGTGGGGCAGGCGATCTGCGAGAAATACGTGGAGTATCTGTCCTGCGGCGTGGTGAACGTGGTCAATATTTTCCAGCCGGACACGCTGGCTATCGGCGGCGGCGTCAGCAACGAGGCGGATGAGCAGCTGCTGCTCCCCGTGCGGCAGCGGGTGGAGCAGGAGTGCATCCCCTGCGGCAAGGACCGGCGCACCCGCGTGGTGAAGGCACAGCTGGGCAACCGGGCGGGGCTGATCGGCGCGGCACTTTTGGGGAAGAATAAGCGTATCTGAATGACGCGCCTACGGCGCGAAACCCTTGTGTTTTCAAGGCTTGGAGGAACTATGAGCTGGTACGAGGAGCTGGACAGGTGGACGGCGGATTATCTGCCGGATATGACGTATGAAAGGGATGTGCCGCTGAGCCGGTACACGTCCTTCCGCATTGGCGGCGGGGCGCGGCGCATGGCGTTTCCCCGCAGCGGGGAACAGCTGGTGCTTCTCTTCAGTGAGGCGGAGAGCTGCGGGGCGCGCCCCTTTGTGTTGGGCAACGGCACCAACGTGCTGTTTCCCGACGAGGGGGTGGAGCGTCTGGTGGTCTGCACCCGTGATATGGCCGGGGTGGAGCACGGCACAGAGGATAACGAAATTGTTGCAGAATGTGGTGCTTCTCTTGCTTATACCGCTGTTTTCGCGCAGAAAAGTGGGCTTTCCGGGTTGGAGTTTGCCCATGGGATACCGGGGAGCGCAGGCGGCGCGGTGTGCATGAACGCCGGGGCCTACGGCGGCGAGATGGCGCAGGTGGTGAAGGAGGCGGCGGTGCTGTTCCCCGACGAGGGCATCAAGTACCTGTCGGGGGCGGAGATGGACTTTTCCTACCGTCACAGCCTGCTGACGGCGCATCCGGAGGCGGTGGTGCTCCGTACGGTGTTCCGTTTACAGCGCGGAGACCGGGAGGAGATACGGAAAAAAATGGAGGAGCTGATGGCAAGGAGAAAGGCTTCACAGCCCTTGGAATTCCCCAGCGCAGGCAGCACCTTTAAGCGTCCGGCGGGGCACTTCGCCGCCGCGCTCATCGACCAGTGCGGCTTAAAGGGGCTGACCGTCGGCGGGGCGCAGGTTTCGGAGAAGCACGCGGGCTTTGTCATTAACCGGGGCGGTGCCACCTGCGCCGATGTGACCGGGCTGATGGCGGAGATCCAGCGGCGTGTCCGGGAGCAGACCGGTGTGGAATTAGAGCCGGAGGTACGGGTCATACGGTGAATAATTATTCAAAATTAAAGTCGTGATTTTGAATAATATTCAATCATACTTGACGTGTGCAAGTTGAACACATACCTGTACAAAGGGGTGACATCCAAGTTGTACAGAAGGTTGTACAAGCGTTGTACGGATAAGGTATACGGCGGGGAGATATGTACCTGCGTCTGCGCGAGAGGAAAGCGCGGGCGCAGGCATAGCGACACAGAGGTAATTTAAGTGGAAATACTTATTATTTCGGGACTGTCCGGCGCGGGCAAGAGCCGTGCCGCCGAGTGTCTGGAGGACAGAGGGTATTACATCGTGGACAACCTGCCGGCGGAGATGATGGTGACGTTCGCCAAATTCTGCGCGGCGGCGGGAGGGCGGTATGACCGCCTCGCCTTTGTGTACGACGTGCGCACCGGTGAGCCGTTCCGGCGGCTGAACGAGGCGGTGGATCAGCTGCGGGCGATGGGGCTGCGGTGCCGGCTGCTTTTTCTGGAGGCGGAGACAAAGGTCATCATCAACCGCTACAAGGAGACGCGGCGGAGCCACCCCCTGTGCGGGGACGGCGCGGCGTCCATTGAGGAGGCGGTGAACCGGGAGCGGGTCATGCTGGAGCCGGTGCGCCGGAAGGCGGATTTTGTGCTGGACACGTCCGCCTTTTCCACGGCGAAGCTGCGGAGCACACTGCTGACGCTGCTTGGCGACGGAGCGGGCGGTGGGCTGCACGTAACGGTCATGTCCTTCGGGTTCAAAAACGGGCTGCCGCCGGAGGCGGACATGGTGCTGGACGTGCGGTTTTTGCCGAATCCCTACTACGTGGCGGAGCTGAAGTCGCTGACGGGGCTTGCCGAGCCGGTGCGGGAGTACGTGATGACATCGGACGCGGCGAAGGACTTCTGGGGAAGGCTGACGCCCATGGTGGACTTCCTGCTGCCGCAGTACCGGCAGGAGGGCAGGACGGAGCTGGTGGTCGCCGTGGGGTGCACCGGCGGACGGCACCGGTCGGTGGCGGTGGCGCACCGGCTGGCGGCGTATGTGGACGCGCTGGGGTTCCGGGTGACGGAGAGCCATCGGGACATGGGGCGGTGATCTGCCGGGACGCCGCGCCTGCGGCGCGGGGAACGGATTGCCGCACCAGTGTGACCACTGGTTCGCAATGACAACACTATGGCAGTCCGAAGATCGCAGAGAGACAGGGTGGCTCGAAGTGCGGGGACGAGGAACGGATTCAGAGAAATAAAGCGCGGGAATGGGGAGTTGGGTATGATCTCATTTGCGGGAAAAGTGAAAAGTGAGCTGTGCCGCGTGGGGATCAGCCGGCAGTGCTGCGCCCGTGCCGAGGGGTACGGCATTCTGCTGTACTGCAACACGTTCACGCCGGCGGAGGTGCGGATCATCACCGAGAGCGGAGATCTGGCGTCACGGCTGCCGAAGCTGTTTCAGAAAGCGTTCGGCGTGAAGTTCGACAGGCTGCCGGAGGAGCGGGGCGGCAAGGGGAAGATGAGCTTCGGCATTACGGAGCCGGAAAAGCTGGAGAGGATCATCAATCTGCTGGGCTACGATGCGCGGCAGCTGACGGCTCTGCACGTGAATTTCGGGCTGCTGGAGGACGACTGCTGCCGGACGGCGTTCCTGCGGGGAGCGTTCCTGGCGGGGGGAAGCGTCACCGACCCGGAAAAGAGGTACCATCTGGAGCTGGCCACCAGCCACGTGCCCGCCAGCCGGGAGGTACAGGCTCTCATGGAGGAGATGGGGTTCCTGCCGAGAACTGTACGGCGAGGGGCTGCCGCACTGCTGTATTTCAAGCAGTCGGAGCACATAGAGGACTTTTTGACGAAGATCGGTGCGCCGGCGGCTGCCATGGACATTATGACCGCCAAGGTGGACAAGGAGATACGAAACGGCGCGAATCGCGCCATGAACTGCGACATGGCAAACGTGAACAAGACGCTGGACGCGGCGCAGGAGCAGGTGGCCGCCATCGAGAGGCTGCGGCACAGCCCGAGGTGGGAGCGTCTGCCGGAGAGGCTGCGGCAGACGGCGGCACTGCGGTTGGAGTACCCGGAGCTGTCGCTGGTGCAGCTGGCGGAGAAATGCGAGCCGCAGGTGACGAAGTCCTGCATGAATCACAGAATGAGAAAGCTGATGGAGGAGGCCAAGGAGCTATGACTATGAGAGAACGGTGTGAGAGAGCCGTGACGTACAGAAGGAGCGGCGCGAACTGCGCCCAGTCGCTGCTGGCGGCATTTGCGGACGTGCTGGGGATCTCCGAGGAGCAGGCGTTGCGCGTCGGCGCGGGATTGGGCGGCGGCGTGCGGAGCGGGAATATCTGTGGGGCGGTGAACGCGCCGGTGATGATCCTGGGGAGCGCGTTCCCGGAGATGGCGAGAGATAAGGCGAGAGCCGCGGCGGTGACGAAGGAGTTCCAGCGGCGGTTCACGGAGAGGTTCAAGCATCTGAACTGCCGGGAGCTGCTGGCGGAGAAGGAGTTACAGCCCACGGACACGGCGTTGGAGCTGGCGGCGGGGGATCACTGCGGGATGCTCATTGTCAGCGCAGCGGAGATACTCTGCGAGATGATGGGGGAGAAATAAAGGAGAACGGGCATGGGATTTGTGCATCTGCACGTACATACGGAATACAGCCTTTTGGACGGTGCGTGCCGGATACGCGATCTGCCGAAGCTGGTGAAGGAGATGGGGCAGAGTGCCTGCGCCATCACCGACCACGGCGTCATGTACGGCGCGGTGGACTTTTACCGCGCCTGCAAGGCGGAGGGAATCCATCCCATTATCGGGTGCGAGGTGTATGTGGCGCGGCGGACGCGGTTCGACAAGCAGCATGAGTTCGACGCGGAGTCGCGCCATCTGGTGCTGCTGTGCAAGAACGAGACGGGCTACCGGAATCTGTCGTACATGGTGTCACAGGCGTATCTGGAAGGCTTTTACATCAAGCCGCGCATCGACATGGAGCTGCTGCGGCAGCACTCCGAGGGGCTGATCGCGCTGTCGGCGTGTCTGGCGGGGGAGATCCCCAAGCGGCTGTTGAACGGGGATTACAACGGGGCGAGGGAGCACGCGCTGGAGATGCGGGACATCTTCGGCGAGGACTATTATCTGGAATTGCAGGATCACGGCATCGCCGAGCAGACGGAGGTGAACCGGGGGCTGCTGCGGCTGCACAATGAGACGGGCATTCCGCTGGTGTGCACCAACGACGCCCACTACCTGCGGAAAGAGGATGCGGAGAGCCACGACGTGCTGCTGTGCATCCAAACGGGAAAGACCGTGGACGATGAGAACCGGATGCGGTACGAGCCGAGGAATTTCTATCTGCGCTCCACGGAGGAGATGGAGTCGCTGTTCGCCGGGTATCCGGACGCCGCTGCCAACACGGAGAGGATCGCGGAGAAATGCCAGCTGGACTTTACGTTCGGGAAATACCATCTGCCGGAGTTTAAGCTGCCGGAGGGGTACGACTCGCCCACGTATCTGCGGAAGCTGTGCGACGAGGGGTTCGCGGCGCGGTACGGTCAGGCAAAGCCGGAGTACCGCAGGCAGCTGGACTATGAGCTGGACATGATCGAGAAGATGGGGTTCACGGACTACTTCCTCATTGTGTCGGATTTCGTGCGGTACGCCAAGAGCAGGGGTATCCCCGTGGGGCCGGGACGCGGCTCCGCCGCAGGCTCCATGGTGTCCTACTGCCTGGACATTACGGACATCGACCCCATGAAGTACGATCTGTACTTTGAGCGGTTTCTCAACCCGGAGCGGGTGTCCATGCCGGATATTGATATGGACTTCGGCGACACGCGCCGGGGCGAGGTGGTGGAGTACGTCCGGAGGAAGTACGGCGACGACCACGTGGCGCAGATCGTCACCTTCGGCACCATGGCAGCCCGCGCCGCCATTCGGGACGTGGGACGGGCGTTGAACATGACCTACGCCGAGGTGGACGTGGTGGCAAAGCTGGTTCCGGCAGGGCCGGGGGCGTTGCACATCACGTTGCAGGAGGCGTTGAAGCTCAGCAAGCAGCTGGCGGAGATGTACCGGGACGACGAGCGGGTGAAAAAGCTCATCGACACCGCTATGGCGTTGGAGGGGATGCCCCGCCATGCCTCCACCCACGCCGCAGGCGTGGTCATTACGAAGCGGCCGGTCTACGAATATGTGCCGCTGGCGCGGAACGACGACGCCATGGTGTGCCAGTACGTCATGACCACGCTGGAGGAGCTGGGTCTGCTGAAAATGGACTTCCTCGGGCTGCGGAACCTGACGGTGCTGGACGACGCGGTGAAGATGGTGCGGGAGCGGGAGCCGGATTTCGCGCTGGACAGGATACCGGAGGACGACGCGGAGACGTACGACATGATCTCACGCGGGCAAACGGCAGGGGTGTTCCAGATCGAATCCAGCGGCATGACCGGCGTGTGCGTGGGGCTGAAGCCCCAGAGCATTGAGGACATCACCGCCGTGATCGCGCTGTACCGTCCGGGGCCCATGGAGTCTATTCCGCGGTTTATCGCCTGCAAGCACGACCCGAAGCTGGTGACGTACAAGCACCCGAAGCTGATACCCATTCTGTCGGTGACGTATGGGTGCATCGTCTATCAGGAGCAGGTCATCCGCATTTTTCAGGAGCTGGGCGGCTTCTCGCTGGGGCAGGCGGACATGGTGCGCCGCGCCATCAGCAAGAAGAAAGCCAAGGAGATCGAAAAGGAGCGGAAGGCGTTCGTCTACGGCGATGCGGAGCGGGGTATCTCCGGGTGCATCGCCAACGGCATTGACGAGGCGACGGCGCAGGCGATCTACGACGAGATATTCGATTTCGCCAACTACGCCTTTAACAAGGCGCACGCGGTGAGCTATGCGGTGGTGGCGTACCAGACGGCGTATTTCAAGTGCCACTACACAAGGGAGTATATGGCGGCTCTGCTGACCAGCGTGCTGGACAACAGCGACAAGGTGGCGGGGTACATCGGCGAGTGCCGGGACTGCGGCATCGCGCTGCTGCCGCCGGACGTGAATCGCTCCAGTGACCGGTTCACCGTGGAGCCGGAGGGCATACGGTTCGGGCTGGTCGCCATCAAGAACATCGGACGGGGGTTCATTCAGTCCGTGGTGCGGGAGAGAGAGCGGGGAGGAGACTTCCGCTCCTTGCAGGATTTCTGTGACCGGATGTACGACTGCGGCGACATGAACAAGCGGGCGGTGGAAAACCTCATCCGGAGCGGTGCCTTCGACAGCATGGGGGCGCGGCGGTCACAGCTGCTGGCGGTGTATGAGAAGATGCTGGACGCCATCGGCAACGTGCGGCGCGTGAACGTGGAGGGGCAGATGGACTTCTTCGGCATGGGCGGCAACAGCAGCGCGCCGGAGGCGGTGGAGCTGCCCAACCTCCCGGAGTTTACCGCCGCCGAGCGGATGCACATGGAGAGGGAGGTCACGGGGCTGTATCTCTCCGGGCACCCCATGACGGACTATCGCGCCGCCGCAAGGAACAGCGGCGCGGTGACGCTGAACGAGATATTGGAGGACGTGTCCGCCGAGGAGGGCGCGACGCGGTTCGGCGACGGGCAGAGCGTGACGGTGGCGGGTATCGTCGCCTCCGCCAAGACGCGGCCCACCAAGAGCGGGACGCTGATCGCCTATGTGATGCTGGAGGACGAGACGGCGTCCATGGAGCTGCTGTGCTTCAGCAAGGTACTGGATCGCTGCGGCAGCTATCTGTCGGTGAACACGCCGGTGCTGGTGCGGGGACGGCTGAGCCTGCGGGACGAGAAGCCGCCGCAGATCATGCCGGACACCGTGTATCCCATGGACGGCGAGGCATCACCGCCGGAGGGTGTGAAGAAAAAGGAGGATAGCTCCACCGCCGCCATCTATCTGCGGGTGCGGAGTCTGGACGATCCGGCGTTTGAGCATATCCAGCTGGTCGCCACCATGTTCGAGGGGCAGGTGCCCCTGCGGATACGCATTGCCGACACGGGGAAGCTGTGGGGCGGCTTCTGCCTCGACCATCCGGCGTTCCTGAAGGAGTGCCGGGAATGGCTGGGGGAGGAGAATGTGGTGGTGCGGAAGAAATAAGGAGTTTGCGGAGGGTGCGGCGTATGCCGCACCCTCAGGCTGTTGAAAAAGCCATTGGCTTTTTTAACAGCCTGCAATAATGCCGTTATTTTTGTGCCGCTTCGCGGCACGAAAATAGTCGCTTCGCTCCACGCACGCCTTGCAAAGAGTGCGCGTGCAATGAGAATATCGATACGTGAAGGGTGCGGCGTATGCCGCACCCTTTTGCGCGCAGTGGCATAGAGTGGAATGAAAGACAGTGTCTTTCACTACTTATTGGGAGGTCATTCTATGCCTGAAACTGTTATGCCGGGACCGGTGTGTGATCTGAGCAACGTCCGGGAGTCCGTGTGCATCCATACGCGAAAGATTTTCGATTCCTGCCGGGATAAGGACTGCGTGGAGGATCTGCGCTTCTATCCCACGGCGGCGGCACAGGAGGTACTGGGCGCGTCGCAGATGATCAAGGGCGGTACGGCGGAGCTGCTGTACGTGTATACCGACGTGGAGCCGGTGACGTTCAACCGGGGGTTCTACTCCGTGGATATGCGGTTTTACTACCGGGTGACCTTGCAGGTGTGCACCGGGACGCCGCGCTATACCGAGGTGGAGGGGCTGTGCGTCTTTGACAAGCGGGCTATCCTGTTCGGCAGCGAGGGGAACGCCAAGATCTTCTCCTCCGATACGGTGTACGACGAGCTGGACGTGCCGGGACGGGTGCGGAGCAATCTGCCCGTCGCCGTGGTGGAGGCCGTGGATCCCATCGTGCTGAGTACACGCGTGGCGGAGGTGGCGGTGCCGGGAGCCGTGGAGAGAGGGTGCCTGTCGGAGATCCCGTCCTTCGTGGCGCAGAGCTTCGGCGGAGAGCTGGTGTTCGACGACAGCACGGCGCGGAGGCTGTACGTGACGCTGGGGCAGTTCACGCTGGTGCGGCTGGAGCGGGATACGCAGCTGCTGGTGCCGGTGTACGACTACTGCGTGCCCCAGAGCGAGTGCGACTGCGGGAATCAGGAGGATCCCTGCGGGCTGTTCCGCAGCGTGGCGTTCCCCATGAACGAGTTCTTCCCGCCGAACTCCGTGGAGCCGCCCTGCGATTACAACAGCACCAAGAGCTACTGCGCGTGCCACTGAGGGAGAAAAGGGAGGGACGGTGTCCCTCCCTTCAGGCTGTCGAAAAATAATGCCGGTATTTTCGTGCCGCGAAGCGGCACGAAAATAGTCGCTTCGCGCCACGCACACCTTGCAGAGCAAGGCTTAGCGCGACATTTGATCCCATTCGAGGTGGGCGTTGCCCCCTCGAGCTCCCCCTGCGAGGAGGAAAGACTGCACGCACGGCAGGGGTTTATCCACACGCAGAAGGGAGGGACGGCGTCCCTCCCTTTTTCGCTTTACAATTCGCGGGAAATCGTGTATAATTGGACAGGAGAAGGAGGTGGACGGTGTGGACATTGCCTTTATTCAGGACAAGCTGGAGATCAAGTTTCTGATACTCTACATCGCCGCACGGCTGACGGAGCCGGCGGACGGGGCGGAGCTGCAGGATCTGACCATGTGCGACGAGGGCATCGACTACTTTGACTACGCCGAGTGCTTGAACGACCTGGTGAAAACGGAGCACCTGTACGTCCGGGAGGACGGGCGGTACGGCATCACGGAGAAGGGGCGGAAGAACAGTGCCATCTGCGAGAGCAGTCTGCCGTATTCCGTGAGGCAGCTGTCGGATAAGCGGATCGCCGAGTACAACAAGGCGGCACTGCGGCGGCAGCAGGTGCAAAGCGGCGTGACGCAGCGGGAGAACGGGACGTATACCGTGACGCTGCGGCTGCGGGACGACGTGGACAGCCTGATGGAGCTGGAGCTGATGGTGGCGGACAGGGAAAGCGGCGAGCGGCTGTCCCAGCGGTTCCAGAGGGAGCCGGAGAAGGTGTACGCCGAGGTCATCGCGCTGCTGTGCGGAAAGTAAATAGTGAGGTTCGGAGCACCCTGCGACGTTGGTTCGCAGGGTGCTTTTTCATGGGCATATTTCGGGACGAGCCGTCATACAGTGGGGTAAGAAATGCGAGGGAGGCGGCGGAATGGAGATCGGCGAGGCGGTAGGACGGTACGAGCTGGCGGCGGGGCTGCTGCCCAGCCGGTGGCAGCAGGCGGCGCGGAGAGTGCCGGAGCATCGGAAGGTCAGAACGGAGGAGTTCCGGCTGCGGGTGGGGCGTCCCATGACGCTGCTGACCTGTGAAGGAGAAGTGCTTGCCAGCGATGAGCTGCCAAGGGACACCGTGACGCAGGCGGACTTGGAGCAGCTGTGTGACGGGGTGACGGGGTATTCCCGGTACGCGGCAGCGGAGACCATGGCGAAGGGGTATCTCATCGGACGGGGAGGCTTTCGGATCGGACTGTGCGGCACGGTGGTGGTGCGCCCGGAGGGCGGGAACGCCATGCGGGAGCTGTCCTCCGCCACGGTGCGTATCGGCAGGCAGGTGCGGGGGCTGTGGCAGGAGGTGCCGGGAGCGGCGGAGGGCGGCTTCGACAGTACGCTGATCGCTGCGCCGCCCGGTGCGGGAAAAACCACGCTGCTGCGGGACATGGTGGCGGAGCTGTCCAACGGGACGGAAAGCCGCAACGCCATGCGCGTGGGCGTGGTGGACGAGCGGGGGGAGATCGCCGGAATGTACAGGGGCGTGGCGCAGCTGGACGTGGGGTGCCACACGGATGTGCTGGACGGGTGCCCCAAGGCGGTGGGCATCCCCATGCTGCTGCGGTGCGCCAACCCGCAGGTCATCGCCGTGGACGAGATCACGGAGGCGGAGGACATTCGCGCCATGACCGCCGCCGCCAACTGCGGTGTGAAGCTGCTTGCCACCATCCACGCGGAGAGCGGGGAGGAGCTGCGGCGGAAGCCGCTGTTTGCAGCGTTGGAGAAGGCGGGGGTGTTTCGCCGTCTGGTGTGCATCACCGTGGAGAACGGGCGGCGGCGGTACGCGGCGGAAACGCTGTGAGCGCAACGCTGTGGGGCGCGGGACTGGTGCTGGCATCGTCTCTGTGGGGGCTGCGGACGTACTGCGTACAGCGGCGGCGGCGACGGGAGACGGTGTGGGCCTTCGCGGCGGCACTGGGGACCATGGAGAGCGGCATACGGTGGCAGAGGACGCCGCTGCTGACGCTGCTGGAGGGCTTGCAGACCAGAGCGGGCTGCGGCGCGTGGTTCCGGGAGGTTCTGGAGGAAGTGGAAAGCGGAATGGCTTTACAGGACGTGTGGAGCAGCGTGTTCGAGCGGCTTGAGGACAGGGAGACGGGGGAGATACTGGGGCACCTGACGCTGTGCGGCGACGGAGAGCGGCTGGTGAACGCGCTGGGACAGGCGAGGCAGGAGCTGGAATCGCTCCACGCCAGGCGGCGCGAGGAGGACAGGC
>OHSI01000738.1_pt1 | contig 19416 bp, 17 predicted proteins | sample 1578641 | NCBI WGS metagenome assembly OHSI01 (sample SAMEA3879535, study PRJEB24766) | human gut metagenome | biome: human-associated habitat; feature: feces | place: USA | collected 1985/1987 | reverse complement strand
TATCTCTAATTCAAGGGTTTTCTAAAATTGAAAAGCTTTTTGGTGGTGCCACCAGGAATCGTAATTTATTTCCAAGTGGTTGAATATCATTCTTTTCTAAAAGCCACTCAACTGTAATCTCCTCCGATTGCTCCACCAATGACTTGCTGCGTTCTGCGCAAGGTTGCGTGAAGGTTTCCAAGTGCAAAGGTAGAAAATAAGTTTGATAAATCATCATGCTTCTAGACTTTTATTATTGCTTGTTATTCCAAATCTATTGATATGGTTTATATGGCAACAAGTTACTTCCTGCAATTTTATCCACTTTTCTGAAATTCAATGTAGTATTTTCAGATAATATCGTTAAATTTGCATAGTAAATCAAAGTATTATAATTAACAAGCAAATTAAGACATATGGAATCACAAAAAATAAATAGGTTAAAAGTTGTATTAGTTGAGAATGGAAAGACTGGAAAATGGTTAGCGGAGCAAGTAGGAAAGAATGAAGCGACCGTTTCGCGATGGTGTTCCAACAAAATGCAACCCTCTCTTGATATGCTTGTGAAGATTGCGGTACTTTTGAATGTCGATCCTCGCCAACTTATTAATGGGAGTAACAATTATTGATCATGACAAAGAAAGAGGATATGATAACACCATTAAAAGAGCAAAGTAAACGATCTGCTGCAGAAATTTTTGCGGCTTTTGAATATCAATGGGATTGCTTTGTGTTAATGCTGTTGAAAGAGAACGATGATACTGTAACTGTTAGTTTTGAAATTCGTGACGACGTGGATGTACAGTATGAAGATAATACTATTTTATATCAGATTAAACATAGTGTTCAAAAAAATGCAAGAGGAGAAACGATAAATTTAAGTAATCGTGATGCCGATTTATGGAAAACGATTTCCACATGGATGAAGTTTATTGACGAAGACTCAGATGTCTTAGAGAAATCTAGCTTTATACTGGTGACGAATAAAAATATATCCAAGAATAAATTTGTCAAGGCACTTGAATCTTTTGCGAGGGATAACAATGTAGATAATTTGAAAGCGACACTTATCACTGTAAGAGACGATGAAAGGACAAAACTAGAAAATTCAACGGATACGGCTAAAAAGAAGGGTGTTGATATTTCAAAAGTAATTAATGAATTATTAGGCAAAAACTACTTGTATGAATTTTGCAATCGAATTTCCGTCTCAAAAACTTCTGATTTATTGAAAGAAGATATAAAAAGATTAATGAGTAATCGTTTTGGTTTAAACCGTAATCGTGTTGATTGGGTTTATAGTCAACTAATGACCAAGTTAAAAGATGATTCTATAGAAAATATTGTAAAAGGTCTACCTGTATCATATACTGGAGCGATTTTCACAAAACGATATCAAAGCATACTTGATATTGGTCGTCAAAAAATCCATTTTCGAACAGATTATAGTTTCCAAGAGTTCAGCGGTGAGCCTCGTGATCTGTTGTTTATGAAACAACTTTTTTCCATTGGAGATACTAAAGAAGATGAATTAGACAGGATAGTCGAATTAACTACAAGATGGCTATGTTTCAATAATAATCTTCATGAGCATTGGAATAATGAGGTTTTGACCAGTGATGATGTGGATAAACTGACTAAGAATGTCTTTTCAACATGGGACAATTGTTATCGTTCCAAACACCGTAAAATTACATCAAAATCAACAGATGATGAATTATGCGAGGATGGATGTGATACAGTCAGTGAAATGCGGAATAAGAATTTCTCATTGGCAAACAATCCATTAGAAGAATTTTTAAGTGAAGGATGTATATACTATTATTCAAATACTGCCACAGATATAATTCCTGAATTACCAATAATTGGCTGGCATCACGATTGGAAACTAAAATTCAAAAATCCAAATGAATAGAGTCTATAATAATGAAGCCATTATTATGGCATGTGTAGTTCATCTTCTCAAGAAAAAGAATATGGATATGGCGTTGTTGTATCTATTAAGTACACTGCTTATTGATAACCAACTAAGCACCATTTTGAGAGTATCTGTATATTTTGAACAATTATCCGTGTCTATCAGAAATCAAGGGCTAATATCGCGTAAGTTAGATTCGTTTGGTCCTTATTTTATAAATGCTTTGGTTATATTGAAACAAAGTAATATTATTGAGATTTCCGATGGCAGATTACAATTAACTAATTCTTCCTTTCCCGAAGGTTGTTTGAAATCGAAGAGGCTGGAGCGCATTATAAAAAACTCGGAACACCTATTAAATATATGTTCTGGATTATCAACCAAAGAATTGTATAACAACTTGAATATTCAACTATGAATCTATATATAGCAAGCATAAAATTGTGGTTCAAAGGTTTTCGTGAAGATGCCAAAATGACGATAACCTATCCATTTGATCCAGACAAAATTAATGTTATTACAGGACACTCTTCTACCGGAAAGTCTTCACTTCTCGGTATTATTGATTATCTTCTCCTGTCAGATAATCCAACTATCGTTGAAAATATCATCAATGAGAACGTTGAATTCTATGGAATGAACATTATTATTGATGGGATAAGCTATATACTAATCAGAAAGGCTCCTTTGATGGGCATAGGCTCTCCCGATGTATACTTTGAAGAAAGCACTGATTATCCTGAGCCTTACAATCCGACACATAGTATTGGTGATCTAAGAGCTCGGCTTACTGAAATTTTTGAGGTTCCTAAACATACGGAAAATGTTGGTCATAAAAAGTTTACTATGACATTCAGGCATTTCTTGCCATTTAACTATTTGACCGAGGATGTTATTTCATCTGCGAATACCTATTTTGATATTCCTTTTTTTATTAACAGAAGCTTTGATGCATTTCTCGATTTTGCATTGGAACATGTTAACGGTATTAAATGCCACAATGAAAAGGATATTACGTCTGAACTTGAAAAGGCAAATAGGGATTTAGCTCGATACCAGCAAAACCATCTGCTTGCTCAGGATAAGGAGAGGAAGTATAAAGAGGAATTGTCCTTAATATTTGAGGACGCTTTGAGTCTCAGCCTTATCCCAACTGATAATTTATTTTTGAGGGAAGATGCAGACGGAATGTTAAAATTTATTCAACAATCTATATCGGCGTATGACAAACTTATAAAGAACGAGGAAGATACCAATAAGCTCAGCAATCTTAGAAAGAAAAAAGATGAGATTCAAAACAAACTGAGTGTGTATAACTCCTTGCTTGGAGAAATGAATAAACAGAAGAATCTTGGCGCAAGAGTTGAGGACAGCCTGCGTCCAGTTGCTTTTATCCGCGAACATATTGATGAAGTAATCAATTCTCCAGATACGATAGAATTGCTTGATTTATTGGAAAGTCAACTGCAACAAATCAAAGTAATCAAGCAAAATCCACCAGTGCTTCCTACTGATTTTATGTCCAGATATGAAGGACTTAAGCGTGAACTGGAAATATGTAAAAATGATTTAATTCGGTTGTCAAATCTTCGTAAAACTATAGGTGACCCAGTATGGCTAAACAGAGCTTTAAGCATTAAATATCGACTTAAGGGTTTGAAGAGACCCACAAAAGACGACTATCAATTAGCCGTGGAGCAAGCAAAAATATCTGCAATAGCATCTTTAGAAACTCACCTTAAACAAATATATCTGTCTCCTCATGATGTAAAGGTAGTACTCAACAAATATATAAACCATTACTTTCAATCTGAAAATGGGATGGTGGATTCCTATCCAGATGCTTCCATGCGTTATGATGACGTGGAACGGAGAGTTTCGCTCTTGAAAGAGGGTGAAGAATATCCAATTAGAAATATCGGAAGTAAGTCAAACTATATGTTTTTGCACCTCTGCTTCTTCTTGGGGCTTCATAAGTCAATAATCACAAAGAAATCTAAACAGGTTGGCTCATTTTTGTTCATTGACCAACCAAGTATACCTTATTATGCTGATAAGGAAACACTTGACAATGATGATAAAAAACAACTGATGAAAGCATTCCGTCTTCTCAATGATTTTATGAAAGAAATTATATGCGACGAAGACAATCACTTTCAGATAATCCTCATTGAGCATGCGGATGAATCATACTGGAAAGATTTGGATTACTTTCACACTGTTGCAGAATTCTCAAAATCAAAAGATGGTGGCTTAGCCCCTAAATATATTTATAAATAATGGCAAACATTAAATTAGGAATCCCGACAATTGCCACAGTTCAAAAGGTTGGCAATAAATCAAAAGAGGAGGGTATCGCATTTGCTTCTAAAGTGGATGATATGTCTTTTGCTTCAGAATTTATATCAACACTGGTAAAAAATACATTTAAGTTTGATGTTTTTAGCCAATTTGATTCTATTGATTCTTTGGATATGAATCCTTCATATAGATTTGTACGCAAGATATTTGAAAACAAAGATAATTTTGTTAAGCAGTCAAATAACCTTGCTAGGCATCTTTATGATCAAAGTATACACCCACATATTAGTAATGGTGAATTTTATGTAATCTATATTGACGGTTGTATTATCAACAATGAAACTGTAGATGCAGTTATGTTACTCAAAACGGAATTAAAAGATAGTTTTTTGACTGTATTATATGAAAATGGGGAATACTCTATAAAATCGCAATTGGGCTTAAGTACAAAACGTTTAGACAAAGGTTGCTTAATTTTTAACACTCAGTCTGATAAAGGATATTTGATTTCAATAGTAGAAACATCAACTGTCCGTCAAGATGGTAGATATTGGTCTAATAATTTCCTTTATATTAAAGATATAATTACTGATTTTCAATATACTGAACATATAGCGGACTTTTGTTCTACTGTGGTTCAAAAGATTAGTAAAGAGAACCCTGAAAAATCTTTGGAATTAGCGAAGGTATCTCGAAGAATCACACAAATTTTGCAAAAAGATGGTAAGGAAATTAATACGAATGAACTGATTTCGTCATTAATAATTGATGATGAGATTGCTTCCATGTTGTCATCATATAAAAGAGAATATGAGGAAAGGAACGGTAAAATGCCCAAGACATTCATATGCACACAAAATGCAACAAAAAGAAAAGCTATTACAAAAGCAAATATTCTGAAGATAGGTTCTGATTTTGAACTTAAGGTATTAGATTCATCTGCCATTATGGAACAGGGTTATGATAATGAAAAGAAAAAGAATTATCTCAAGCTATATTACAGATAAGTATAAATGAAAGTTATGACAATTGACGATATAAGGAATTTAATTGCCTCGGACGAGTCACGTACTTTGGAACTGAAGAAGACTACCGGCGAACTGAAAGATGGAATGCACTCAGCGTGTGCATTCCTTAATACAGAAGGTGGTTGGTTGATTTTTGGTGTTGCTCCCAAGTCGTTAAAGATAATTGGACAGGAGGTAACAGATAAGACGCAGCAGGAAATAGCTCAGGCTTTGGCTGGGTTGGAACCTGCTGTAGATGTGCGAGTAGCGTATGTTGATGTACCGGAATATCCGAAAAACAAAGTTATAGCCATGCACTTTGACGGTTGGGTATGGGGCGAGCGTCCGCATACATTCCACGGTTGCCCCTATTACAAAGTTGAGAGCATCACGAAAGTGATGCCACAAGATATGTATGACGAGCGTATCCGTGCGCATCAACCTCAGTTGTATGCGTGGGAAAGGTTAGCTGCTGATGGTGTGACTTTGGCAGACCTTAACGAGAATCTAATCCGTAATTGCATCCGTCGAGGTATTGATGGCGGGCGTATTCCGGAATCTGCATTGTATGAGCCGACAGGAGATATTTTATCAAAATGGAAGTTGCTTAAGAATGGTGTGCCGACAAATGGGGCGGTCTTGCTCTTTTCTAATAACATAGACGAATATCCACAGTTCACGTTAAGAATGGCGCGGTTTGTAGGTACGAATAAAAATATGTTCCGTGATAATCAACGTGCTGAAGGTAATTTCTTCCAACTTTTAGATGCCGGAGTTGCGTTCTGTTTCAAACATCTTTCTCTCAGTGGTAGAATCACCAATCATAGTTTGGAACGGGAGGAACATCTTGAAGTGCCTTATCATGCGTTGCGCGAGGCTCTTATCAATGCCCTTTGCCACCGTCATTGGGAGAGGTATAATCTGACTATCAGTCTTGCAATTTATGATGACCGCATAGAAATTGCAAGTCCAGGCATATTTCCATCTCAGATAACACCTGAAAACATAAAGGAGCCTCACGAGTCATATCCCCATAACTTGAAAGTGGCGGAAGCTCTTTATCGGATGACTTATCTGGAAAACTGGGGTAGTGGCGCAAGGCGTATCATGGATGCTTGTCAGGCGCAAGGTGTGGAAACTCCTACATGGTCTTCGGATGGAGGTTTCGTTACTATCACGTTCAAACGCCCTGATTTCAAATCCGATATCATAGAGAATGATAAAGAGGACAAAAAGATAACAGAGGAGGGCAAGTACCCCCTAAGTACCCCTCAAGCACCCCCTAAGCATCCCCTAAGTACCCCTCAAGTGGAATTGCTCATTCAAAAAATGAAAGATTCTTACATGACAATGAGGAATATGGCGGATGTATGCGATATTAAAGACTTAAAGTATTTTCGTGAGAGATATATTACCCCAGCATTGCAAGAAGGATTGATTGAACGGCTTTATCCAAATCAACCGAAGCACCCCAAACAACAATACCGACTAACAGAAGTGGCTAAGGAATGGCTAACGAATAATGTCAAATAGAATTATTACAGTCGTAACGTAATATAACCGCATCGGAATGGCAACCTCATTCCGATGCGAAATTTTATAGTCAGTATTTTTGGGGCCTATGTCTATCGGATTTTAAAGACATTTACTGAATTTCTCTCTTTTAAGCTAAAACTTCCAATATATGCTGTTGATCCTTTTCATCAATACCGAATAACTTGTAAAATTGAGCATTCATTTCACTATTAATAAATTACCAGCTATGGTTGCTGAAATTTATACTTCAACCCATATTCTTCCAGTTTGTTGTACAGCGTCGTGCGTCCTATCCCGAGCAGTTCGGCGGCAACCTTGCGGTTACCGTTTGCTTGCTTCAACGCACGTAAGACTCGCTCCTTGTCTTCCGCATCATTGCGCAGGGCGAAGCTGACGGGTGAGGCCGCCCTCGTCACGGCAAGTTCCAGATGCTCTTTCGTGACAAGACCCGTCTGTGCCTGCAACACCGCTCCCATGATTTTCTGACGAAGCTCGCGGACATTGCCCGGCCACGCATGGGTCAGCAATGTCTTGCGGGCTTCTCCGTCAAAGCCGATGACATTGCATGGAAAATATAAAGTCACTTGACCCACTATTGTACTCCTGATTGACCCATCAAAAAAATATGAGATTTAAGTAGAGAAAAATGCATTTTAACCCGGATCAGTTTCAGTTATAATTCTTTATAGCAGATACTACTTCTTTTTAGCATTAATCTTTCTTACAGAATCTCCTGTTAGTTCAATTTTGTGTGCAGTATGTACAATTCTGTCCAGGATTGCATCTGCTACCGTAGGATCACCAATTGCATCATACCAACTTTCGACAGGAAGTTGTGATGTTATTATGATTGATTTTAATCCGTGTCTGTCTTCTATTATTTCCATAAGGATTGACCTTTCCCTGGCATCCGGTCCTATAAGAAACAGATCGTCTAGAATAAGCAGTGAACACTTTTCAATTTTTTTCATTTCAGATTCTATAGTTCCCTTGTTTTTGGCCATTTTAAGCTGTCCCATAAGCTTTGACGCATTGGAGTATAAAGTTCTGACTCCATTTTTGCATGCTTCATATCCTATTGCTGAAGCAATATAGCTTTTACCTGTTCCGGAACTTCCCGTGATAAAAACATTCTGTCCGTCTTTTATAAAATCAAGAGATGCAAGTCTCTCAAGCCGGTTACGGTCAAGGTTACGTTTTATGGTATAGTCTATTTTCTCCATATATGCCTTATATCTGAAGTTGGCAGACCTTATCAGTCGCTCAATGCTTAATTGCGTCTGTAATCATACTCACTTTTTGGAAGCCATTTAAGGAATTCATCATTTGTCATACCATCAGAGGATGTTGTCCTACAGTCATTTCTGTATGTTTCAAGCATACCGTAAAAACGTAATTTGGAGAGTAATTCCATTATTCTGTCCATATTTTTTCCGACTGTTCTATTTGTTTTATTATTACTTGTCATTTTTATCTATGTTTTTAGAGTTAAAATAATCCTTACCTCTGAGATTTCTGTGTTTAGGGGTAAGTTCCGGAGCCTGTCCTTCCATTTGGACATGATACTTTTCATCTTCCCTGTTTACAAGAATACTTTCAAGCTCGTTGAATCCGAACATGCAGGATTCCATTGCTATCTGGCATGCAAGAACCATTCAGTCGTGTCCGAAACGTTCCACAAGACTTAATATACCATCAGCTGAACGTACTGCTTGAGCCGGATATTTTTTAGCTACGGCCACAAGCTTTATGTACTCCTCTACTATCGGATCGATTTTACGTGCCTTGCAGTATACATCATCCATTCTGATTCTGTATTCATGTAGTACTCCGGGAAGTTTATGGGAAGGTTTTTCTGAATATGTGAAAGGTGTATCATCCCTGCGATGTGTCGTAATGTGCCTGAATTTATGATATATCTCCACTGTATCCCCATCATACAGTAATTCTACAGTATCGCCGATATACTCTTTAGGGACACTGTAATAGTGATTGTTAAGCGATACATAACTGTTTCTCATGACAGTTGCCGTTTTCCGACTTTTTGATATAAATCTTGTAGTCGGTAATGTATGCAGCCTGTCTTTCTCTACCTCTATGAAACGCTCCTTACGGCTGTAGCTGCGGTTGTACATCTTTCGGCTGTTCAATGCATCCGTATGTTTCATTATTTCTATGTTCAAGGCTTCAAGATCATTGAATTTCAATCCTGTCATCTTTGAATAGACCTCCCTGTAAAGCAGTCTTACGGCATTTTCAACCAAAGCCTTGTCTTTGGGCTTGCGCACCCTTGCCGGAAAGACTACGCATCCGTAATGGTCTGCAAAAGCTGCAAAATCATCATTTATTACAGGCTCTATTCCACCGGGCTTTGTTACGGCAGATTTGAGGTTGTCGGGAACTATGGCATTTGGTACACCTCCAAAATAATGGAAAGCATTTTCACACGCCTAGATAAGATATTCTTTCTTTTGCGATGGTACAGCTCGTAATAAATAATCTGGCTGCAAGGAAGTATAGCGGCAAAGACTTCCACGGGAACCTTATCACCCGTATTCCTGTCTGAAATATAGAGTTTGTCACCGGCAAAATCCACATACATCTGATCACCGGCTATATGATCTATGCGCCCAACCGGTACTTTTACCTCCCTTTCACGTCTGAGATACAGGCAGAATGAACAATAGCTGTAACCTTGGGGACGGTTTCTCAGATACTCCTCATACAAGGACCTTCTTGTTGTTCCACGGGATTTAAGTCGTTTAATGTACTCAGGTATATGTTCTTGAAGATACTTATACTCTGCAGATCCTGTTGATTCGTTGTCAGTCTCCGTACCGAAAAGCTCGTGCAGATGATGCTCGTCCATTTTCAACAGGCGTTCCAACTCTATACCCATATCTTCGTATATATGGATATATCGTTTTACTGTATTACGTGAAATCTGAAGAGAAGAACTGATACTACGGATACTCATTCCTGACTGGTAGCACCGCAGTATGTGTTTGATTCTTATTTTCATTCTTTAAAATTTTTATTCGGTTAATAATACCGGGTTAAAATGCTTTTTAAAGTACAAAAAACAAGACTGAAATGTGGTAATTCTATAGGGTCAATTTTTATTATAATCTTAGTGGCTCAGTTTCGGTTATAAAGGTGGGTCAGGTCACTTTTACAATAGTGGGTCAAGTGACTTTATATTTTCCAGCCAATGCCATATTGGTAAATTTCTTGAAGCATTTCATATAACGGACTATCGTGTTCCGGCACAGTCCCGCCTCCGTTTTCAGGTAGATGTCAAACGCACGGATGAACTCCGGTGTCAGCTCATGGAAAGTGACATCCTCCTTTCCGTAATAAGAGGGGATGAGCAGCTGTAATTTCTTCACCACGTTCTTATACCGGTTGATTGTGACGGGAGAGTAGTCTATACCCGCCAGTGTTTCCATTTCCTTGATGCCTTCCCTCATGGTGCCGAGCAGTGTACGCATTTCGGTGTCTTTCCCGAAAACACGTTTAAGAATCAGTTTTGGGGTAATCAGGGCCTGTTCCAATACCAGTTCCTTGTGTTTTTCCAAGGCGCGTGCGTGCAGTTCGGCAATATAGGCGTTCAGTGCCACTGATGCCCTGTCCCTGCCTTTACTGCATCCTTTGGCGGCGTTCCATACAGGGGTACACTTCTTTGGATACGTACATCGTCATAGTCTCCATTGATGGTTATCCGCATCAATACCGGTGCCTCACCGTTTTTCAACAATTTCGTTTTAAGCACGGAAACTTAGTATTCTATTATAATTCGCTGTAAATCAGAAGTTAATTACAGTGTTTAAAAGATGTAGGTAACGATTTGGTAGCAAAAGTCCTGCTTTCGGTTACACTGCTTTGCATAGTTTCAAATAACTCATATACAAATATAAGCATTATTTGTAATATAGCCAAATTTATAGGAATTATTTTCTTATGCATTTATTTTTCAATGTTTTAAATAATATAATACATAATATTTAGGTGCTTATGCCTTTAAAAATTATTGGAAATTTCTTTCAGTTTTTTATTACGAATTGCTGTTGAGCACTGTTGATATTGCCATTCTTTTTATTAATTTCATTGAAAATTCGTATATTTGCAAAATATGAAAAAGATAGATTTACATATACATACAATTCCAAGTCCCGTTAGCGACAGCCACTTTGATTTTGACATTTCGAAGTTGAAAGAGTACGTTTCAACGATGGGAATAGACGGCATTGCTATTACTAACCATAATGTATTTGATAAGAATCAATATCTTTCAATAAAAGCTATGCTGGGAGATATAACAGTATTTCCAGGTATCGAGGTTGACCTATGTAATGGACACATATTGGTTATTACAGATGAGTTGGACATAGATGACTTTGATGAGAGGACAAATATAGTAACGTCAAATATCCATACGCCAACAGATTCATTAGACCTACTTGCATTCAGGTCTATATTTACAGACCTCTCAAAATATCTATTAATACCTCATTACGATAAAAAGCCTCATATTCCAAAGGCTGTTATTTCGGAGTTGGGTGAATATATCACAGCAGGAGAGGTCAACAGTCCTAAAAAATTCATCTATTGTCGAAAAGACAAGAATAGTTTAGTGCCAGTATATTTCAGTGATGGTAGATTTACATCAGCAACTCATGATTTCCTGCCAAGGCAAACCTTTATAGAGGTCGGCGATTTATCCATTCATGCACTGAAAGAAGCATTGAAAGATAGACAAAAGGTCGCATTGGATGGTTCAGATAAGAATCTAATAGACATCAACACTGGTGAATTAAAGATTTCTTCGGGGCTGAGCGTAGTTCTTGGTCGTAGATCATCAGGAAAATCGCATACACTCAGAATAATTAACAGTAAATATGGCAAGGAAAATGTTAAATACATTAAGCAATTTTCACTAGTTAATGGTAATGAAAGCCAAGATAAAAATATGTATGATAATCTTCTTGCCGAAAAGAAAAACAGCTTATTTGAGGATTATGTTGATTTATTCAGAAATGCTGTGGATGATGTAGTAAGTATCAACGATGAGCAAATAGACGGGAGTGCTATAGAGGACTATATAGAAACTCTTAAAAACATAGCTAAAGATGAAGGTTTAAAGGATATTTTCTCTAAATGTACATTATTCAATGATTATAGGTTCGATATTGCTGAACCCGACACACTCAAACAATTAATAGGTCATGTACTTGCAATTATAAGTAATGTAGAATATAGAGAGACTATAAATAGATATATTGATATAAATGCTCTAAAAGCGTTACTTTTTGACTTGGAAATCCAATATGAAAAAGCCTTAGAACTATATAACAAGAAAAAGTGGGCTAACTCTTTGATGGCTGAGATTAACAAACGTCTTCAATATCATTCATCTGCACCGGCTTTACCAGACGTAAGTTTCTATACAATTGCAACAAACAGACATAAACGTACAAAGTTTAAATTGCTTTGTTCTTATATTATGCGTGAAAGAAAAATTGCCTCAATGGATGTAGCAAAGTTCAAAATTCAGGCTAAAACCAGAAAATTTGAGAATGCCACTGATATGAAATCCGTCTTGGGGCGTAAGGTAAGTTTGGTGGATGCTTATACTCAATATGGTAATCCTATTTCTTTTATCAAAAAATTGAAAGAGATAGAATGTATCAACAATGCTGAAATCTATAAATTCTTCATAACAGTGGATTATAGGATACCTAATGAATATGGGCTGGAAGTGTCTGGTGGCGAACAGTCTGAATATAACCTGCTGAATTCTATTCAGGATGCAAGAAATTATGATATGTTACTTATTGATGAGCCTGAATCCTCGTTTGATAATATCTTTCTTAAAGATGATGTAAATACTCTTTTGAAAGATTTAGCAGAAGAGATGCCCGTGGTTGTTGTAACCCACAACAATACGATTGGTGGATCTATTCATCCAAATTATGTCATCTATACTGAAAAGACTATTGTAGATGAAAAACCGGTGTTCAGAATTTATTATGGTTACCCTACAGACAAAACGCTTAAGTCAAAGACAGGAAAAGAAATAGAAAATTATGCAATACAGCTTGATAGTTTAGAGGCTGGTCAAACAGCATATATAGAAAGGAATAAAACTTATGAAAATCTTAAGAATTAGTAATAGTAAAGGCGAATTTAGCCTTGACGGCATTAATTATAGTTCCGTTGACACAATAAACAAGGATGATTTACTAAATATGATAGATGTATTTGTAAATAGTGAATGTGAGATGGATGAATATTCTGAAGAGAATATTCCGAACAAGGCTCATCAGATAATATATCAGAATCTTTATCGGAAGTTTAAAGAGCTGGAGCAAAACAAAGCTCAGTTTAAAGATATGAGTGAGAATATTTATAAAGATGCTATTGATAAATATAGGGATTAATGCTTTCTATGCTTAGTTCACTTTAATTGTATTTTGACAAAGTTTAAGAAGCGGTTATTTTACAGCTTATATATAATTCCAAGTGAATAATATTGAAAAATTAGTCTTTTCTGCTGTAGAGAATTTGCCGGATAGTGAGATACTCTACTCAAAAGACATGCGACTTGTTGGACAGAATACAACTGAGATTCTGTGCCCGAATATCCTCTCGGTTGTGGTCTATCTCTTCCCTCTTCTCGTTGATGCGTACCAATACAATGCGCCTGCGGTTTATGGCTTCGTGTAGCTATACGAGATAGGGCTGTTTTCTGCAACCGAACATTTCCCCGAACCGGTTTCCTGACGTGCGAGTTGAGTGCAATATAAGGCTCGAAAGTCTGCACGCAGTTTTCAATTGTCACATTACCGAAAGTGCCCGTTGCTATTTTCGGGTATCACAAGACCTTTGCCGTACCGTCATCCACTTTTTTATTATAGGCAGCCACTCCGTAGGAGGAACTGCCGGATGTAATATTCGGTACCATAACATTATTCCTTTTTAGTAAGATATTCCTTTTCGTACCGCTTTGTCAGTTCGATAATCTGTTTGCAGAGTTCTTCCAGTCTACGGGTTTCTTCTGCCAGTTTATAAAGGAACGCAAGCGATTTCTTTTCTCCATAAATGGTATGAATGACCTTTACACATTGGTTATAGTTATTCTCGATACGGCGGAACTGCTGATAGAAAGCGGTGAGCTGGGCATAATATTCCTGCGCTTCCTTGTCAATCTTCACCACCTTGAACTCTCAGCCGAAGATACGGGCGAAGATAAATTCGGCCTTGTTCTTCATGCCGGACTGTTCGAACATCGTGAGAAACTTCTCGTTCTCACTGTCATTGAGACAAAGGTAGTAGCGGTGCGTACGCGGGTCTGCCAGCACCTTGCGCCCTGCGGCGTTACGGATTCTTGTTTCATCTTTCATACATGAAAATTTTAAAAGGTTCGACTTGGGAGAACCTTTGCCTTCGAAAGACCTTTCGGGGCGGGACTTTCAGCGGTTGGAAATATTTTCAACCGCTGAAAGTACACCTTGCTATATGCTGGCGCATATTAAAATCCGGCTGTGCCGGATTAAAGGTCTGAAGGATTGTCATACGTTCTCTGCCGAGAACGGGCTGCGTTCTCCCGGCAACAAAGGTAGAGAGTTTTTTCTATCCGCACATTATGGCGGTTCCCGCCAACACCCGCTAATGAATGACTTTGAAACCAGGGAATACTTTATGGATACTCTTTTAAGGTTTATTTATAGCCGGGCAGTTATTCAGTTATCCGTTTGAATAAGTAAATGGTCTGGTATTTGAATTGCTGTTCAGGCAAATATTAAGATGGTTACCCGAATAGGGAGGCAAATATTCGGCCGAATGGATATATGATTATATGGATATGTAGGCTGCCGTTTGAATATGTACATAGCCACATAGCTAAATAGCTATGTAGCTGAATAGATAGATAACTATATAGCTAACTGGATAAACAGACTACAGAACGGATAACTGAAAAGATAAACAGCTATTCATCTGGTTATCAATAAATCTATTATTATCGTATTAGTGGAAAAATACTATAAGAATTATCTGATTCTTTAAGAGGAAGTATTCAGGTGTGGGGTGTGGCAGGTCATTCCACCGGCTCGCCGCCATAGCGAAGGCGGCAGATTTCCTTGTGGATTTCACACATGATATGCAGCTGCATCCGCTTGCTGATATGGCGGCTTTGGGAACGCATGAACAGACGGTTCTCTATCAGGCTGCAAAACTTCGTGCCCTCCCTGCTTACAATGCAGACAATCTGATTTTCAAGGAAAAAATCCCTGTCGGTGGAATACTCCACGTCCGGGAACATTCTTATATATTTCATTCGCTGATGTTTTAAAAGGTTTTACGGTGGCGGTGTGGGTGGGGTCGTCCGGCCCTGCCCTCTGTTCTCTTGGGGCGGTGAAAAAGATGTGCCGGATGTTGTTTCCGGCACATGCTTTCCGCTTGGGGTCAGGCGGCTTTTCCGCTTTCTTCATTTCCTTTATCCTTTCCTCCAAACGTTCATGCCGTTTCTGATATTCTTCCTCGTGGGTGGCTTTGACAAGTCCGTACTGGTCGGGGAAGTGCATGTTTGCGAAGTCCCTCAACAGTTTGGATGCGTTGTTGTCTCCGTGGCCGTTCTCACAAAGGAAGTGGCTGATGAAGTCCCGTTTGATTACCGTCTTTTGTGCGTCCGTCAGTTTGGCAACGATTTTCATCCGCTGTTTCTCGTCCAATGCGAAAGGCTGGTCCTTGATGCCAAAAAGCGAAAAATGCTTCCTTTGCAGTTGGGTAAGCATGACGAAATAAATCATGCCGTCCTCGTACTGCGTGAACGGACTTTCGGGATAGTCGTTCTCCCGGACAATCTTTTTCGTGTCGGCAACGGTCTTTTCGATAGAAAGCTGTTTGAAACGCTTGTCCCTTTCCTGCAATGTCCCGATAGTGACGGGGGCGGTTTCCTTCCTGTTTATCTCCACGTAGCAGAGTTCGGGTTCTGTCTGCCCTACCTTTACATAGGTCTTTATCCTGCCTTCCTCCTTCATGCGGTCAAGTTCCTCCAGCTTTCGGGCATATTCCTCGTTTCTGCGCTCAAATGTCTGCACCGCCTGTTCGTACTCTTTCGTTTGGGTGAACTGCTCTTTCTTCGGTGCTTCGGGTGCTTTGGGGAATTCCCTTGCCGATACGTTGTAGTCAAGTTCCTTGATTTCATGCCCTTTCTTGTCCAATTTCTGTAGTGCCATATCGTTACGGCTTCCGTAGTAGGGGCGTGCGACAACCAGCTTCGGATCGGATTTCAAAAGTTTCTCCGTCTCTTTTGCCACATGGGCTGCGTTCTTGGCTTCCAGACATTTGCGGTTGGTGCAGTGTCCGCACCCGTTATGCTCGGCAAAAAGGTTGTAATTGGCTGCGTTGTGTACGCATGTATTGCATTCCGTCTTGTCGAACTTGTATTGCCCAAGGTCGGTGGTATAGTATTTTTCAAAGTACCTTTTGAAGAGGTTCAATGTATATCCCGTCCAATCCTCACCGTTCCCCTCTTTGAGGTGCTTCTCGTACACGTCCTTTTGTATATCGGGCTCATAGGTGCTTATCTCCTCGGCTACGCTGACGGTGATTGTTTCATTGTCCAACAGTTCATCGATAGGCGCATAGAGTTCGTTCAGTTTCAATCGGGTATAGATATATTTCTCGCTCCGTCCGAAACGGGCGGTCAGTGAATACATGTCATATCTGCCCTTTTCAAGCAACCGCTTGAACGCTTTTGCTTCTTCGGTGGGGCGTACCTGCTCACGCTGCAAGTTCTCGCTTAACGACATGTCTTCCGCTTCATCGTCCGTCACATTGTTATATATGGTTGCCTTTATGGTCTTTGCTCCTGCAAGCAATGAGGCACGGTAACGGCGTTCACCGTATATGATTTCATAACCGCCTTCCGTGCGTGGGCGTACTGCAATGGCCTGCAGGATTCCCACTTCCCGAATGCTTTCCGCAAGTTCCTGCAATGATGCGTCATTGAATGTCTTGCGGTGGTTGTCCGTGCTTGGTTGTACGGTGGTAATATCAAGGTCGGTTTCGGCTGTGGCCGTTGCAAGCGGTGTCTTGAACGTGGCCTGCTGCGGTGCTTCTTCCGTAACAGTGGGAACGGTTGCCGTTTCGGGTGTTTCTGTCACTTCGGTAGCCGTGGGCACGTCCTGCGGTGTGAGTAACATTATCGGCTTCGGGATAACTGCCAAAGCAGTTACTTTTACTGCATTTTCTTTCTCTGATTTCTGTACGCTGTTCTTCTGTACTTTTTTGTTCGTCTTCATAATGGTAAGTTTTTAAATGTTGATAATTAATTGAATAGTTTTCCGTCTGAAAGGTATTCCCAACCGTTGGCGTTGCTTTCTTCCGTGAAGTATTCCAAAGTCCGGGTGCTTTCCATATCATCCCGACAAGCACGGAAAAAACTGTCGAGACATTCGTTCATAAGGCTGTCAAACGTGATATTTTCGGTGGGGGATTTCAAGAACTGATAAATCGGATCAAGAATACAGTTATCTATATAATAGCCCGTAAGGGGACAACAGGCATCTACAAATATCCTGCTTTTTCGTCCTTTCGTCCCTTTCCAAAAATATTTTGGCGTGTACAGGTCGTTCCAATGGTTGTTCATCAGATAGGCCGCCAACCGTTTAGCCCGTCTATGCAGTCTTCCTGCCTGCTGCGGTAGTCATAGCTGTAATTGCATGCGTCATATCTCCAATTACGGCACACAATGCCGAAGCGTTCGCAAAAGGTATCAAGGGTCTGACGGTTCTCGTGTGTCCAACCGTAAAAATATCGGTTGCATAACCATTCGTTGTGTGCTTTCTCTTTGGCTTCCTCGGATAACTCGGTTATCCGATAGAGGGTGTATGTTCTTGTTTCCGTTCTCATGTCGTTACTTTTTTATGGGTTCGTTGATAGGCGGGCGGATTGTTCCGCCCTGCCGTTCATGCTGTCATACATGGATGCACGTGGCGAGTGCTTCCCTTACTTTCGTTTCCTGCTTCTTGGAATATATCCACCCTGCACGCCTTTCGCCCTTATAGGTGAGGTTCGCACGGAACAGACCGTTCAAGTCTTTCAGAATGTCCTTTATCGGCCTGGTGTCACCGAATACGGCAATCGCCTTCTCGCTGTATTCCACGATTTCAAGACTGAGGGTTGAAAGGTCTGCGGTTGCTGTGGATTGTTCTGCCGTATCGCTGTTTCTCTGCGGTGCTTTCATGCAAAGGTTGGCTTCATCCCCTGCGGTGTGCGCATACCGTTCTATGAATTTTTCAAGGTCGTGGATAGGCTCTTTCTCAACCGTCCAACCGCTGTACTTGTTCCTGCCCAGATACATACCGTCTCCCATGCTGTAATTTTCCCGGTGTTCGTAATCTGCGTTATATTCCGCCAAATAGGCTGTTCCCTCAAAATTGGCGGCATGCTTGCGCATTTCTGAAAAGAGGTTGCGTGTATGTTTGGAAAAGCCTAAAATGACGGTTCTTGCTATACTGTAGTCATAATAGTCCGTATAGCTGTCGCACTCGTTTACCCGTAACGTGCCGATAATGACCGCCTTTGCATCCGTTGGGACAAGGGGGCGCAAACGCTCCGCACCGATTTTGGCGATACGTCCGTATTCCTCTCTTGTTTCCTTCGCTTTCTTTTCTTCTTCGGCTTTCTTCTCTTTTGCCTTGGTGAGTAAAGCGGCTGTTTCCAACGGATCTAAAAACCTGGGGTTTGCATCATCGTAATAGATTCCTATTCCGAATTTTTCCGATAACGGCCGGATAAGGTCGGATGTATGAAACTCGTATGTCCGCAAATTGATAAGATGATAGGTTATTCCCCACCCGTTGCGGCTTACTTCATACACAACATAGCTGTCATAGCTGTAGCCTTCCAATACTACCACTTGGTTGACTGAAACGGTCTGAACGCTTCTGTCGTAACTTCTGTTAGCTCCTAATAAATGTACTTTAGTCATAATGATTTGATTTTAAAATGATTCATATTCTGTCAGAGTATCACGCAAAGAATAAGGATGAAAAGAGCGGGCACGCAAAGGATACGCCACACGGCACGGATGAGGAAAACCACCACCGCCAAAACTGCCGACATGGGCAGAATACCACCCAAAAAGGCACACACGAAACGCACCGCCACATAGACCACGAAACCGACCAGCGACCACTTCACCCAATTTTTAATGCCGGTTGGAGCGGAGCCGAAGCCTCGTTTCCAATCCTGCTGTATTTCAATTCTCTTTTTCATAACATTGACTTTTTTTTTATGCCTTGTCGGTGGCTTCACCTTGCTCGTTTCAGGGGGCAGATACGGACGGGGAGAAAATATGCAAGGCTTTTGGTGAAAAATTTTCAACCGCCCGGCTGGACGGATTGAAAAATTTTCGCCAAAACCCGCAGGGCGCGAAGCGGCCTTGCAGATTTTTAGGGGTCCCGTCCGTAGCTTCGCACCCTGAACCCGGCAAGGTGGAGCTACTGACGGGATAAATAAAAATGGGAAAATCGTTATATGGGAAAAAGAGAATTGAAATACGGCGGGATTCAAGGGCTGTTGCTTGAATGGTATAATAGAATATTACAAGTAATGTAATACAGAAAAAAGCCGAATTTAATTAATAGAAATTGTGTTTCTTATATT
>OHSI01000730.1_pt1 | contig 19497 bp, 18 predicted proteins | sample 1578641 | NCBI WGS metagenome assembly OHSI01 (sample SAMEA3879535, study PRJEB24766) | human gut metagenome | biome: human-associated habitat; feature: feces | place: USA | collected 1985/1987 | reverse complement strand
CGCAGAAGGACATGTTCTACGTGCCTTGGAATGGCAATGACACGGAACTTGCCCGCCTGTTGGAATGTATCGAAAACAACAAAGCAACAATTCTTGACGGCAAACTGCCGCTATTGGTTGACGGATATTGCAATTCGCAGAGCAGTGAAGTCAAGAACCTTGCAACAGCGAAGATTCGTGCCAACCGTGTGAAATCAGAACTGATTACACGAGCGAAAATCAAGGAAGAAAACTTCATTACCCGCAATCATGTGACAGAGGGTGATTTTGTCACCGTGCGCCTGACGGTACCGGTAAAGGAAACAGCCGTAATGCATGCGGAAGCGGAAGCACGACGCAAGGCGGAAGCCGAACGACTGGCAGCCGAAAAGCGTGCCGAACAGGAACGGCTTGCCGAAGAGCAACGTAAAGCGGAAGAAGCCCGATTTGCCGCAGAAAAGGCAGAAGCTGAGAAAGCCGCTCACCAAAATAAACTTACCGACATGCCATTGGAAACCCCAACCGACTATCATCTCTCCCTGCGTGCCAACCTGCTGCGCTGGGCTACCCTGACACCCGATTTAGGACTTGAATGGCGCATCTGCCCATCGTGGGGCATTGTCGTAAACGGCTCATGGACTTCTTGGACGTGGAGCGACAAGGACCGCCGCTATGCACTCTGGGAAGTGGCTCCGGAAGTACGTTACTATATGGGTGAGAAGAAAGCCTGGTATCTGGGCGCGATGTTCAAGGCCGGACAGTTCAACTACAAGTTCTCCGAAACAGGCAAGCAGGGCGACCTGATGGGTGGCGGCATCACCGCTGGCTATCAGCTGCGGCTGAACAAGGCACTGGCTCTTGATTTCAACCTCGGTTTGGGCTACCTGAATGCCGATTTCGAAAAATATGAAGTCATCGACGGCGTGCGTGTACGCCGCGGCAACGAAACAAAAGATTGGTGGGGTCCCATCAATGCCGGTGTGACATTGGTATGGAAGTTATTCTAACACGGAGGAATAGAATATGAAAGCAAGACAATATATAAATATGATGGGAATGGCAGCCGCCGTGCTGCTCTCTTCCTGCGTGAAGGACACGCTTTATGACACGCCGCATCCCGACTACGGGAAGATTGCGGTGACAGCCGACTGGTCGGCACGCGGTGAGGGTATCAACATACCTGCCACGTGGACGGTCACCATGGGTGACTATACGGGTACGGAGACTTCCGCCACCCATGCCCCCGACCATCTGTTTGCTCCGGGCAGCTACACCCTTGCGGTGTGGAACCCGGCTGAAGGAATCACGGTGAACGGCACCACAGCCACCATTGCCGCATCCACGGGAACCCGGGCAGGCACGGATGCCTTTGTGAACAATGCCCCGGGATGGTTCTTCACCTATACGGAACAGGTGACCATCGAGAAAGACAGGGACTATCCGCTGACCGCCGCAATGAAGCAGCAGGTACGCGAACTGACGCTTGTCGTCGAACCTACTGGTGATGCCGCCGGACGCATCACGGAGATTGTTGCCCATCTGACGGGTGCAGCCGGAACACTCGACTTCGCTACCGATACCTACGGAGCCGCTTCGAACGTCGTGCTGCCCTTCACCAAGATTACCGAAGGTGACGATGCCGGCAAGTGGAAAGCCACGGTGCGGCTGCTGGGTGTGACTGGCACGGAACAACTGCTGACGGGTGAAATCCGCTATGCTGACGGCAACCCGACCCCCACCACGCTGAAAAGCGACCTTACGGAAGCCCTCAAGGAGTTCAACACCGGAAAGGGCGAATCGCTGACCCTCGGCGGAACGCTGGTTGAGACTCCCGAAGGCATGGAAGTGGACGGAGCCGAAATCAACGGCTGGGAAGAAGTGAAAGGTGATGATGTAAATGCCGATTTGTAAATAATTAGTAAACCGAACGCAGGAGCAAAGCTTGCTTTGATTTTGCTGAGGTGCAGCAAATATTGAAATGGAATTAAACTAATATAATGAAGACGAGATTTTTTACACTTGCAACGCTCGCCCTCGCACTGGCGGCCTGCAACAACGACAACGAGAACCTGAACGGTGACCCCGTGGCCGCCCAGTTTACCGCCAACATCGCCCCCGCCACCCGCGCCAGCGGAACCACCTGGACTGCCGGCGACCGTATCGGCATCACCGACATCGGCAACGATTCCCAGTACGGCAACGTGCCTTTCATCCTGAAAAACGGGAAATTTGAGGCAGAAGGAAAGGTTATCTATATCGAAGATACAAAGACCCATACTTTCCGCGCCTACTATCCGTACAACGCGGCGGGAGGCATCCTCACAGCCACGACCGATGCCACGGCGCAGCAGAACCAGCCTGCCATCGACTTCCTCTTTGCTTCAGGAGCCACGGGAGACAAAAACAACCCGGTAGTAAGCTTCACCGACAAAACCGCCAAAGGCGGTGAAGACAACTCCTTCCACCACCGCATGAGCCAGATAACCCTTACCTTCGAGGCGGGCGACGGCGTGAATTTCAGCGTGGTCAAGCCTGAACGTTACACGCTGGACGGATTGTTACTCACCGGTACGTTCAACACGGCCGACGGTATTGCCACCGCAGACAACGGGGCACAGACCGGAGAACTGACCATGAATCTGGCAGACGGCAATCTCACGTCATCGATCATCCTCTTCCCGCAGACAGTTGCATCCCTGCCGTTGGTTGTGAATTACAAAGGTCAGGAATATCATGCCACACTCACCATGCCCGAAGGCGCACTGCAGGCGGGCAACAACTATACCTATACCGTCAAGGTACGCAACAAAGTCCTTGAAGTCAGCGAAGCCACCATTGCAAAGTGGAACGATATAAACGGCGGAGAAGTGGATGCTGGCCTGTAGGATTTTAATAATTAATCGATTAGAATGAAGAATTATGAGACATAGATTATTTATCCCCGCAGCCACCGCACTGCTGTTCGCCCTCGCCGCCTGCACACAGGACGAATTGGCTGACGATAACCGTCTGCCCGAAGGTGAATATCCCGTAGTAATCCGTTCCACCGGACTGTCCGTAGAAGCAACACCGCTGGCAGCCCCGTCAACCCGTGCCGCTGTGGACGGCGACTGGCAGGGCGTCACTTCCGTGGCACTCAAGATGGGCGATGCGGTAAAGGAATACACCGTAACGGCTTCTACCGATTTCAAGAGTGCCACGCTCTCACGCGAGAACGACCCGTACTACTGGACCAGCCGCGACCCGATTACCGTATCGGCATGGTGGCCCTTCAACAATGCCGACATCACACAGATGCCTGCCGTGAAGGTGGCCGAAGACCAAAGCAAATTGGCTGACTTCCAGAACAGCGACTTCATCTCTGCTGAGAACCGGAAGGTGGAATTTAACAACCCGACTCTTGAATTTACCCACCGCACGGCACGCGTGACAATCGAACTGAAGCCCGGCACGGGATTCACGAGCGTCGCTGGTGCCACGGTGAGCCTCGTGAGTCTGTCCGCCGATAACGGCAACCCGACTGCCATCAAGACCTACAACGCAAGCGGCAACACCTACGAGGCACTGACCGCCCCGCAGACCGTTGAGGCAGGCAAGCCGTTCATCCGGGTGGAACTCGGCGGCGGCACCTTCTACTTCCGCCCACAGAACAACGTCGTATTAGAGGCGGGCACCCGCTATAAATATACCGTCAAGGTGAACGCCACCGGCCTAACGTTAGAGGGTTGCACCATCGGCAGCTGGGTTGACGGCGGCGGCGAGAGCGGCGCAGCCGAGGATTTGGGCTACATCTACGACAGCAACACCAATACCTACACGGTCTATAACGCCGACGGCCTGATGAATGTAGCCGAATTAGTGAACGGAGGTAAGACCGACATAAACATTACCCTCGACAAAAACATTGACCTCACAGGCAAAAACTGGACACCGATAGGCACAGACTACGACAACTCATACACCGGCACCTTCGACGGCGGCGGCCATACCATCACGGGGCTGACCGTTACGACAAATGACGAATATGCGGGTCTGTTCGGCTATCTCAGTAATTTCGGTAATGCCGCCGGTACGGTGAAGAATGTGGTGATGGAGGGCATACAGATAACATGCAATCACAGGTCGGGTTATGCCGGCGGCGTGGTAGGATATAGCTGGGGCACCATTGAAAACTGCTCGGTGTCGGGCAGCGTCAGCGGCACGAATTGTGTCGGCGGTGTGGTGGGTAGCCAAAAGGCCGGTTCCATCATCGGATGCAGCTCCTCTGCCATAGTTAAGGGAACGCGCTATGTCGGCGGCGTGGCAGGAGAAAAATGGGGCACCATGACCGCTTGCTATGCCACAGGCAACGTGACCTTAGAAATTAACTCCCCACAGGATCTCTCAGGCGGCGGTGTAGTGGGATTAAACGGAGGAAGCACCGTCCTTGCCTGCTATGCCACGGGCAACGTAAATAGTAAGGGTAGCAACACTGGCAATGTACATATCGGCGGCTTGTTTGGAGATAACTACACCGTCGTGACCGCCTGCTACTGGAAGAACAATCAGGAACAAGGCTTCGACCGCAATCAGCATAGCACCGCCCACGAAGCCACGAAGGTGGACGACTCTGTCGTTACCTGGCAGAAAGCCGTCGATGTCATGAACACCGCCTTGCAGAACGCAGGCTCAAAGTGGCGTTACGAACTTAACGGAGCATTGCCTACCTTGAGGAAGCAGTAAACCGTCGGGCGGGAAAAGTCCCGCCCGCAACGAACATTAACCGAAGTATAACGAAATCACGTTAAATATAATTGAGGGATTGATTACGTATCCTTTGTATTTACAGGTGATATGCAGATGTTCCCCGGTGCTGCGCCCCGTATTACCTGTAATCCCAACAACATCACCCGGCAGAACGTCCTGCCCTTGTGATACGGAGATTTGAGACAGGTGACAATAACTGACCGTGAAGTTTCCATGCTGGAGCGTGACATACTTTCCAGACACATTATCCTGTCCTACAGCAATCACCTGCCCCTGCAACATGGCATATACCTCGGCATTTCGGGCGTACAGATCAATGCCGTTATGAAACTTCCTCTTCCCTGTGAATGGGTCTTTCCGATAACCGTAAGGCGAATTTATCTTGATATGCGAGAGCGGATAGCATACGCTTAGATAGCGTGCTACCTGCTCTTTCTTTTTTATGTCTGCACTTGACAATGAAACCTTGTCGGGTACGGACTTTTCATTTTCAGAGGTGATGCTTTCGGGTGTCACCTCTGTTTCGTTTGTCGTCCGGGTGGGATTTTCAACAGTGACTTTATAGCGATTACCCTGACAGGAAACCGTGTTGAACTGCGCTTTCACATGGTTCCCGGATAATAACAAAAGAAGGGCTATAACGATTCGTGTATTACTCATAGATGCAAATGTAGGAACAGTTCTCCGACCGTGCCAAAAGATGTCTTGATTTACCTCCAAAATATAACATTAAATAAGTTTAGAGTATGAATACTGCATTACAATCATACTTAAAGCATAAATAAACACAAATAATCAGGCTATTTAGAACTACGCTAATTGAAGTATGAACAATAGTATATACCTTTGTCAAAGTATAATCAAAATATTATATTAAAGTATGAAGCAAGTACGATTTGAATTTGAGGAACTGCCTTACGAAACCCTTTCGCAGTTCGGACTCACACGGGAAATGATTGAAGACCTTCCTATGCACATCCTGGAAGAACTCAGCAACGGCAGGCACTCGCCTGTACTTCCTATCAAGGTAAACGATGATAACGGGAACACGGTCACCGACCGTAGCCGATTCGCTTTCGTGCGCAAGGAGAACGGAGAAGCCGATGTCGTGTTCTACCCGGTGCTGAAGAAATCCACCTTGGAGAAATACAGCGAGGATCAACAGAAGCAGCTCCGTTCCGGCAAAGTCATTCTTGCCGACACGGTAACGGCTGACGGGCGAAAGACAAAGGCATTCGTGCAGATCGACACCGAGACCAATCAGGTCGTGTCCGTCCCCACGCAGGTTATCGCCAGGAACCTCCAGGTGACGGCAGAAGAACTGAAACTCAGCAATGCCGAAATCAAGGTGATGCAGCAAGGAGAACCTTTGACCTTCGTGATGGAAGACGAACCGGTTACGGTCGGCATTGACCTTAACGAGAAGAACGGCATCCGCTTCTGCCAGGGAGACGCCAAGAAATGGAGCGAGCAGACCAAAAGAGAATGGGATAAATACACCTTCGGCTGTTACGGTTGCTGGATGATGGACGATGACGGCAATCTCGATTATATTCCTGAAGAGCAATACACGGAAGAACTCTGGAACGAACAGAAAAAGAGTGCCCAACGCAATATGGGGGCAGGACTTCACAAGTAAAACCTTTCAAACACTGTAATTATGGCACACAACACCTATTATCCCGAAGAAGTGCTCATCGAGAAGATGGAGCGCGGAGAATACGGCTGGCTGGATTACGTCAACCACTTTTCTGCCGAATGGCAGGATGAACTGGTGGAATACTGCAAGGCGCACTCGCTCATGATTGACGATGCGGCCGCCGAGCAATTCGTCCACTACAAGAGTGAACAATTAGAAGCCGCCATGGAAAGCGGTGAAGCATAAACACGGACTATGGCAATACGAACCAACACAAACCCGATGAGACCGGACTTGCAACCCGAAATGCGTGCTCTTTTGATGCGCAACGGTATGCAAGCCCATGTCGTACCTGTGGGTGACAGCTACCTGCTGGTAGTACAGGGGCACGATTCCCCAGTGTTACGATACCCCATCAGCAGGCAGCAGATGCAGGCCCTGACCGACTGGGGAACGAACCATGCCAACATAAAGGCATACAACACCTTTACGGAGATAGTAAAGAATGACTTTGAGCTGCCACGCAACTTTGTCCATGCCCGTAATGCCAACGGCAGGGTGGCTATGGGGCTGCACGGCTACCGTATCGGCATCGGTGAGTATGGCAGGGTCGGCAGGTACGGTATGCCGCCCCCTTTCCTCGGATGGACTCCCAGACAGCAGGAAGGCTATCACTTGCGCAGGGTCGGCGGCCGGCTTTTCTATGCAGGTACGCCTATGGTGGCAGAACGCCCGGACGGACGAATGAAACCCGGTGAGATGCAATCCGGCGGTTACGGATTCTACTACAAAGGACATCGGCAGCCACAAGAGCAGGTACAGCCAGTCCGGCAGGATGTCTTGCAGGATTTGCAGGCAGTCATCACCCCGATGGTAAACAAGCCAAGAAGCGAAGAACCGGCAAAACCTTACAAGGAGCTGATTACCTCACCCGTCTATTTCTCCAATGAGAAGTGGCAGGAATGCCTTTCGTCACACGGCATCATCGTGGATACGGAAGCCGGGACTCTGACCGTCCAGTCGGAGAAAGTCTGTGCCGATATGGTCTATGACCTGACAGAAGAGGAATTATCCGCACTGGTATCTAATTCCATTGAAGAGCATCCGGTTGAGAAACGCCTGGAGATTCTGAACAATGTCATTCAAAATGACTATTCCGATAAAGTCACATTGGAATCACTGAACAACAAGGAGCGCATCAGCATTGCCCTGCATCCCGAAGTGGAGCAGGATCTGGATATGCGTAACCGACAGGAACAGGACTTGCTCCTGCCCTTGGAATCCGATAATAGCCTTGCACCGCACTCTGCCGAACAGACCGTACTGCAAGAAGACGAACATATCATCAGAGAACCACAAGAAGGAGCCTTGATTGACGGACGGGACTTGTCATACATCAACGAGAATAAAGGCTGGTACCGGGAAGGAGAACACGGACGTGAGGTGGAAGTGGAAGCCATCGCCGTACAACCGGCAGAAACAGAGGGCAAATACAAGATGACCGCCATTATCAACGGAGAACCCATCACCCATGAAATCAGCCAGAAACAGTACGACAAGTTCCTGGCAGTCGATGACTACCACCGCATGAAACTCTTTTCCAAGATATTCAACGAAGTGGATATGAAGACCCGTCACGAAATGAGCAGCGGATTGGGGACGAAGATATTCGCCGCACTTGCCGCAGGTGCGGTAGTGCTGTCGGATGTCGCCCACGGGCTGCACCATCCCTGTCCGGAATTTTACGGAGAGCGTTTCAGTTCCGCACCCCGTCCTTATTTCAAGCCGGGAGTGGACTCGCCGATGGATGTGGCTGCAAGGAACTTTGAAGCGCAGATGAACAAGGAGGTGGCAGAGATGCGCAGAGGATTTTAAGGAATAAAAGGAACACGGAAATGGCAAACGGAGAACTGACATACGATGACTTCCTGCAACGGCTGGACATTCAGGATATACTGATGGACGCAGGCTATCACCTGAACAAGCGTGACGGCTTGCGTTATCCGTCCTATATCCGCACGGACAGCAACGGCACACGCATCCGGGGTGACAAGTTCATCGTCACACCGAACGGCAAATGCTGTTTCCAGCCACCACAGCAAAAGCTCTATAATATCATATCCTTTATCAAGGCATTCCCTGAGAAGTTTGCGGAACACCGGAACGGCGTCTCTCCCGACAGGTTGGTCAACCTTGTCTGCAACAGGCTGTTGAACCAACCCATCAATGACGGACCTTTGCACATCATCCAACCCAGACGGGAGAACACTCCGTTCAGGCTGGATGATTACGACATCCACCGTTTTGACGTAAACGACCGGGAGACCCACAAACGTTTTTACCCCTACTTCAAGAACCGTGGCATCGACATCTTCACACAACGGGCTTTTGCCGACCATTTCTTTCTGGCTACCAGACACCGTTCAGACGGTTTGGCGTATGCCAACCTTGCCTTTCCACTGGTACTTCCCAAAGAGCCGGACAAGATTGCAGGACTGGAGGAACGCGGCCGTCCCAAGATGGACGGTAGCGGAAGTTACAAGGGCAAAGCCGAGGGCAGCAACAGCAGCGAGGGCTTATGGATAGCCAATTTCAGCGGTGAGCCTTTGCAAAAGGCAGGCGGCGTTGCGTGGTTTGAAAGTGCCTACGATGCAATGGCTTTCTACCAGATACACAGGAATGGTTTTCGGGACAACCCAGACCTTTCCAAGAAAAGCGTGTTCGTCTCCACGGGCGGCACTCCCACCGATATGCAGATTCGCGGTATGCTTTCCGTCACTCCGGATATAAACCACTACTTGTGTTTCGACAACGACAGTGCCGGACGTGAGTTCGTGAAGAAGTTCCAAGCCATAGCGGAATCCATGCACATCAGTTCCGACCGTATAAAAGTCTTTCCCTTGATGCCCTGCTACAAGGACTGGAACGACGCCCTGCTTGGCAAGACAAGCGAGGAATACCTTGACAGCATCAAGGACGCGATTGTCCCATTGGGAGCACCACTCGGTACCACAGGGTATGCAACTGACAAGGAAGAAGAACACCGACAACCAAATATACACAGATAAGAGCCATGCAACAACCGATATACAGAGAGATTTCGCTACGACCGCAAACGGCACAGTTCTTCATTGACGAACTGCCATTGCTGTTGCTTTGTCCCGTGGGACTGGTCTATGGAGGAATGGAGAACGCCCCTCTTGCATCTATCGCCACCCTCCTTGCCGTTCTCCTTTCCCTCATTTTGATTTACCGGCTTATATACCTGAAACGCATACGCTATCACATCGGTAGCGAACAGCTGACTGCCGAGCATGGCGTGTTCCAACGCAGTATCGGTTACATCGAATTGTACCGTGTGGTGGACTTCCACGAGCAGCAGAGCCTATTGCAGCAGATTTTCGGGCTAAAGACTGTCACGGTGTTGTCTATGGACAGGACCACGCCCAAGCTGGAATTGACAGGTCTGCCCAAACGAATCAATATCGTGGATATTATCAGAGAGCGTGTAGAGTTTAACAAACAACGAAAAGGAATCTATGAGATCACCAATCATTAAAATAGCGATGCTCCTATTCGGCATCATCTTGTCTGTCACGGCGAAGGCGCAGATTGTCACGACCAACCCGTTGGAATATGTGGCATTGGCAGAAGGCAACGAATTGATTCTCGGCAAAGTCAAAGACCAGATGGACGGGCAGAAGAAAACCGCCCTTTTGCAGAACACCATTGCCGCAGAGTTCGAGCAGATGCGCCAGTGGGAGAAGAAATACAACAGCTACCTTAAAACGGCAAGCGGTTTCGCATCCTCGCTGAAAGCCTGTACCCACCTGTACAATGACGGTGTGAGGATTTTTATCTCGCTATGCAAGTTGAAGAAAGCCATCAGCGACAATCCACAGGGCATTGTCGCCGCGATGAGCATGAACAACCTGTATATCGAGACCGCAACCGAACTGGTGACGGTATTCTCCCTGCTCCGTGATGCCGTGGCAAAGGGAGGCAAGGAGAATATGCTTACGGGAGCGGAACGGAGCCAGACCCTATGGGCATTGAACGACCAACTGTCCGCATTCCAAAAGAAACTCAACCTGCTTTACCTGAGCATCAGGACTTACACGATGACGGACGTGTGGAACAACGTGACGGCAGGTATGCTGGACAGGAACAATGGTGAAGTGGCACGAATGGCAATGAACAGGTGGCGCAGGGCAGCAACGGTAAGATAAAAAGATGGAGGAAAGAGAAAATGAGACGGGCAATCTTTATCATAATCACACTGCTGTGCATAGGCGTGAAAGTCCACGCGCAGATAGACCCCACCCTTGCCGGAATGGTTCTCATCTATACCGAAAAGTCCAAGAAGACCTTGAAGAACCAAGAGAAAATCATGCTCCTGCAAACCACCGGACACATCTGGACGAAAGAGGAGGTGGAAGCCGTCACCGACCTGCAACGGGAGTTCAATGATTATCTGGATTCATTCCGTTCGGTCATCAGTTACGCCGCACAGATATACGGCTTCTATCACGAGATAACCCATCTCACGGAAAACGTGGGAGAGTTCACCTGGCAACTCAGAAAAAGTCCTGCCAATGCCGTAGCAGTGGCACTCTCCACGAACCGGAACAAGATATACCGGGAACTGATATACAACTCCGTGGAAATTGTCAATGACATACGCACGGTCTGCCTGTCAGACAACAAGATGACGGAGAAACAGCGGATGGAAATCGTGTTCGGAATCCGTCCCAAGCTGCAACTGATGAACAAAAAGCTGCGACGGCTGACCATGGCGGTGAAATACACCTCGATGGGTGACGTGTGGGCAGAAATTACGGAACGGGAACAGCCTAAAGCCAACAAAGCAGAGATAGCCAGGTCTGCCATGAAACGGTGGAAACGAAGCGGAAAGGCCGGTGCTTTTTAACATAACGAGAATATAAAAACAAAAAGATATGGGATTCTGGAGTTCATTATTAAAGACAGGCGGCAAAGCCGCAGGAGCGACAGGCAAAGCCGTTGGTGGAGCCGTATTGCACCCATCACAGACCTTGCGAGGGGCAGGAAGCGCATTGAAGACGGCAACCGTAGGAGCCGCGGCCGGATATGTCGGCTGGGAGAAACTGACCACCGACAAGAGCGTAGTGCGCATCGTGAGCGATGCCGTCATAGGAGAAGACACCACCAACGCCATCAGCGGCACGGCGAAAGCGGCTACCGAAACGGTAAACAAACTTACCGGCAAAGCCGAACAGACTTTTGACAGCGTGAGCCAGGCGTCAAGTTCGCTCTCTTCCACGCTCGATGGAGCGTCCAATTTTTTAAGCGGTGTTTCCAACGGGAATGCCGGGAATATGTTAGGCAACTTTTTCAGCAACCTCGCGCATGGCAAAGTATCGGGATTAAGCATAGTAGGATTGATTGCCGGGGCATTCCTCGTGTTCGGACGTACAGGCTGGCTCGGCAAGATAGCCGGTATCTTCTTGACCATGATGATGATTGGCAACAACACCCAACGCCAGCAAGAAGCGTCCGTTACCGACAATCAGCGTCAAGCCCGTCCACAGCAGGAACAGGAGGAACAGACCCATAGCGGAGGAATGAGAAGATAAGACAATCATAACACAACAATATTCTACAAATGAAATACACGGAAGAAATGATTCTACAGTCCCCAAGCGGCTATTGTATGCCCTTTGAGGAAGAAAAGAATAAAGAAGTAACCTTGTCAAAAGGCTACGGAGAATTGAAAGATACCGTCACAGGAGAGACATCCTTTAATCATGGCATAGACTTCAATGCCAGTCACCGTCCTTTGGCGGCAGTGGCCAGCGGTGTCGTGTCAAGTATCGGTACGGACAAAGAGCATGGTGTATATATTGTCATACGCTACGGCAAATACGAAGTGACCTATGCGCATCTTGCTAATATATTCATCCGTTTCGGACAAAAGGTAAAAGCGGGTCAGACGGTAGCCATCAGTGGAAACGAACTTCACATGGAAGTGGCGTTTGACGGCGAGGAACTGAATCCGATAGAGTTCCTGACCATGCTTTACGGCAATATCCAGGCACTCGGCAAATCGGGACACGGTGCAGCACACGAGTTTACTCCGTTTGACGGTGAGATTAAAACCAGGTACGACCGTGACAAGGAGGAAATCGAGGAACTGATGCTCCGCTTCCTTCCCGTCTATATGGAAGACCTGTTCCGTGGCGAGTACATCGTACCCGAATATACAGAACAGTCCCTGCGTAATGTATTCACCGTGGGAGCGGCCAAGAACTATTTCTTTGAGTCGATGCCGAGCATGGCGAACCCTTTGGGCATAGGCAGCCGTGCCTTGCCTTTGGCGGGCAAGGTACAGAATCTCCTGATAGCGGATTTTCTGAATTATCTCGCTCTCAGGCACAATGTCTATCTCTCCACCATGAGCGAGGAAGTAAAAAAAACTTCAATCCGAGGCAGTAGCCGGCAGTGGCATTATCGACCCGTTGTCGGAACTGGAGATAGACGTACAGAGCTTCGATATTCCGAGAATGGTGTCCGTCTATCCCGACCGTGCCGGAGTCCGATGGTGGACAAAGGCCTGGTTCAACAACCGGGAGGAAGGCGAACATTCCGTAGAAATCGACCGGATGGCCGCCATCCGTTTCATCCAGGACCGGATAGAAAAGGATGAATGGCTGGAAGAGTTCTTCCCCAAGCAGATGGAGATATACCACAACGCCATAGAACAAACCAAGGAACAACTGTTGAACCAATTGAATTATTAGAATATGGGCGAAATCAGACATACAGAGCGTTTTGCAGAGATAGAAAGGATATTCGGTGACTACTTCAATAGTCACCTTGCACCTGTCATGCGAGACACGCAGAACTATCTCAACCGCAAACAAGCGGAGGAAATGGCTGCATATTCCACCAGTGCAGCCGGCATTCTCGGTTCTATGGCGGCAGCCGGTAATCCGATGATTGATCCGTACCAGACACTGAAAGTGACCGGGGAATGGAACTCCAAGACCACGGAGGACTATCTGGAAATGTGCAGGGAGAAGATTGCAAACAATAAGGAGATACAGGCAGACCTCACGATAATGGCAAACGAGTGGCGCACAGCCGTGGTGGATGAAATCGGCAGGGAAAGATATGATGAACTGTCCGGGCAATTAGGGAGCGACCTCGCTTACGCATATACGGAATACCGTATCGGAGAGTTGATGACGGGCAAGATGGTCAAAGACAATATGCCCAAGTCTTCCGCTGAATACATCATGCGCAAGGCGGCACAGAACACGCTTTTCGGGCTGTCATACACATTGAACCAGTCACCGCTTGCCGCAGAAATCGAGCGACGTGGGGAAGCGGCCTACAAACCGTCCAAACTGGAAAAAGGGACAGGCAAAGTCATCGGTGCAAGCATCGATGCCATATCACTCGGCGGTGCGGGAAGCTGGGCGAGCTTCGCCAAATTTGTCGGGGTTGACCTGGCATTTTCAGCACTGACTTCCTCCAAGGACAAAACAGGAAACACAGCATCCGTTGAAGAATGCATCAGCAAGGGCGTATTCGGAAGTGAGAGGAATGTCTTTGACAGATTCCGTAAAGAAGCCAATGAAATTCGAGCCAATGACAATCCTTATATCATCGCCACCAATGAACGGCTGACCAAGAAGATTCCCGTACAGAGTTTTGATTTCAGGGACTGGATGATCCATAACGCCCAAGCGAAAATGCCGTTTGATTTTATTGCCGGCCAAAAGATAAAAGATGAGCGATACAAGGATATTCCGATGGTCATCGCTCCGGAATACATGGAAACTTATTTGCAGGATATGGAGAAAAAAGAAGAGGTTAAAGGTCAATCCGCACTTGCAAACAATCCGGGACAATCGGGAAACACCCATACCGCACAATCTGTCCAACAAGCCAATGAAACGGAAATTGCGGAAGAATCAAGGGAAGATACAGCCATTGAATCAGAACAGAACCGACAGGCAGGACAGCAAACCGCCAATGCCAACGAAAACGGCTGGGGCGATTTTTTCTCAACCTTGGGATTGAGTGGCATGGGAGACATAAGCAAAAATTTGGGTTATGTGCTTGCCATGTTGCCGGATATTCTGGTGGGTATGTTTACGGGCAGGACAAAATCATTGGATTTGGGAGACAATGTACTGCCTATCGCCAGCATCATCGCCGGCATATTCATTAAGAATCCTATTCTCAAAATGATGATGATCGGACTGGGCGGTGCCAATTTGTTGAACAAGGCAGGACACGAGGCATTAGGATGGAAACGGAATGAAGATAACGGTTTGAATACGGGAAACCGTTCCGTCCGATACCGGGTCTATGCGGACGAACCGCTGAATCCACGGATTTCCGGTCCGATACTGCAAGGGAACAACCTTATCGCAACCATAGACCATGTACCCTGCACCATCCAGTTGCCTGAAAAAGTGGTGTCAGCTTACAATGCCGGGGCATTGCCGCTTAATACCCTTGCCAATGCCATCCTTGCCAAGAGCGACCGTACCCAACTACTGATGTCGCAGAATTACGAAGAGAAAGACAGGGAAACGATTGTGCGTACCAGAGGAATACAATAAAACAGCAACAGATATGAAAGAGAAATCACAGTTTGAGAAAAATGCCGCCGACAAACAAGTGGAACTGCTCTCCGGAGCGTTAAACGGGGCGGTCAGCGCGGGCGGCCACTGGCTCAATGCCACAGGAAAGGGCTATCCCAAGTTTTATCCGGCAGGCGTGGCGGTCAGTCCGTTCAACGCCCTGTTCATGGCTCTGCACTCGGACAAGAACGGATGCAAGAGCAACCTCTTCACCTTATATAGCGAAGCAAAGGCAAGAGGCGAATCCGTCAAGGAACACGAAAAAGGAGTACCGTTCCTGTTCTATAATTGGAACAAGTACGTGAACAGGAACAATCCCAACGAGGTCATATCAAGGGATGACTACCAAAAACTTTCTCCCGAAGAGAAGAACCGATACAAAGGCGTACACAACAGGGAGATACGCACATTGTTCAATATCGACCAGACTTTGCTGCCCCACGTTGACAGGAAAGCATACGATGACGCATTGGCAAAATACGGCAACAGTGTCGAGCAAGGATTCGGAGAAAAGGAATTGCGTGAGTTCAGGCCGAAATTCAATGCCTTCGTACAGTCTATTTCGAGAAATCTGGCACCGGTTCGCACGGATGGCAGCGGTGTGGCGCATTATGACAGCCAGAAAGACGCGATATATATTCCACGGCAAAAGGATTTCGCACATTACACCGATTACGCGCAGGAGACCTTTCGGCAAATCATAGCAGCCACCGGACACCAGCAACGCCTTGCCCGTGAGGGAATGGTGATGAAAAACGGGATTCCCCCAACAGAGGATGCCGTCAAGCAGGAACGGCTGATTGCCGAAATCGCTTCGGGTATCAAGATGCTGGAAATGGGACTTCCGGCCCGGTTGTCGGACGAGAGTGTCAAACTGGTGGATTATTGGAACCGTGAGCTGAAAGAGAGCCCTTGTCTGATAGATGCCATCGAGAGCGATGTGAACAATGCGCTGGAAGTGATACGCAAGGCGGAACGGGGCGAGAAAATCGAGTATGCCACCTATCGCAACCACCGCCAGACAGAACAGATGCGGGAGCAAATGCCCAAGCATTTCTTCGTGGCTGACGAAATCAAGAAGCATCCCGACAAGGAAAACAAGACCATTGTCCTGGTCATCGACAAACAAGGCAAGAGTGCCGATGTGATACTCCCTGCCGGTGCATCCTTGGAGGTGAACAACGAGATCAAGGGAATGAGCAAACAGCGCATACAAAGCGCATTGGAGAAAAGCGGCATTGAAAAAGTGCGTTTCTATAATCCGGACGGTGCGTTGGGCTACCGTCCCGATGATCGTTACTTCGCCGAAAAACAGATAGAGGTGGTGCGTCTGAAAAACTGGGCATTGGAAACACTCTCCACCATCGATGCGCACCCCGCAGTGAAGCAAGCTGACAAACCCTGGTTTGAGAAGATACAGATGGTACAGGATGACAAAAACCGCTGGGCTTTATTCATCAAGCCTGAAGGGAAAGCCGGTTACAGCGTCTATCCCGAAAAGGATGACCTGAACCGTTTCTTCACCACGCTGAAACAGTCATTGGATAATATAGACAAGGTGCGTGGAGAACTGGCCAGAAAATACTATGCCCTTGCCGAGAGCAAGCCGGATCTAAAAGTGGACCTGTTCCACACGGCAGATGAAAGCATTGACTTGAACCGCATACAACGAGTGGCCGTGTTCAAGACAAAGAATGGGGCGATACTCTGCGCTCCCACCATTGACAACCGGAAGCCACAGCCCCGAAGCGTCACACCACAGCAATGGCAACGGATGTGGGTCGCCGAGGACAGGAACAGTTTCAAACAACATTTGGCGGCAACGCTTTTCGCGGACGTGCTGAACAAGAGCCAGGCACAGGAGCAGAACTTTTCCGAAAAACAGGAGGCGGAAGTGGAAACGAAGATCAGCCGTGACGAGGAAATCAAGCACGACCAGCCTAAAGAGGAAGTTGAAGAAGAGGAAGAGGTTTCAAAAGGAATGCACCGATAAACAGACAAAGTAATGAGCAAGAATAAAGAATATACGGAGAAATACGCCGAGTTTGCGATGGAACAGATGCGCAAATACGGCATCCCGGCTTCCGTGACCTTGGCACAGGGCATACTGGAGAGCAGCAACGGACAAAGCCGTCTGGCCCTGAACGAAAACAACCATTTCGGTATCAAAGCCACTCCGGGGTGGATTACGCAGGGTGGCAAATACGGCATTTACACCGATGACAAGCCCAACGAGAAGTTTTGCAGCTACGACAGCGTGGGCGATTCTTACGAGCATCACTCCAAATTCCTTGTGGAGAACAAACGGTACGCGGAATGTTTTGACCTGTCTCCTGACGATTACAAGGGTTGGACGGAAGGACTTGCCAAGGCCGGGTATGCAAGTGGCGGCAATTATGCCCAAAGTCTGCAAAAAATCATTGAAGCAAACGGGCTGCAGAAGTATGACCGGATGGTCATGGCAGAAATGAAGGCAAAAGGATTGGAAACAGGAACCGGACAAGCGGTTACGACAAACGCCTATTCATTCCCGGTCGAGCGCGAAGAGTTCCTGTTTGTCACTTCACCGTTTGGAATGCGTACCGACCCCATGGATGCTGACAAACAGCAAATGCACAAGGGTATGGACATCCGCTGTAAGGGCGATGCGGTGTTGGCTACCGAGAATAACGGCAAAGTGGTGGCAGTAAACCAAAATGCCAAAACCGCCGGAGGCAAGTCCGTAACCATTGAATACGAGAGGGCTGACGGAAGCAAGATACAGAACACTTATATGCACCTGTCCTCTGTTGATGTCAAGGTGGGTGACAAAGTGCAAGCCGGACAGAGACTCGGTATGTCAGGTAACACCGGCACACGGACTACGGGCGAACACCTGCATTTCGGAGTGGCACAGATTACCGCTGACGGACAAAAACGAGACATTGATCCCGCAATCTATCTGGCAGATATCGCCCAAAAGGGAAACATCAAGCTGCAAGCCTTGCATAATGGCAACGACCTGTTGGCTAAATACAAGACGGAGGTTACTGCCACTCCCCAGGAAACAAAATCACAAAGTCCTGAAGAGTGGATGAAGAAACTGTTATCCTCGGAAGACAGCGGTGTCGGACTTTCAGGAACGAATGACCCGATTATGGATATGGTGGTCAAAGCCTTTTCCTCGCTGATGATGCTGGCGGTAGTCATTGACAACAAGAACGAGGAGGAACAGAAAGAAGTCATTTCTGAAATGGCAGATAGCCGGAAGGTGGAACTGACTTTATTGATGCCCCACATGAAAGCCTGTGCCATTATAATCAATGAAAGCAATAAAGCCGTGTTGCAAGCAGATAACGGAGCCGTGCAGGTTTCAAGGGAGTTAAGCGCAAGCGAATTGAGCAGACTGTCCGCCACTTTGAATAATCCTGAACTCTCGGAGGAAAGCAAGCGGATGCGTGTGGCAGGAATGGTCAATACCATTGTACTTTCGCAACAGGCTTCACAAAACTTCGAGCAAGGAATGTCAGAGCAACAGGGTCAGAACGAGCAAATCAGAAGATAATGAAACGCGTGATGATGGAAATAGGATTGTTGGTCGTCGGGCTGTCCTTTGCAGGACTGCACACCCTCGTATGCTACCGGCTGTTCGGTCTGGTGGCGACACTCGTGATTGTGGGTGTGCAGGTTGTCATTGCGTCAGGGATCGTCTGGATTAAAATCCGTGCGCCCGATTAAAGACGGAACATATATGCAGGTAGTTCACATTTAATAGGATATTCCGGTCAAATGGTCTTGGTTAAAATAAAACTACAAGCAATATGATTAAGTGTAACGTAACAGTGTGCGGAACCATCAGCAAGGCGGCTGTAGTGCGCACCAACAATGAGAACAAGGCTTTCACGGCATTTGCCGTAAACTGCGTGATCCCGGCAAGAAACGGTATCGACAAAACAGTGGAAATCTCTGTCGCCAAGGATGGGGAGGAATACAATCGGGCTGACTATACCGTAGGCAAGAGAGTGGAAATATCCGGTGTGTTGACTTTCAAGAAGCGTGGAGACAACCTCTATTTCAATATGTCGGCTTCATCGGTCAACCTTACCGTGGCTTCAAACGAGGATTCCATCAAGGGCGAAATGCTCTTCCGTGGAAAGACAGGCAAGAACATCGAGGAGAAGACAGACAAGAAAGGCAAGAATTTCTTGCAGTTCTCCGCATTTTCTGCGGAAAAGGTCAATGACGGCTTCGAGTACCTGTGGGTACGCTTCTTAGGCTTTGACCGTGAACGTGAGGAGTGGCTGCAACCGCAGACCGGCATCGAGGCCAAAGGTGAACTGGAGCTGTCCGTCTATAACGACAAGCTGAACATTGCCTGCAAGGTATCGGAAATGTCGGAATATGTGAAACAGCCGTATAACCCTAACAACTGACAGTCATGGCCGGTTACAGGAAAAACAGCAGTGACGGTCCGTCCGCAGAGGACAAGGCTCTTGACCTCTTTGCGGAAATGATGAT
>OHSI01000722.1_pt1 | contig 19678 bp, 20 predicted proteins | sample 1578641 | NCBI WGS metagenome assembly OHSI01 (sample SAMEA3879535, study PRJEB24766) | human gut metagenome | biome: human-associated habitat; feature: feces | place: USA | collected 1985/1987 | reverse complement strand
CGCGGGCGTCGCCGTCGCTGCTGCCACTGTCTGCGGAGTGATGCTCGTGCTGAACAAGACCTTCGGATTTACCGGAGACAATGCTCTCGTCGCGCCTCAGGCCAATGCAATGGCAGCCGTTATCCAGCCGCTGATGAACGGCGGCGGTGCTCCGTGGATCCTCTACGGAATCGGTGCGCTCATCGCTATTGTCCTGACAATGTGCAAGATACCGGCTCTCGCTTTCGCACTCGGAATGTTCATTCCTATCGACTTGAACCTGCCTCTGCTCATCGGCGGCGCCATCTCGTGGTTCGTCGCTTCCCGCAGCAAGGATGCCCAGGTCAATGCAGAGAGACACGAAAAGGGTACGCTTATCGCTTCAGGATTTATTGCAGGCGGCGCCCTGATGGGTGTTGTCAGCGCCATCCTCAAGTTCGCGAATGTGGATCTGTTCCTGACTTCGTGGCACGCAGAGTACGGTGAAGCTGTAGCGCTTCTTCCTTATATAGGTATTATCGCGTTCATTATCGGGGTCGCGATGAAGGTCAATGAGAAAAAACAATTACAATAACGAGATATGGAAAAGATATTGGACAGATTTCTGAGATACGTCGCCATCGACACTCAGTCAGATGAAAATTCGGAGTCACAGCCAAGCGCTGCCAAGGAACTGGATTTGCTGAAGTTGCTCTGCAAGGAGCTGAACGATATGGGCGTGGAGGCTACCCTGGACGAGTACGGCTACGTCATGGGTTCCATCCCGTCCAACATTGACAAGAAAGTTCCTGCCATAGGCTTCATCGCGCACGTGGATACGTCTCCGGACGCTTCCGGAAAGGATGTCAAGCCGCAGATCATCAAGGACTACGACGGTGGAGACATCGAATTGAAAGGTGTGCCGGGCCTGTTCCTGAGGCCGTCCGAGTTCCCTGAACTGCTGTCGCACAAGGGCCAGACCATCATCACCACTGACGGAACCACGCTGCTCGGAGCTGACGACAAGGCCGGTGTGGCGGAGATCATGAACGCGGTGCAATACATCATGGAGCACCCTGAGTTCAAGCATGGCGACATCAAGATCGGTTTCACTCCGGATGAGGAAATCGGCCGCGGTGTCGTGAAGTTCGACGTGAAGCGCTTCGGTGCCGACTATGCCTACACGATGGACGGCGGAGAAATCGGCGAGCTGGAGTTCGAGAATTTCAATGCCGCTTCCGCCAAGCTCCATATCCAGGGGCGCAATGTCCACCCGGGTTACGCGAAGGACAAGATGAAGAATGCCATCCTTATCGGTATGGAGTTCAATGACTTGCTTCCAATCGGCCAACGTCCTGAAATCACCGAGGGCTACGACGGATTCTTCCACATCATCAGTTTCAAGGGCTCGGTAGAGGAGGCTGATTTCAGCTACATCATCCGCGACCACGACCGCAAGAAGTTCGAAGAAAAGAAGGAGCTTATAGGTCAATGTGTCAATTTCATCAATGTCAAATACGGTGAAGGCACTGCCACTTTAGAGGTCAAGGACCAGTACTACAACATGCGTGAGCAGGTGGAGCCATACTATTTCATTGTCGAAAAGGCAGTCAAGGCCATGGAGATGGCAGGCATCAAGCCGAAGATTCAGCCTATCCGAGGCGGCACTGACGGAGCGAATCTTTCATTCAAAGGCCTCCCATGCCCGAACATCTTCGCCGGCGGCCTGAACTTCCACGGCAAGATGGAGTTCGCCCCTCTCGAGAACATCGAGAAGGCCTCCGAAGTAGTCCTGAACATCGTCAAGCTGTTCGCGGAATAGGGATACGGAAAGTCATTAGACGCAGCAACACGACCTCAGCGTGCCACCATAGGTAATTACTGAACCAATGAGCATACCTGCAAGTTGGCAAATTCAGATGTAACAAATTAACATACAACCACTTACATACCCTAAAAGCAAAATGCAAAGATGCTCATCACCCTATTTTTTTAGGGGAGTGAGCATCTTTGCGCATTAGCTCAAATGCTCATAACCGCCTACTCATCAATGCATTACAACTACCATTACAGCATTAGCATTATGCTCATTGGTACCATAATTCCGCCGCTGGGTGACTATTAGCAGCATTTTCCTATAGAACAACACTCGCGCATATCGGGTATAACTCTTTGCCTATTTCAGCATATTCAAGAAGAAAGGAAACAAAAGAGCCGACTCATAGATTTTATTTCTTTTTGACAATGTAAATGATATTGAAGGCGCATCTGACAAATAATAGTCAAACACAAGAAAAACATCTTATATATTGTACAATGTAAATATTGTATCTATCTTTGTGAAAAAGAACCACAAAATGACTTTTGATAAAATATTGGATGACGGAAGGCTCTGGGCAGTACGGTACGATGAAAAAGAACAAAACTGCTTCGATGAATTGTTTGACCGGTGGTATGACATGCAGTGGCTGAAGTCATTCTTCACAGATAATCTTTCGGATTTAAGCGCCTACTTCCACATCACAGATGTATATAAGGCCATAATGGAAACAATAGAGGATGCATCCTCTTTGGAATGCCTGATGCTGGACATAAGTCCGGACGCAAACCTAAATACACTTTTCAGACATCTTGAAAACAATAGATTCTCAGAAATGACATTAGGAAAAGAGAAAGCGAGAGGAAAAAGCGTCCACAAACATTCCTCTTGGTTAAGGATATATGCAATCAAAATTGAAGACGGCATCTACGTAGTAACCGGAGGAGCAATAAAACTGACGGCTACGATGTCTGAAAGAACACACACTCTCGCGGAACTGGCTAAAATGGAGATGGTTAGAAATTATTTCATTGAAAATGGCGTTTTTGACAAAGAAGGATTAAATGACTATATAAACCATGAGCAAGGCAACTGAATTTTTGTACGATCACCAATCTGCAACCCCTTCAAAGTGGAGGGAAGCGGCTGAATGGAGAAGAAAGAATGAGAACTGGCTGAAATATTCCAGAGTCATAACGATGAAAACCATGCAGGCTATGGATAAGCAGTCTGTCACTCAGTCCATACTTGCCCAGCGGATGGGATGTAGTCAACAATATGTCTCCAATCTGCTCAAAGGGAGTTCTAACATGACATTGGAAACGATATCACGCATAGAAACAGCGCTCAACATTGACCTCATCGGATCCGCACTGGGCGGCTTGGTCGATGGATATGACTCTGCCGAAAGTTCATCGCGCACGTGCTATCTGAATGATGTGGAACAACCTGCACTTGCGCATTTCGAAGAACGCACTGATAATCAATAAGTTAAGCAAGAACCAGAAAGCCAGGTTACCCGAAAAAACAGGTAACCTGGCTTTCACATTATTTACTAATTCTCTATAAATCAATATCTTCCACGATTAGGCAAAAGTCAGGTTGTTCTGAAAATTTCACACTCATAATATCACTGGACAGACACTATAACAGTTCGGAGAAAATACACCAGACAACTAGCACAACCGCCAATATCGAAACTATGGTACTGATCAGACATCCGGATAACGACATCTTGCCACGCAGGACAGACGCCACATCACCCAAGAATCCGCTAAATACATTCTTCAGCAAATACAGAATCAGGCCTATTACAAAAATAATCACAAACCATAGTGGAACACCTTCAACCATAATTTTTCATCTGTTTTCAAACATTGACTCTATCCGACTCAATGATTCATCATACTCCGCAATCTCTATTTTCTTCATCTCTGCGTCAGGGAAGATATTGTTCAACTTCTTCTCGACACCATCTAACTTCAATTTGATTTCATGAAGCGACCTCATCTTGGCATCAATGGCCACCTTCAATTCCTTCTTTGCCGAAACCTGGAACACTCCCAACTTGGAATACTCCATTTGCAGCGCATTCAATTCTGACTCAACGAGCTGAACCTCATGCTTTTGTACACTACTTTTCTCTTTCAGCCCTTCCATTGCAGAAATATAGGCATCATAGTCCGACAGACTGTCACCAACATTGTCAGCAATGATCCCGCTTAAACCGGAAACCGCCTGAGAAGCAGTCTTTATGGCAAAAGAGGAAGGACTTGTAATCAGATTTACTACCGATTGGGACTTTATAGATTGACCTAAAACTTTAATCGACTTGTCTGCAATCATTGCTTTGCGCGAATTTCTCACAGCCGAGAAGATTTTATTTTTCAAATCATCCACAAGAATCTTTCTGTTATGAGAAAGGATACGATTCAATGGGACCGACGGGCCAATGACATGCGAATAAGCAGATAAAGTACTGAACGTATCTTTAAGCATATTCATGTACTCTTCGTGTTTTTTGACCTTCGACTTGCCATCCTTAGCCCAAGGAGCCGCCTTCTTGAAGAACGCTGACTGTTCTGCCTTTTGAGATAAAGGATTCCTGAGATCCACATTGGCAGATAATTCCGATGGAAGATTCCGTACAACGATTCGCAGCAATAAAGACAATTCCTCTCCTGCCCTAGACAACAGACAATTACAGTTCTCTGAATTCCGATCTTCGGCATAACTGATTTTCGCCTCAAGGAACATAAGAAGGACTCTGATCATTGACGCAAATATTTCCTTCAAATCGCGCTTGGCTTTCTCATCTTCCGCCATTTCAAGCGCGTGTTCCAAAGAACGCACAATGCCCTCAACGGACATCGACACGGCCTCAGGAGAATCAACCGTCTCGACAATCAGCCTCAAATCACTGATAACCAAGCCATAAGGCTCTGACCGATTGCATTGCACAGAACTGAGCCATTCCTCCTGGGCTTTCAAACCCCGTTCTTCTTTCAAGTCGCTGACCTTATTTTCAAGTTCGGCTGACAATTCTGACAACGCATGGCCTGTAGCGGAGGATGCCTTTTGCGCAGCATCCACCACCTTCTGAGCCCCATCCGCCAGCTTTTTAAATAATGCAGCCATAATTAGCAATTAAAACTTATAATCGCTTACCCCCAAACCTTTAATCTTTAGTTCAGGAAGCGATTCGTTTTCTTTTTCCGGTTCAATTTGAGCCTTAATTGTATCCGCAATAGTTTTGCAAACCGCCATTCTGCGTGGATCATGACAAATCAGGCTCCATGCAATACGCAAGACAAGCCCATTGACATTATCTCGATTCTTCAATTTTCTGATGAAAAGCCCCGAACTGTTCGACTGGTGGTATCTCTGCCTGTCACAACTGACGCCAAACTCGTTTTTCAAATTGGCTTCGATTTCAGAAAGAAGCCGTCTCAGTTTCTCCTTGTCTCGAACAAGCAAATCCGGCGCATCAAAACTTTCATCGCCTTTAGGTCCACCATATCCGAAATGAACTTGCGTGGGATATTCCGGTTCATTTGCACCACTCGCTGCAAGCATTGCGATCACCCAGCTACCTTCTCGACTGGACAATCTTTCTATGTCAGACAAAAAGATCGGATAGTCCGGATGAATATGGTTCGACGAATTAGAATAAAAAGAGAAATATGGATGAGACCGTCCTATTTCACGTCCCACATAATTAAATCCACCGATCTTCGCAAGATAATATGCAAAATGTCCTATTATAGGATCCGCCACATTTGAAGGAGCCACTATTGTAACTAATGACCCCCTATCAATTACGCATCCATATTTAGTATTTACATAGAAAGCCTCCACCGCAAGTTTATCCTGTGGCAATCTATCCACCGGCACTGTAGCTGCAACATTGATAAACCTGAAATCCGAACTGCTCTCTACAGCCTCAAAGACATCGTTTTCCTTCATTTTCATTCGGGCCTGAACATCCACAAGAGAAAGAAACTGAGGCATAATCTGATAACCCGTATAGCGGTCGAGAACGCGTTCAAACGCATTATGCAATTTCAGTTTATTCTGATCCAACGCCTCGCTATGGCGCTCATCTTCAAGAACTTCGACAAAGCCCGAGCCAATGAGACCTGCCGGCACTGCAAATATGGCAATCCCCAGTAATCCGACTATCGAAGCAATGACTTGACCGCCAACGGTCGCCAATGGAAAATCCGCAATCTTGCCAGGATCACCTAAATACTTAGCGAATGCCCAGACAAGAGTTTGCCACCCATTTTCACAAAGCTCCGGCTGCGCATCATGTTCCGCATAATACAAAAGGAATGAAAGAATTACCGTCAGTATGCACAAAAACATCAGGCTTATGGAAAGCTCTTGCTTTTTTGCTATTATGACCTTGCCTAAAATCCGAAAAGATTTCATATACCGGAATATGCGGAAAAGCCTTGCGATTCTAAGAATCTTAAGCGCCGCAACCGGTATCTTCATGCAGAAGCTTAAATAAAACGGATATGTCGACAAGCAATCAATTAGCCCGTAAAAGCTAAAGCAATAGCGCACGCGCCCCCAGAATCCTGCATATTTCGGATTGACAACATCTGCCACCCATATACGTAAAGTAACTTCAATTGTAAAGACCACTGTAGTAAACACGTCCACAAATCTAAGGACCCCACCATATTGTTCGGAAACGCCCTCAAATGTTGACAGAAATATCTCCAGCGAACTTATCAGAATCAGCGCAATTATCACCCAGTCAACGACATTGTGCCATTTCTTCGTATGCAGATTATCATCAAAAACGCAAGCAAGGTCTTTTTTAAAGGCTTTACACTTTTCACGCATCTTTTCCTCCCGCCCCATACTACTTGTTCAGTTTACCAGTAATGGCCTTCACTATAAATCCGCCTATTTTCCTTTCCAAACCTTGTTTGGTCATCGGAACTCCCGTTGTTCGCACAATTTTTTGTTTCAATCCCGTGATCCCCAAAGCGCGCTTCCACGAGAATGACAAACCTGGAATTTTCATATATTACTTTCTGGTTACTTTCTGGCTCTTTCTCTCGCAAGACTCGCTTTCGCCGAATCTATTTGACGTTTATACGATTCTATCTGCCTGTCGTGAGATGCAGCACGATCTATCTTGGTTTTACGATACGATGCTTTTGACGATGGTGAGGATGCGCTTTTTACAAGACTGGCATAGCGCTCATTATCACTTTTTTTAGCCTCTTTTTCCTTCGCCATTCTTGCACGAAGATCAATAATTAATTTTTTGTAATATTCTACACTCATATCAGTTTAATATTATCTGTATTCGCCTTTCTTACAACCATTTTTTTCACATTCAGCATTAAATGCAGACAACGTCTTTTCGTCCTGAGAACCTGATGTATAATATCGATGCCCAGTTACGTCTGTGTAACATACCTGCGCATATAGCCCGAACACTGTATCAAACTCCTTTTCTACAGATTTTATCTTTTTATTGCCGGATATGCTGATATCTCCACCAGAGTCTGCTCTTCTGACAGATGCAAGAGTCTTATCTCCAGGCAACTGTGTCTTCACCGGTTCTTTCCGCATATAACTATAATACAAACCAAGCCTTAGATACGGGAATCTCTTATTGAATTCTTTCTGAAGAGTAGCAATTTTCTTATTTCCGTTTACAGAAAGTTCCGTCACGGTTTTCGTAGTAGTCTTTGCTGCAGTTTTAGTGGTTTTCTTTGCTGTAGTAGTCTTTTTCGCAGCCGTCTTGGATGTGGCGGTTTTCTTTGCAGTCGATGTTTTTTTAGCCACAGGCATAGTTCAGTTTTTTTAAGGATTATTTTTCGGACATACAATTAAGCCGGAAGCCCAGAATAGACCTCCGGCATTAACAGGTTAGCAATTATTTTCCTGCAGCTACAAGTGTAACCTTGTCGTCTGCGAGTTTTGTATCGCTGGAATTAGATACTTGAACACCAATACCCCAAGCCGCAGCAAACTCAGTCTCAAATTTTCCTACAGTCTTGTTTCCACCGACTACTAATTCTCCACCCTTAGCGCCTTCAGAGCGAAGGCTTCCAAGTGTAGCCTCGTCATCAGCCATAGCACCTCTACAAGTTACGCTCTTGTAAACACGCAATGAACTTCCGAAATTCTTTTTGAAATTAGCCTTAAGGGTCTTAACCTTCATGCGGCCATCAATTTTCAATTCTGCCATGATTTTAAAATTTAAGTTATTCAACAATAATAAATTCTGTTCTACGATTTGCTTCTCTATCATTAGGATCTACCGGCTCACTGCTACCCTTACCCTCATATGAAAGTCTGGAGCCGTCAACTCCCTGAGAAATAAGGAAATCAACAGCAGCTTTCGCACGCTTTTCAGAAAGTTTCTGATTGTGCTCCGCATTACCTTCGTCCGATGTATGTCCCTTAATAAGAAGTTTCAACTGCGGATTCTTAATCAGCACGTTAGCCAAGTCATGCAGTGCAAACTTTGCTTTGTCGTTAAGTTCATACGAATCCGCCTTAAACTGAGCCGCATTGAAGTTCTTAGCGATTTCCTCAACCTGCTGTATATAAACAGTATCTACCCTTACTACCGTAACAGTATCTTTTTGAATCACAGTCACGACTTCCGGTTTCTTGTTCCATTTCATCAAAAGGAAGAGAAGAAGCAATACAGCACAAGCGATAAGTGCCAACAGCGGCCAGATATTTTTTTTCTTAGTCTTTGGCGCACTCACTTTCGCAGGAGTCTCCGGTTGGATGAATTCCAAATAATATCCACCCTTCTTTCCGAACCCTTTCTCAACATTCTCCATCTTGGAGACAACAATGCCATACCTAACTGCGTGCTTGACAAGTCTTTCATAACTTGGTTTAGTCCACATTGAGACAACAGCAACCTTAAGTCCATCCGCCATTGTCAAAAGGCAATCCTCATCGTCGAAATAACCGTTCCAGTTAACATTGTCCATCTGTGACTGAATCTCGCTCAATGTCTTGAAATTGTGTTTCACTCCAGAATCAGGATTGAGTGAGTCCGGAAAAGCTTTCTTGAGCTGATCTAGTGTAGTTTCCGGATGCAAGGTCATATAAGCGTGCATGATTCCAAGCGCCGTCCTATTCTGAGCCTTGCCGAATACTTTAACTTTCACTTCCATATTTAGCTATTTATTATTAAGGAATTCAATCAGTTTACTTCCAATTTGCCTGGTAGTCCAGTTAGAATCTAATTCAAAACCAGTTGCAGAGGATATGCTCCTCAATGCTTCTTTAGTATTCTCATATGTGCGATAAGTATCAATGTGACCATTGTCATTTTTGACAATCACATAATTATCCACGTGTGCTTCACTGCCTTCACCAAATTCTTTAATCAACCTGGCGCCAAACTGTTGAGTACTCCATGACGGATCATACTCAAATCCCTTAGACTCAGCTATCTCGCGTAACGAGCCTTTCACATTGTCATAAATACGAAACACTTCGATTGAGCCATCGTCTTTCACTGAGACAACGTACTCACCATAAATTGCTGATTTCTTTGCCATAATTTATAATGTACAATTATTTCTGTCTTGCAGCCTCACCGATAGTCAGGCTGTTGTCACATAGTTTCTTATTGTTGAAATCCGCAATCTGAACATTGACACCAAAATGATCCTTGAATGTTTTTTCCGCATCCCCGACTTTCATGCTGGCTTTAATCTTAAGAGCACCAGCCTTAGTTTTCAAGTCAGTTTTAGTCGACACTTTATTGAGTTGAGCAAGGGTCAGATCTCCATCAGCAATCACCTGTCCTTTATAGACACGAAGTGAAAGACCGAAGTTCGCTTTGAAATTCTTACAAAGTGTTTTGATTTTTGTCTGAGGCTTAATTTCAAAGTCCGCTGCCTTGAAATTATCACCTATTTTCTGCAACAGGTTACCTAATCCCATAATAGAGAGTGTTTTTATTAGTTGTTATTATACGCAAAAAAGGACACGAACATTATTGTTCTTGTCCTCTTATCAGGTCTTAGACTACCTTCCTTATGAACAAGCAACAATGCTCATGTCCAGATATCGGGTATAGACTATATGCTAACACGATACGGGACACAAGCGTTGTCACTGCCCGCCGATAAGGATCAAAGTGTCTAAGTTTGATAAGAAGGCGGAAACGTTGAAACGCTCTATGTCTTTATTTGCACTCCCTGTGGGGAGGGAGATGCTACAAATATATAAAATAGTTTCAACAATTCAATCAATGTGTCAATGAATTTCAGTCAGCATTGTCCGGAGTCAATTGCGTTCCCGTCAATGCTGTTGCAAAGTTCCAAATTAGTCCATTTTCATGAAAGCTTATTTTAGTCCTTGTTAGTCCTTGATTTGGAAATATGGGAGAATGGGAATAATTTTACATCGGATCAATTTGGAGACGACACTATGAACAACGAATCTGCTGAAATCATTGAACTGAAAAAGAAGATTGAAGAATCTGTGGAACGGATTCGGGAATACATCAGCCCCACAACATTGAAAAGGACCTGGGGCTATTTGGATGGGGTGAAGCAAATCCGCTATTCGACACTGGAGTTCCTGTCCAGATTTGCAGGATTCAAGAGTTGGGACAATTATCTGGCGGAATGGAAAATTTCGTCGGAGCAGAATTCGAACATCGTCACGAAAGGAGTTGTCAATGCCTCTGAACTTGCTGAAGGAGACACCGTGTCCGTAGAGTGGGCACCGAACAGACGGGTGAGTTTCAAGCATCTGGGAGGCTGCCGTTTCGAAGTGACCGAGTCCGTCTGGTCGCATCTCGATGTGGAAGACACTGCATCAGTAATGCTGTCCGTAATAGGTGAACCTCTGTTGCTGAGCGACTTGAATCATCGCGGAAAGACCGGGCTGACGTACCTCTGTGGCGGCAAGGGCGGACTTACTGCGCTGAGGACAAACGATCTGGCATCGGACCTCTCGAGAACATCGAGAAGGCCTCAGAAGTAGTCCTGAACATCGTCAAGCTGTTCGCGGAATAGGGATACGGAAAGTCATTAGACGCAGCAACACGACCTCAGCGTGCCACCATAGGTAATTACTGAACCAATGAGCATACCTGCAAGTTGGCAAATTCAGATGTAACAAATTAACATACAACCACTTACATACCCTAAAAGCAAAATGCAAAGATGCTCATCACCCTATTTTTTTAGGGGAGTGAGCATCTTTGCGCATTAGCTCAAATGCTCATAACCGCCTACTCATCAATGCATTACAACTACCATTACAGCATTAGCATTATGCTCATTGGTACCATAATTCCGCCGCTGGGATGCTTTTCAGTCAGCACCTCAGCCTTTCTGAGCGGGAGCAATAGCCTCTGAAGTCGGGCCTTTCTCCGTAACACCTGCCGGCTCTGTTTTTTCTGGCGCACCTGCGTCGTCATCGGCTTTCCGGACGGTTTTCACTGTCTCACGGGCAGCTTTCTCCGCCTCGCGGGCGGCCTTAGCGGCGGCTTTGAGGTCGTCGCGTTCCTTTTGTTTCAGGTATGCGGCCTTGTATTTCTCGAGACGGGCATTCTCCTTCTCCTCCCTGGCTTTCAGGGCCTTGAGCTGTTTCAGCTTCTTCACACGAAGTTTGGCAGCTTTCTTATCCGCGGCGGCCTTGGCTTTGGCTGCATCCAGACTGTCGAGCCTTGCCCATTTGGCTTCACGGGCAGCTATCTTCGCCGCACGGATGGAATCACGCTGCGCCTTCTTCAACGCGGACGGATCCAGCACAGGAGCATTGACAGAAGACGAATCAGAAGACATTGACAGAGAATCAGTTACTGCCTTTGTCGAATCCGCGACAGACGGGAGGGACGTTCCGAGCGAGTCCGCAGGAGAGAGTGACAATGAATCCTGCGCCACGGACAGCGAGTCGCCAGATACCGTCAATGAATCTGCGGCAGCGGCCTTTGCCTGTGCGGCAGCCTTCCTGCGAGCCTCTGCATTGGCCTTGGCCACCTTGCCCTCGCGGATCTGCTTCATTATGCCCGGGATGTAACCAGGATAGTATCTGTCTGTGTATTCGAAAGTTGCACGCGGACGGGCCGAATATGAACTGCGCTCCGATGCACGCAGAGAGAGCGTGGTAATGTCCTGTTTGCCGCGCGGGCACGCATCTATCTGCCAGTCAAAGCCCTTCAGCACACGTTCATCACGTGTCATCTGAGCCACCGGATAGCCATCGTTTTTCGCGGCATCGAAGTAATAGACCTTGTCCAGTTCCCCGTTCAGGAACCGCGCAGAGAGCATCTTCGCAGCACTCTTGTTCACGGTCGCATAGACGCTGTCCTCCTGCAGATAGAAAACGGCATTCGCCTCGCCGAGAGCATCGAATCGGGTCAATGCCCCGGTAGTGTCGAAGTAGGCGAGCATCTCCGTGGCCCTGATCTGGTCGAAGCACAACGAGTCTTCTTTCACGATGATGAACGCGTTGGACATCAGGCTGGCCTTCTGCATGGCCCTGTCCTTGATCACCGCATAGATGCTGTCGGCAGAATACTGCCTGTTGCCCTCATTCCAGACAAACGGCTTCTCATACATTCGGACCAATGAATCCAAGTCATTGTAAACCAACGAGTCACAAGCGAGCTGTATATCTTTGCGGAACATCTTCACGTTCTTGATGGCCGTGATGAAATTCAGTTTCGTGGAGTCCTTCGGTGCGGAAAGCGAGTCCGCGGCCACTGTCAATGAATCTGCTGCATTCGCGAGCGAATCTGCCGAATGCGAGAGCGTGTCAGCAATGTGCGAAAGGGAATCGGACGCATGAGCGAGCCTGCCGGCAGGTTTCTGAAGTGCACCAGCCGCCGGTCTGAGCGATGCGAGCGCGTGAGAGACAGAATCCGCCTCAGATGCCTGTGCACCAGACGCCATCGCGGTCGAATCCTTAGCCGAGGTCAATGTCTTGACTGTCAATGAGTCTGACGGAGCGCCCTCTGCCCTCTCAGCTGCATCAGTCGCCTCATCACCATTCTTTCCGGAAGCCTCAGCCGACTCAGAAGCCTCATCCGCCTCCGAAACATCCGAAGACTCAGATGCGTCACTCTCAGAAGTCTCAGCCGCCCCCGAAGTCTCCGTAGCACCTCCTGCAGCAGCCGCAGCCCCGGTCTCCTCCGCCTGTTTCTTGTTAGGCTTAGGACGGTTCGGGTCATTCTCCATCGCCTTGGCCGCAGCTTCAGCCGCCTCCTTGGCCGCCTTCTGACGATAAGCCTGGACAGCATCCACCGCCAGATCCTCCATGCGTGACTTGGAATTCTTTATCTCAGATTCATTGACCTGAAACATCATATAGGTACGGGCGAAAATGGTATCAGCCCCGAAATAGACCGTATCAGGCTGGCCCTCAGCATTTTTCATCACCCCGATCACCGCCGGGTCCCTCGTCAGCTTCACCTCAGACAACGAATCCGTATAGAAAATCCGCCCGGCCAGAGCCGAAACATCACGCGTCGTGTCAGTCACCTGCGCATTGCCGAGCAGCTCGATATTCTTAGATGACCTATAATAATATAAGGAGTCCGCCCAGCCTTCCTGAGTATCACTCATGCCATGGACATTGTTCCGGAACAGGAAAATCTCACGTCCGCGGTCATACCAGCCGCCATTGGCCGAAAGCATATTGTCATCCTGCCAGGTATCCGTGTCGAACCCGAACGTCGCCACATTGGTCCTGGCATCATAGACGATGGTAGTGGACTTCACGAACATCGAATCCGTGAACATATTCACCCTGTCATTGAACGTGAACGTCCTTATCTTGGAATCGTAAGTACCTGTGCGGCTTTCGATTATCTGTCCCTCGGCATCCTTCATCGAACCGCCGTTGAAGAAAACTGCCACACTGTCCTTCGTGTTGTAGTCCAGATGCTCGGTACGCAGCACATTCCGGTCCTTGTCCTCGAGCTGCACCAATGTACCCCTGAACTCAGCCAGGTCCCTGTCAATGTAATAAGTCAGCCTGTCTCCCGTCAGCACCGTCTGGTCCTGAAGAATCTTCACATTGCTGATGGCGTAGATTTCATTGGAACTCATATTCCAGAGCGCCGTATCACAGATGAGATAAGTATCATTGTGCAGAAACCTCGCCGGGCCCGTCACTTTTCGGTAATCGACGCCGTCCTTCTCGATAAGCTCCATGGACTGCGCGCTCAGAAGACGAGCGAGTCCTTCTGACTGCCATTTTCCTGTGCAGACAGACTTGTCAATGTCGAGAGAACCGTAACGACAGATATGAAAAGCTTACGGAAATTCATTGACACTCAATATCTTACTTTTCAGCCGCCTCGGACGCGCACTGAGCCACTATCTTGTTCCAGCCCTCGCGAGAGAAATTGCAGTCCTTGAACAGCGGGTCGATAGTGATATATGTCGTCTTTATCTTGCTGTCAATGAACTCGTCGATAGCCTCATTCTGCTTCTTGGCCTTCGCCTCGTCCAGCAGCTCGCTGTAGTCATTCTCGAACGAAGCCGTATGGGACGGAATGATCTTGTCCACGCGGATTATCTTATACACAGTATTACCGCTACGTCCCTCATTGTCAAGCGATTCCACAGGCTCGGAGATCTCCCCTTCCTTCAGATTCTTGATGGCAGCATAGTCCTGAGGCTTCAGCTGGTCGATCTCAAAATACGCGGAACCGGTATTCGGGTCAGCCATCTGACCGCCATTGGTACGAGTCTGATTGTCCTGAGAATAGAACTTCGCCGCAAGTTCGAAAGTGACAGCCTTGTTCTGGATTTCAGTCTTGAGCGAGTCGAGCGTCTTGAACGCCTTCTGCCTGTCAGTATCCGTATAGACCGGCTTCATGAGAATATGGCGGGCATTGAACATATCCCCCTTCTTCTCGAGCACCTCGATAATATGGAAACCGTCCGGCGTCTCCACAATCTGGGAAATCACACCAGGCTTGAGCGACATCGCCGCATCAGAAAATGCCGGCCAGAAAATCGACTTCGACGCAAGCCCCAGTTCGCCGCCCTTCCTCGCGCTGCCCGGGTCCTCAGAATAGATACGGGCCAATGTAGAGAATTTCTCACCATTGATAATTCGCTCACGTATGCTCAGCAGCCTCTCCTTCACCGCAAGATTCGCAGCCTCGCGGTCCGGATAGATACAGATCTGGCTCAGCTGATACTTCACCGGAACCATAGGCAGGTCCGCGGCATCCGTCTTGGAAACATACTCCTTCACATCGTGCGGAGTCAGCTCAGGCACCGCCGAAGCAATCTGAGACTGCATCTGCTGGGTAAGCGACATATCCTCAAGCTGCTGCTTCCATTCCTGACGAAGTTTATACATCGGCTTGCCGTAGGCCTTCTCCACATTGTCATCACCCCCGAGCTGAGTACGCATCTGGTCGATACGCTGCGCCAGAGTGCTTGACACCATCTCCTGGTTCACCGTGAGAGAATCCACACGCGCCTGCATCAGGAAAAGCTTCGACTCAAGCATACGCTCCAGCTGCTCGCAACGCATATTCCTGTCGGAATACATCCCCTGCATACGCATATACAGAATCTCCTGCTCCAGTTCCGACAATGAAATCATCTCATTGCCCACGACAGCTATTGTCTTGTCAATGAGGCCATTACCATATTTCTGGGCATTGAGTGGCATCTGCGCCGAAGCCAACACCGCAACCACAGCTGCTGCAAGTTTCAGTATATTCTTCATAATCAATAAATCATCATTTTATAACGAAAGCGCCTTGAGCGCGCGCATTCTCTAACAAGTCCCGTTCCAAACCTGAAATCAAAGCCTGTTTTCTGGTACTCAGGATAATATCTTTTATCTGTTCCTTATAATATTCCACAGGTCCAGTCTGCCCCGCCCTCATCATTTCGCTGACAAAGGCAATGTTCAGATTGCCGCTGCCGTCCGGAATCTCCACCATCCCGTCCTTCATCACCGCCAGCAACGACCCGTAATCCGTCCCGAACTCCCGCGACAGCCTCACCATATTCACCCAGCCTCCGCCGAAGAAGTTATATCTCAATGCAGATGAATACGTCAGGCTGTCACCTTCCATTATATCATCCGCATCAGACGAAAGCAGCTTCTTCTTGATGATGTTCAAGTTCGGCGAATCGGCAGAGATGCAGAGGAACTTCGCCTTGGCAATCGGCAGAGCCAGACGGAAATTCTCGATATGGTCCTCATAGTACTTCTCTATCTGCCCGTCAGTCACAGCCGTATCAAGCCTCTGGTTTATATACTTCTGCTCATAGCGGTACTTCAGCAGCGAACGGCGATAGTCCTCCAGTTCCTTGGTGACATTCTTCTCCGACTTGGACAACTCCCTGTCCACCACATCATTGAACACCATATCGGTAGCCCAGGAATTTATGTACTGGAGCGCCAGACGGGTGCTGTCCTCAGCCGAAATTCCGTCCGGAATGAACGTCGCCAAATCCGTATCATACAGTTTTTCGGACCCCACCTCAGCCACGACCTTGCCGTCACGGACAAACGACATAATCGTCTTGCACGAATTCAACATCGGCAGGACGATTACGAAAAAGCATACGCCTATAATATTCAGGACTCTGCGAGTACTCAAATCTATCTCGAATAATTAGGTGATTCCTTGGTGATAGTCACATCATGCGGATGGCTCTCGAGGTAACCCGCATTGGTGATACGCACGAACTGGGCGCCGCGCAGAGAAGCGATATCCTTCGCTCCCACATAGCCCATACCTGCACGCAGACCACCCACAAGCTGGTAAACGACCTCAGCCACAGTGCCCTTGAACGGCACCTGAGCCACGATTCCCTCCGGAACAAGCTTCTTCACATCCTCTTCCATATCCTGGAAATACCTGTCCTTGGAACCATGCTCCATAGCCTCGAGCGAACCCATTCCCCTGTACGCCTTGAACTTCCTTCCGTTCAGGATGATGGTCTCACCAGGTGACTCCTCAGTTCCGGCAAACAATGAGCCGGCCATAATGGTGCTTGCACCTGACGCCAATGCCTTCACGATATCACCCGAATAGCGGATACCGCCGTCAGCAATCACAGGCACGCCCGTTCCCTCCAATGCCTTGGAAGCAAGCATCACAGCCGTCAGCTGAGGCATTCCGACACCGGCGATAATACGTGTCGTACAGATGGAACCAGGTCCGATACCGACCTTCACCGCGCTCACACCTGCATCTGCCAATGCCTTGGCGCCCTCGCCCGTGGCAACATTGCCCGCAACAATCTGTATATCTCTGTTCTTGAACGCCTCGCAAGCCTTGGAAATCACCTCGAGCACACCCACGGAGTGGCCATGAGCAGTGTCAATGACGACCGCGTCAGCACCTGCGCTCACGAGCATCTCGATCCTGTCGAGAGTGTCAGACTTCACGCCGACTGCAGCAGCCACGAGAAGACGTCCCTTCGAATCCTTGGAAGCGATAGGATTGTCCTTTATCTTCATAAGGTCCTTATAGGTGATGAGACCTACAAGTTTGTTGTCCTCATCCACGACCGGAAGTTTCTCCACCTTGCTGCTGCGGAGAATGCCGGTGGCATCCTGAAGACTGATTCCTTTCTTCGCCGTGATCAGATTATCCTTCGTCATCACGTCCGAAACCGGAATCTTCTTATTGTCCTGGAAACGCAGGTCCCTGTTCGTGACAATGCCGATGAGCCTGCCGGCGCAGTCCACTACAGGAATGCCGCCAATATGATGCTTCGACATAAGGGCCAATGCATCGCCCACAGTAGCCTCAGGACTGATGGTGACCGGGTCGTAAATCATACCATTCTCCGCTCTCTTGACCCTGCGGACCTGCTCGCACTGCTGGTCAATGGTCATATTCTTGTGAATCACACCGATACCGCCGGCACGAGCCATCGCGATAGCAAGATCAGCCTCAGTAACAGTGTCCATTGCAGAAGAAACAATAGGAGTGCAGAGAGATATATCTCTTGTGAATTTGGTGGAAACATCTACAGCTCTCGGAAGGACTTCGGAGCGTGCAGGAACGAGTAGAACATCATCGAAGGTGAGACCCTCCGGAATTGCTGAATTTACGAACTGCATTTCTAACAAATATATTTTGGCAAATATACGAATTTTTTCAATGAAATTTACATTCCGGACATTTTCAATGCAAGATTCCCAAGATTTTCAATCCACCATTCCCAGAATTTTCAATTTGTTTCGTTTTTTCGATTTGTCGATAATAATGCGTAACTTCGTGGAATTGTCCGACATTTTGCAGAACGCCGCGACTGGCGTGAACTGATTTTTTCGCGGAATTATACCTCAACAATATGAATACAAGACATATAGCAACACTTTTTCTGGCAGCGTTCATTGCCATTGCCGGGGCCTGCTCGCCGGAGACGACAGTAAAACCGGATGAAGGGAACGGAACAGAACAGCCAGGGAAACCTGGAACCGGAGAAGAAAATCCGGGCGGCGAAGAGAAACCGGGAGAAGGAAACAAACCTGAAGAAGGCGGAAAACCTGGCGAAGGTGAGAATCCGGGAGGAAGCGAGAATCCCGGCGAAGGCTCGACAGAAGAGACCGTGAACGTGACAGTTCTGAACCCCGGAGCGACAAAGGTGGAGACCAAACCTACCCCGCAGCATCCGGACCTCATCCACAACGAAGAATACCACGAGTTCTACAATCCCCTTCAAGACCACCTCGATGACTTCGGCAATATCGACTACGTCTGCGCTCAGGGCAAGGGAACGGATTGGCCACGCGTACTCGACGACCACTCAGGCATCCGCTTCTATCAGAGCTCCTCAGCATCGAAGAACGGAGGATACATCCGCGTCCGCGCCCACAACGGAGCCAAACTGCTCAGCGTAACAGTAGGTTCTGCGACATTGACAAAAATCGCCCACTCGGTGGACGGGCGTGCGAAAAAATCAGAGACGAAGAACATTGACGCAGGCGGCTCCTACACAGTCGAAGGCGAATACGACGAAGTCTGCTTCTACTGCATGGGCACGACACAGAGCGAAAGATGGGAGATGAACAGCATCAAAGTCCGCTACCGTGGCGGCTTCATCGAGGAAGACTTCCAGACCGGCATTGAAAAGGAATACGGACCGCTCGTGCGCGTGGATTTACCTCTGAAAGAAGGCTTTGAGAGCGGATTTCCGACGACAGACAAGCCGTCATACTACAAATACGGCCTGACCGCAGGACGCGAAAACCTCCAGTGGAGCACCTGGTTCGGCTCATTCTCCTGGCAGAATCCTATAGGTGGGAAGCAGAGCGCCCAGCTGCGCATCTACAAGGAAGACCCGGACTATTACGGCCAGTCACAGTTCGGCCACCTGAAAATGGAATACTTCATCGAGAATCTCTCGAAGGTAAGCTTCAGCTACTGGTTCTCCGAGTTCTGGGTATCCGCAACGATTTCCTACTGCGAATTCGACACGGACGAATGGAAAAATCCGCAGCAGATCGCTCTGAAGAGCTACAGCGACCGCAAGACCAAGCAAAGTTTCACCTACGACTTAGGGGCCAAGGTCAATGCTAAAATCCGCATCCAGATAGACCCGGACAGCGGCCATCCGGACAGCGACCACCACGACCTGATTTTCGATGACTTCATCTTCGAATAAAATTTTTCATTTATACATATAATGACTAACTTTGCAGGATGTAACTAATCTGACCACTTGATGGTTACTGAAATAATGGAAACTGATAAATAAAAAATAATTAACAACAATCATGAAAAAATCAACCAACAATTACGAACGCCCTGAAGTCCAGGTCGTTTACGTAGAAACCGAAGCCGGATTCGCGGGCTATAACTCGCAAGGCTTTAAAGATTTCTCGCCTACGAATGGTAATTATGAAGATCAATCTGAAGAATGGGGTTTTTTAAACTGATTGCCT
>OHSI01000715.1_pt1 | contig 19911 bp, 18 predicted proteins | sample 1578641 | NCBI WGS metagenome assembly OHSI01 (sample SAMEA3879535, study PRJEB24766) | human gut metagenome | biome: human-associated habitat; feature: feces | place: USA | collected 1985/1987 | reverse complement strand
GCGCCTGCGGCGACGGCGGCACGAACGAGCACTCCGTCGTCATCGGCGTGACTCATGACGATGTCAACGCGCGGCAGCGCCTTTTTCGGGATGGAGAAAAGGGTGGCCGTCGTATGCTTTTTGACGGGCGTCTGCATGAAGTCGATCCGGGCGCCGGCAATGAGCCCGAGGCATCCGTAGTCAAAGCTGCCGAAAGCGTCACAGTTTGTGGGATGCTGTTTGGCGGCGGTGCGGGCGCTGTAGATGCGGTCGTTTAAGACGAGGAGCACGCCTTTACCCTTGGCGTCGGGGTGTACCGCAACGCGCACGGCATCGTAAAGATTGAAGGGGCCGTCGGCACTTAAGGCTGTTGCGGGGCGCATCGCTCCCGTAAAGACCACGGGTTTCTCAGTTTTTAAAACGAGATGCAGGAAAAACGCCGTTTCTTCCATGGTGTCCGTGCCGTGGGAGATGACAAAGCCGTCATATCTATCGTAATTCTCCCGCACGGCCCTGGCCACACCCAGCCAATGGGCGGGGCGGATATTGGTGCTGTCCAGGCTGTAGAGCTGAACGCAATCCACATGGCACATCTCGCCGATACGGGGAACGAAGGACAGCAGCTGCGTGCTGTTCAGCTCCGGCGTCAGGCCGGAGGGCGTCATCTCGCTGGCGATGGTGCCGCCGGTGCCGATCATAAGGATGTTCTTCACGCTTACACCTCCCGGTTGTCCATCGCCGCCGTGCCGAAGCGGACGGCCTGCTCAATGCGGCGGCGGGTTTCCTCCTCCGGTGCGGCATCGTACCGGCGGCGCAGCTCTTGCAGGAAAAGTCCCCGCAGCGTGTCCTCGCCGCATTTGTCCCACAGCTCCCGGCGGACGGAGGTGTCGTCCCGCAGCTGGAGGGCGAAAAATCGCTCCGCCAGCGCGTCGGACAGCAGGGCGAGGCGGGGCGGCTCCTCCGGGGTGCCGGTGAGCCGTATACGGTAGACATCCCGCGACGTGTCGCGGGGCAGGGCGCGCTCTAAGACGGAGAGGGCGTCGCCCTCGGTGACATCCACGTGGGCGATGCAGTAGCGGCGGTGGGCAAAGGGTACGAAGTGCAGCTCCGCCCTGCCGCGCTCCACCTCGCCCCACAGGAAGCCACGGTCGTTCAGCTCGTCGAAGCCCCGTCCCTCGATGCAGCCGCAGTAGCCGTAGGGCACCGCGCCCGCCTGCTGCACGCCGGCGCAGGCGTGGACGTGCCCCAGAGCCAGATAGTCCAGACCGCTCCCGGCGATAGACGCGGTACGCAGAGGGCGGTAGCGGCTGTCGGAGGCGGTGACGTCGCCGTGGAGGAGCCCGATATGCACCAGACCGTCATCAGGGGCGGTGAAGCCGGTGAGGACGCTGTCCGCAGGACAGTCCGGCGCCGTGAAGGCTCCGCCGTGGACGGCACAGCCGTACTGGGGAAAGAGGAACGTTTGCAGCCGGTTCTCCGTGAAGATGTGGACGTTGTCGCTCCATGCGGTGCGGGCGTAGGGGCTGTCGGGTGTAAGGGGATCGTGGTTGCCGGGGGCGATGACCGCCTGACCGCGGAAGCACCCCAGTGCCTGCGCCAGCAGGGGCGCGGTGTCGCCATAGGGGCTGTCGCTGTCGAAAAGATCGCCGGAGAGGAGCAGCAGGTCTGCACCGTGGTCGTTGGCCCACTCCACCAGGCGCTCCGGCGTGCGGCGGCTCTCCATACGACGCTGGCGGGCCTGCTCCGGCGTCAGCGCACCGAAGGCACTGTCCAGGTGGAAGTCACCTGCGTGCAGCAGGCGCACCATTCAGGCTTCCTCCGGCTGCCAGCCCTTGCACACGTCCACCCACTGGACGAAGTTGCTGCCGCAGCAGTGCTCCAGCTCGGCGCAGGTCAGCTCGATGGCACTGGCCGCGCTGCCCACAGCGGGAAACACGGTGTCGAACCGCCGCAGGGATATATCCAGATACGTCTTTACGTCGGCGGGCAGGGCAAAGGGGCACACGCCGCCCACGGCGTGTCCGATGCGCTCCACCGCCTCCTCCGCCGTGAGCATTTTCGCCTTCGTGCCGTAAAAGTGCTTGTACTTGCTGTTGTCCACCTTGGCGTCGCCGGCTGCCACGATGAGGATGGGCTCCTCCCCCACCTTGAAGCTGAGGGTCTTGGCGATACGGGCTCCCTCCACGCCCAGAGCCAGTGCCGCCAGCTCCACCGTGGCACTGGATACCTCCAGCTCGCGCATACGATCCGCTACGCCGTAGGGGGTCAGGTACGCTCTCACTTTTTCAACAGACATGACGATCTATCTCCTTTTTCTTTATAATAGCCGCGTTCGGTATACGGTATGCAGGGGTGCGCTGCGGCGTTATCGGATCTCGATGCGCTCCACGTTGGTGCATAGCCCCGTGCCGCTGTCCAGCGTGAAGATGCAGCCCTGCGCGGCGCAGGCTCCCTCCGCCGCCTGATACCGTCCCGGCAGTCCGCCCAGAAAGAACTCCACGGACTGCTCCGGGCGGACGCCCAGCACGGAGCGAATAGGGCCGGTCATGCCCAGATCGGTGACGTAGCCGGTGCCCTTGGGGAACACCTGCATATCGGCGGTGGGCACGTGGGTATGGGTGCCCCAGAGGGCGGAGACGCGCCCGTCCAGATAGTACGCCAACGCCAGCTTTTCACTGGTGGCACCGGCGTGGAACTCCACCAGCGTGAAGGTGGGCTTGTCCGTCCGCGTCTTCAGCAGCTTGTCCGCCGTGGTGAAGGGGTTCTCGGCGTTGAAGTCCAGATCGCATCTGCCGATGAGCACCAGCACCGCCACGGTGAACGCGCCGCAGTCCACGGTCTGGTAGCCGTGACCGGGGGCGCGGCCCGTGAAGTTGGCAGGGCGCAGGATGTAACGCTCCTCGTCCAGATAGCCGGCGATCTGGGGCTTGCCGAAGGTATGGTTGCCCAGCGTGACCACGTCGGCACCGGCGGCGAACAGCAGCTCCGCCTGTACGCGGGTCAGCCCGCTGCCGGAGATATTCTCACCATTGACCACGGTGAAGTCGATGTGATGCTCCTTTTTGAAGGCTCGCAGCTGCTTTTCCAGCAGCTGTAAGCCCGTCTCACTTGCCACATCGCCCAGCGAAAGCACTTTATATTCCACGGGATACGCCTCCTTGTCAGTCGTTCCAGCCGACGATCTTCGTCAGCTGGCGGTTGGTGTAGTAATAGGCGGAGGCGGGGAAGTTCCGCAGATCCGCCGTGTTGGAGCAGAGCAGGTAGTCCACCACCGCGCCGTCGCCGTCCCGCACGACATCCTGAATGACGGTGGTGTGGTTGGCAGGCTCCTGCACGCCCATGGTGATGATGTCGCCAATCTCGCCGCTGAAGTAGGGTGCGTTCACCACCGCCACAATCCCATGCGCGCGGGGCATTGCGGCGTACTCCAGAAACCAGCCCACGTTCACCCAGGGCAGCGACGCCTTGCTCTTGCTGTACCAGTACCAGCCCTTTTCGTAGCCGCCATCGTCGTCCATGGGGATACCGCCCGCCAGCAGCACCTGTGAGCCGAAGTTCATGCAGTTGCCGCCCACCTCGTCGTACGCCATGAAGGTGTCGCTCCGCTTGCCCACGTAGGCGAGCATATACTGCCGCGCCGCCTGCCGGTCGTAGGGGTGGTCGGCGGCGGGGAGCACCGCCGATACGTCGCGGGGCAGCTCACGCCGCGCCTCGATATAGTCGGTGATGGCGGGGAAGTTTTTGTCCTGCCCGGTGAGGCGGTCATAGTCCGCGCTGTAATAGGGGTTGTCGTCGGAGGTGTGGCGGAGGATGTGCCAGCGGTCGTTGCTGCCCACGAGGGTGAAGGTGTGCTCCACGCCCAGCTGCTCCGAGGCGAGGCCGTTCAGCCCCGCGAAGTAGACCACGCTGCTCTCCCGGAGGACAATGTCCACGGCTCCCCCCGTCTCCTCCGACGGCGAGAGGGATTCACAGCGCAGGGCGTAGCTGTACGAGGTCATGGTCAGATCCAGGGGCGACAGGCGGCGGATGACGCACAGCCCGTGCCAGACGGTTTTGTGGTACGCTGTCTCCGCCGCGTCCGCGAACAGCTCGGAGGGGTCGATGACCTGTAGGCTGGCGATGGAGCGGTAGTAGCAGTCCATGAAGTCCAGCAGCAAAAGCTCCTGTCCCACCGTCATGCCCTTGTCCGCCCCGCCGCTGATGCGCTCGAAGTCGGGGGAGAGCGTCTGCCCCGCCACGGTGCCGTTCCATGTGTCGGCGCGGCGGTGCCAGACCTCCGTTTCCGGAACGTCGGCGGTCAGGTGCTGCTCCTCCGGCGGGGTATCGCCGGTGGTGGGCAGGCAGGCGGTCAGGGTAAGCAGCGTTGCCAGCAGCAGGCATACAAGTGTAAATCGCTTCATGGGGTATCCTCCATAGGGGGCGGTGGGGCGGTTCCTCTGTCTCTATACGGGACATTATAACAAAAGCAGAGCCGCTTCGCAATCCGAAGCGGCTCTGTAAAAAGTAAATTTTTATTTCGCGTACTCCACGACCTTCGTTTCCCGCAGGACGTGAACCTTGATCTGACCGGGGTATTCCAGCTCGCTCTCGATGCGCTTTGCCAGCTCGCGGGCAAGAATGACCATCTCGTCCTCGCTGACCTGCTCCGGCTTGACCATGACGCGAACCTCGCGTCCCGCCTGGATGGCGTAGCTCTTCTCCACGCCGGGATAGGAGCCGGTGATCTCCTCCAGCTTCTCCAGACGCTTGATGTAGTTCTCCAGATTCTCGCGCCGTGCGCCGGGACGCGCCGCGGAGATGGCGTCCGCCGCCTGCACGAGACACGCCACCAGCGTCCGGCACTCCACATCGCCGTGGTGCGCCTGAATGGCGTGGATGATGTCCTCTTTTTCCCGGTACTTCCGGGCGTACTCCACGCCCAGCGCCACGTGGGTGCCCTCGAACTCGTGGTCAAGAGCCTTGCCGATGTCGTGGAGCAGACCGGCGCGCTTGGCAGCCTGCACGTCCGCGCCCAGCTCCGCCGCCATCATGCCGGCGATATGGCTGACCTCGATGGAGTGCTGCAGCACGTTCTGGCCGTAGCTGGTGCGGTAGTGCAGCTTGCCCAGCAGCTTTTGCAGTTCCGGGTGCAGTCCGCGGACACCGGTCTCCAGCACGGCGCGCTCGCCCTCGGCACGGATGACGCCGTCCACCTCGCGGCGAGCCTTCTCCACCATCTCCTCGATATGGGTGGGGTGGATGCGCCCGTCGGCGATGAGCTTTTCCAGAGCCAGACGCGCCACCTCGCGGCGGACAGGCTCGAAGCAGGAGACGGTGATCGCCTCCGGCGTGTCGTCGATGATGAGATCCGCGCCGGTCAGCGTTTCCAGCGTGCGGATATTGCGTCCCTCGCGCCCGATGATACGGCCCTTCATCTCGTCGTTGGGCAGGGGCACCACGCTGACGGTGATCTCCGCCACGTGGTCGGCGGCGCAGCGTTGGATGGCGGTCGCCACGATCTCGCGGGCGCGCTGATCCGCCTCGTCCTTGGCACGGGCCTCGATCTCCTTGATCTTCAGCGCCGTCTCGTGGGTGACCTCGGACTCCACCTGGGCGATGAGGTATTCCTTCGCCTGATCCGCGGTGAAGCCGGAAATGCGCTCCAGCATCTCGGTCTGGCTGCGCTTGATGAGCTTGATCTCCTCCTGCTCCTTGTCCAGAGCGGCGTGCTTCTGGGCAAGGGATTCTTCCTTCTTCTCGATCATCTCGGTCTTGTGGTCGAGATTCTCTTCCTTCTGTTGCAGGCGGCGTTCCTGCTTCTGCTGCTCGGCGCGGCGTTCCTTGACTTCCTTCTCGTACTCGCTGCGGTTTTTCAAAATCTCTTCTTTTGCTTCGAGGAGTGCTTCTCTCTTCTTGTTTTCAGAGCTCTTGATTGCCTCGTTGACGATACGCAGAGCTTCCTGCTCGGCGTCTTCGATCTTGCGCTGGTCGTTCTTCTTCTTGCGGCGGCGGATAAGTGTGCAGATCGCAATACCCAGAACGAATGCGACAGCGAACGAGAGGACTGCCACGATCCAGCCAGTTGTGGTCATGGTACATTCCTCCTATGTTGTTGTATGGGGTTTCCAGCAGCACAAAATGTTGTGCCAGATAAAAACCGGGGAAAATGACCTCTACTCCCCGATAATGATCCTTTATTATATTAAACACATTATGGTCAACTGTCAAGGGCAAAGAAAAATTTTCTTCTGTCGTTTTTTAGCAGGACGGCGTATCTGCCCATACGGGGCGAGGAGGCAGGCGGGCGCGGCGGGAAAACGGGGCGGCGCAGAGGGGCGGCGCAGAGGTGCCGTCACGTGATGAAATCGGCGTAGGCGTAGCCCAAAAGCCCCTCATAGCCCACCGTGTACCACTCCTGATAGCGTCCGTAGACGGTGACCTTCGCGCCGTTGGGCAGCAGCGTCACCACGTCGGCACGGGTGCCGGGAGCGGCGCGGAGGTTCAGACCGCCGCCGTCGGGGGTGCGTACGGTGCCCTGCCAGGGGGTCAGCGGCGTGAGGAAGGGCAGGGAGAAATACTCCGTCAGGGAGAGGACGAGGGTGGCGGCGATGGACTCGATGTTCCCCTCTATCCAGCGGGCGTCCTCGGTGTTGTCGTGGTAGCCCAGTTCCAGCAGCACGGAGGGCATATAGGGCTGGCGCACCTCGCCCAGCGTAGTGGTGGCGCGGGCGTAGACCTTGTCGGGCAGAGGGTAGATGTTCCGCAGTTCCTTAACGAAGATGTCCGCTGCGCGGCGGCCGTTGGCACTGGTGGGGTAGTAAAAGGCGATAATGCCACGGACGGTACCCTCCCGGAGACCGTCGCCGCTGGCGTTGGAGTGGAGCGCGAGGTAGAAATCGTAGCTGCCGGCATTCGCCATACGGATGGAGCCGGCGGCGGTCATGTCGGGGGTGTTGCGGGAGAAGCGGATGGTGTTTGCCAGCAGGTACGGCTCCATGGCGTCGGCGATGAGGTTCATAAAGTGCTCCTCAGAGCCGCTGCCGGTGATGTAGATGTTGTACTCCTGTGTGGACGGGCTTAAAAAAATACGCGGCATGGTGGTTCCCTCCTATATTTTTTCTTCTACATTATATGGAAATGTACCCGACAATGTGTTATACTGGGGTGGTCATATGTTTTTCAAAGGAGCAACCACCATGAAAGCTGTTATTATCCTTATTATATTGTTGGTGCTGTTTCTGCTGTACCTGCTGTGCCTGCGGTGCCGGCGGGGGTACGGCGACTGGGAGCACTTCCGCAAGTGGCGGTACGCCCACCGGGGCTTCCACGACAGGGAGAAGGCGGAGGCGGCCGGGAATCTGGTCATCTTCGAGAATTTCGACCCGAGGGGGTAAGATGCTATGCGAGTGATCACCGGAACTGCCAGAGGCAGAGTTTTGAAGGAGCTGGAGGGGCTGGAGACGCGCCCCACCACCGGGAAGGTAAAGGAGAGCCTGTTCTCCATCATACAGTTCGACATTGAGGGGCGGCGGGTGCTGGATCTCTTCGCCGGGACGGGTCAGCTGGGTATTGAGGCTCTCAGCCGCGGCGCGGCGGAGTGCGTGTTCATCGACCGGCGGGCGGACGCGGTGAAGCTGATACAGGAGAACCTGTCCATGTGCCGTCTGGCAGAGCGCGCCAGAGTGCGTCAGGGCGACGCGCTGCCCTATCTCCGCAGCGGGGAGCGGTTCGACATCGTGTTCCTCGACCCCCCCTACGGCAGCGGGCTTTTACAGCAGGCACTGACGGATATTGCAGCGTTTGACATTTGCCGCGCACATGGTATAATTGTGGCGGAGAGTGCGGCGGACACCGTGCTGCCCGAAATGCCCGCGCCCTACTCCCTGTACCGGGAGTATAAGTACGGCAAAATCAAGCTGACGGTGTACCATCGCGGCGGAAACGAGGAAGCAGAATGAATATCGCCATTTACCCCGGCAGCTTTGACCCCATTACGCTGGGTCATCTGGACATTATCCGCCGCGCCGCACGGTGCTTTGACAGGGTGTGCGTGTGCGTGATGATCAACTGTCAGAAGAACACGCCCATGTTTACGCCGGAGCGGCGGCTGGAGCTGATACGCCAGTCCGTGGCGGACATCCCCAACGTGGAGGTGGAGAACTGGAGCGGGCTGCTGGCGGACTTCGCACGGCAGAAGGGCGCGCACATTCTGGTGAAGGGCGTGCGTAACTGCGCCGATTGGGAATTGGAGGCGCAGATGGCGCGGATCAACAGCGGCATCTGCGAGGGCTTGGAGACGGTGCTGCTGCCCGCCAGCGAGGCGTATGAGCACTTCAGCTCCACCATGGTACGGGAGATGATCCGCTACCATCAGCCTCTGGAGAAATATGTACCGGCACCGGTCGCCGAGGAATTGATGCGGCAGCAGGGATAAGCCTCCCGCGCCGACAAAAAAGAAAGGAACGGACTGCACATGGAAGAGAAAGATGTACAGCGGCTTCTGGATATGCTCTATGGCATGATCGACGAGGCAAAGAGCGTGGCTTTCAGCTCTGACAAATGTATCATCGTCCGGGACGAGGCTTTGGATCTGCTGGACGAGATCCGCGCCAAGCTGCCCCTGGAGCTGAAAAAGGCGCAGGAGCTTATCGCCGCCCGCAGCGAGTATGTTGCCGGTGCCAAAAAGGAGGCGCAGGAGGTGCTGCGCCAAGCGGAGCTGGACGCCCGCACCATCGTGTCCGAGAGCGAGACGTTGCAGCTGGCACGGCAGAAGAGCAGCGAGATCATCCGCCGCGCGGAGGATCGGAGCAAGGAGCTGTACCACGTCGCCAACACGTACACCGAGGACGCGCTGCGCCGCACGGAGGAGGCCATCCAAGCCGCTCTGAGCGAGGTGCAGGAATCCCGCGCACGGTTCCGCGCCGCCAGCAAGGAGCAGATGCAGGCCCAGCGGCAGCAGCTGAACGAGTCCGCCGCCGGGGAGAAGGCCGGGGAATCGCGGTGAGCTTGTCTTGTGGAAAACCGGAGGTCACGCAAATGCGTGACCTCCGGTTTTTTGCACACCTCCCCCCTGTCGGCGGGCGGGGCTGGTGGCTTTGTGGAAAATCTATAAAATCTTTGCAAAAATTTCTCCATATCCTACAATAACTCACTATATTGTGACAGTGCGTCTCCGGCGGACACTATATTTTGTGTCCGCCGGAGATTTGTTATCCACATCATCGAACAGGCGTTTTAGAAATCGGATCAATTCCCGCGAAACGCGGCGGAAAACCGCGCCTTCCCTCGTTTGGTAGACATAATTTCCCCTTGCAATTCGTTATGGGATTATGTATACTAACCTCGTAAGTGGTGGATTGTGGGGATATTATCCACATTTGTGGGGAAGTATCCCACGGTTTTCCACCCCTTGCCTATTATTTTTTGAGAGGAGGCGGCTGTATGACCGGTCAGTATGCACACAATATCGACGCCAAGGGCCGCCTTTTCATCCCCGCCTCCCTGCGCCGGGAGCTGGGGCAGACGTTCCACATCACCGTGGGGCAGGATCACTGCCTGTCGGTGTACTCCGACGAGAGCTGGGCTGCCTTCATGGAGAAGCTGAAGGCGTTGTCCTACAACGAGGTGAAGAAGCTGCGCGCACTGTTCGCCTACGCGGCGGACTGCGAGCCGGACAGCCAGGGGCGCATCCTCATTCCCGCCAAGCTGCGGGAGTACGCGGGGCTGACCAAGGCGGTCGTGGTCATCGGCAGCTTTGACCGGGCGGAGATCTGGGACGCCGGACGCTGGGCGCAGGTGGAGAACGACGCCTTTGCCTCCGGTGAGCTGGAGAGTGCCATGGCGGAGATGGGTCTGTGAGCGGTATGACGCAGGAGAAGGACTACGGCCATGTGCCGGTGCTGCTGTACGAATGTCTCGACGCGCTGGCGATCCGTCCGGAGGGCGTCTATGTTGACGGTACGCTGGGACGGGCGGGGCACGCGCTGGAGATCGTAAAACGGCTGACCACCGGGCGTCTCATCGGCATCGACCGGGACGAGACGGCTATCGCCGCCGCACGGGAGCGGCTGGCGGACTATGGGGACAGGGTGACGCTTGTCCACAGCAACTTTGACCGCATCGGCGACATTCTCGCCGACTTGCACATAGACGGGGCGGACGGAATGCTGTTCGACCTTGGGGTGTCGTCGCCGCAATTAGACGACGCGGAGCGGGGCTTCAGCTATATGCACGACGCGCCGCTGGATATGCGAATGGACCGCACGGCGTATCTCACTGCGCGGCAGGTGGTGAACGAGTGGAGCTGCGAGGAGCTGCGGCGGATCCTGTTCGAGTACGGTGAGGAGCGGTACGCCCCCGCCATCGCCAAGCGCATCGTCCAGAGCCGGGCGCAGAAGCCCATCGAGACGACGCTGGAGCTGGTGGACATTATCCGCGCCGCCATGCCGCCCCAGGCTCTGCGGGAGAAGCAGCACCCCGCCAAGCGCAGCTTTCAGGCCATCCGCATCGCCGTCAACGGTGAGCTGGACGCGCTGGCACCCATGCTGAACGCCGCCGCGGCGCATCTGCGTCCGGGCGGGCGGCTGGCGGTGATCTCCTTCCACTCGCTGGAGGATCGGATCATCAAAAAGACCATGCAGGAGCTTGACACCGGCTGCACCTGCCCGCCGGAGTTCCCGGTGTGCGTGTGCGGCAAGAAGCCGAAATTGAGGCTGGTGAGCCGCAAGCCCATCGTCTCCACAGACGAGGAATTGGAGCGCAATCCCCGCGCCCGCAGCGCGAAGCTGCGCGTGGCGGAGAAGCTGTGACGGCTCTCCCTGTTCAGGGGGAAGGCAGACACAGCAGCGTACCGGCGGAGAGAACCGCCGCGGAGAGGAGGGAGTTTTATGGCGGAGTATCAACGTCACCGCAGTGCCACCTACGGCGCGCTGGCGTATGATCTGGACGCACTGGCGCGGGAGCGGCAGCTGGACGACGCCGGGAAGCTCCCTCAGAAAAAGGCAAGACCGCAAGCAGAGGTGCAGCCGGTACAGCGTCGCAGAACGGCGGCGCAGGCGGCGGTGCGCCCCTCCCCCGCCGTGGTGCTGGGCACCGTGCTGGTGGCGGGAATGGTGGTCGCGCTGATGCTGTGTTATGTAAAGCTGACGGGTATTTCCGATAATGTGTCCTCCATCAAGCGGGAGATCGCCGCGCTGGAGGAGCAGCACGTTGCGCTGCTGACGGAGTATGAGAGGACGTTCGATCTCGCCACGGTGAAGGCGGCGGCGGAGGCGGCGGGTATGTCGAAGCCCAGCAGCGGGCAGATACAGTACATTGACCTGTCCGGGGCGGACAGCGTGGAGGTATACGCCGCGGGAGGCGGCGCGGCACTGCACCAGCTCACGGGAAAAGTGGCGGAGCTGTGGGCGTATGTGCTGGAATATTTCCGGTGAGGAGCCGTATAGTAGGTATTGAGCGCAGGGAGTAAGAAGGCGACTTCTTGCTCCTTGCTTGGTCTATGACGAGGAGGCATCCGCGTGGCAGCGAAGCAGAATCCCAACCGAAAAAATGAGAGCATACGGCGCGCCAACCGGGTCATCCAGACGCGCTCCTTCGTGCTGATGGTGCTTATGGGCATCGTCATGTTCGTGCTGCTGTTCTTCCGGCTGTTCGACTTGCAGATCACGCAGCACGACGAGCTGCAGAGCAAGGCGGTGAGCCAGCAGACGCGGCGGACGGTGGTGACGGCGTCACGCGGCACCATCTACGACGCCAGCGGCAATATCCTCGCTATCTCCACCAGCGCGGAGACCATTATACTGTCCCCTAAGGAGATCAACGAGGCGTTGAACGACACGGAGAACCCCGTGACGTGGACGAAGGATTCGCTGGCGGCGGGGCTGGCGGAGATATTGGGGAAGGACGCGGCGTCGATCCGGAAGCGGATGGACAACGTGAAATCGGAATATGAGCTGATCAAGCTGCGGGCGGACGAGGACGTTGCCGCCAAGGTGCGGAGCTATGTGAAGGAGAACAGCATCAGCGGCGTGCATCTGGTGGCGGACACGAAGCGGTACTATCCCTACGGCTCTCTGGCTGCCCAGGTCATCGGGTTTGTGGGCGACGACAGCACGGGTCTGTACGGGCTGGAGGCGTATTATGAGGAGGAATTGGAAGGGCAGAGCGGGCTGGTCATCTCCGCCAAGGACGTGGCGGAGAACGATATGCTCTACACCTATGAGCAGTATTTCGCCGCGAAAAACGGCAGCGACCTGACGCTGACGCTGGACGCCACCATACAGTACTACCTGGAAAAAGGGTTGGAGTCCATGATGGACAAATTCTCCGCGTACAACGGTGCAAGCGGCATTGTGATGAACGCCAAGACCGGCGGCATTATGGCGATGGCGTCCTACCCCAACTACGATCTGAACGATTTTCTCACCGTCAGCGACAAGACGTTGCAGGAGCGCATTGAGCGGGGCGAGAGCACCGTGGCGGATATGCAGCTGCTCCAGTGGCGCAACAAGGCGTTGAACGACACCTATGAGCCGGGCTCCACGTTTAAGATCCTGACGCTGTCGGCGGCGTTGGAGGAGGGCGTGGTGGATAAGACCACCACCGTCAACTGCGGCGGAAGCGTCACCGTCTCCGGGCAGACCATCCACTGCTCCAACAAGTACGGGCACGGCTTGCAGACGCTGATACAGTCCGTGGGGAACTCCTGCAACCCGGCGTTCATCACCTACGGGCTGCGGATCGGCGGCGCGAAATTCTATGAGTATATGCGCTCCTTCGGGCTGATGAACACCACGGGTATCGACGTGGGCGGCGAGGCCGTGGGCGTGTTCGCCGCGGAGAACAGCTTCACCCAGCTGGATCTGGCGTGCTACGCCTTCGGTCAGAACTTCACCGTAACGCCGCTGTCGCTGATCGCGGCGCAGGCGGCGTGTATCAACGGCGGGTATCTGCACACGCCGTATCTGGTGGATCGGATCACCGACAGCGAGGGCGGCGTCGTCTATCGCCACGACAGCACGCCGGTGCGGCAGGTCATCAGTGAGCAGACCTCCGCCACCGTGCGGGAGTGTCTGGAATACGTGGTCGCCAGCGGCACCGGCAAAAACGGGCAGGTGGCGGGCTATCGCATCGGCGGCAAGACCGGCACCGCAGACAAGGGGCAGACCGGCGACGTGGTGGTTTCGTTCCTGTGCTTCGCGCCGGTGGACGACCCGCAGGTCATTATGCTGATCACCATGGATACCCCCAGCCGCGCCACCGGCACCTACGTCTCCGGCGGCAACATGGTGGCACCCACCGCCAGCAACGTGATGGCGGAGATATTGCCCTATCTGGGCGTGGAGCCCAGCTATTCCGCCGAGGAACTGCTGGGCATGGACACCACGGTGCCCAACGTCATCGGTCTGACGGTGGAGCAGGCGAAGAGCAAGATGCAGGAGCGCGCCCTCAGCTGCCGGGTCGTGGGAGACGGCGGCACCATTACCGACCAGACGCCTGCCGGCGGCGCGATCATCCCCGGCAAGTCCGTGGTCATTCTGTACGCCAACGAGAGCAAGCCCACGGACAAGTGCGTGGTGCCCCAGCTGGTGGGCAAGACGCCCTCGGACGCCAATACCTCCGCCACGGCGGCGGGGCTGTTCATCCGGTTCTCCGGCACCACGGGCAGCGAATCCAGCTCCATCCGCGTGCTGAGCCAGTCCATTGAGGCGGGCACTGAGGTGGGCGCGGGAACGGTCGTCACCGTGCAGCTGGGCGATACCTCCGTGCGCGACTGAGCACCACACGTTTTGCCCGATAGTGGGCACACCGTTCCCTTTTCTGCGCGGGCAAAACGTGGTATACTGGTAGGTATCAACTGTAAATGCAAAGGAGATATGACCATGAAGCTGCGTGAACTGCTGGACAGTCTAGACATTCTGGAAGCCAACGTTGACCTGAACACCGACGTACACGAGGTACAGTACGACTCACGGAACGTGGAGAGCGGCGATCTGTTCGTCGCCGTCACCGGTGTGGCGACAGACGGTCACAAATATATCCCCATGGCGCGGGAAAGGGGCGCGGTGTGCGTCCTGTGCGAAAAGGTGCCGGAGGACGGCGCGCCCTTCGTCCGGGTGGCGGACACCCGGCGGGCGTTGGCGGTGGTGGGAGCCAACCGCTTTGACCATCCCGCCAAGGAGCTGACCATGGTGGGCGTTACCGGCACCAGCGGCAAGACCACCTCCACCTATCTCATCAAGAGTATTCTGGAGCAGAAGGCCGGGGCGAAGGTGGGGCTGATCGGCACCATACAGAACATGATCGGCGGCGAGGTGCTCCCCACGGAGCGCACCACGCCGGAGTCCTTTGAGCTGCAGAAGCTGCTGCGGGAGATGTCCGACGCCGGGTGCACCCACGTGGTAATGGAGGTATCCTCCCACGCGCTGATGCTGGATCGGGTGTACGGTATCCAGTTCGCCGTGGGGATCTATACGAATCTGAGCCGGGATCATCTGGACTTCCACGAGACGATGGAAGCCTACTGCGATGCGAAGGCTCTGCTGTTCCGGCAGTGCGATCTGGGGATCTATAACGCCGACGACCCGTGGTCGGCGCGGCTGATGGCGGGAGCCTCCTGCCCCCGGCGGTTCTCCTATTCCGTCAACGGCGCGGCGGATCTGATGGCGAAGAATGTGTCGCTCCGCTCCGGAAGCGTGGATTTCGACGTGGAGGCGGACACGGAGTGGTGCCACGTCCACGTGGGCATCCCGGCACTGTTCACCGTGTACAACACGCTGGACGCCATCGCCTGCTGCTGGAATCTGGGCGTTTCGCTGGAGGCGTGCGCCGACGCGCTGGCGAAAAACCACGGCGTAAAGGGGCGCATGGAGATCATCCCCACGCCGGGGACGGATTTCACCGTGCTCAACGACTACGCCCACAAGCCCGACGCGCTGGAGAAGGTGCTCACCTCCGCCAAGGAGTTCGCCAAGGGGCGGGTGGTGGCACTGTTCGGCTGCGGCGGCGACCGGGATAAGACGAAGCGTCCCGTCATGGGCGAGATCGGCGCACGGCTGGCGGATTTTGTGGTGGTCACCAGCGACAATCCCCGGACGGAGGAGCCTATCGCCATCATCAACGACATTCTGCCGGGAATGGCGGGCTACGACACGCCTTACGCGGTGATACCCGACCGGGTGGAGGCTATTTGCTACGCGATGGATCACGCCCAGCCGGGAGATGTGATCGTCCTTGCCGGTAAGGGGCACGAGGACTATCAGGAGATCAACCACAAGCACTATCCCATGGATGAGCGGGTCATTGTGGCGGAGCACCTGAGGGAAATGCGTAAATAAAGAAAAGACCTCCGCAGAGCGCGGAGGGAAGGAGCAAGCGATATGCAGCACTTTATGACCATACTGGACGTAGCACTGCCGCTGGTGTGCAGCTTTATCCTCACCGCTGTGGCGGGTGAGCTGCTGATCCCGGCACTGCGGCGGCTGAAGGCGGGGCAGTCCATCAAGGAGATCGGCCCCACGTGGCACATGACGAAGCAGGGCACCCCCACCATGGGCGGGCTGATGTTCATTATCGGCATCGGCGTTACCATTCTGGCGTTGGGGTGGGGACACATGAGGCGGGGGGAGTTCAGCCACCTGTACGTGTTCCTGTTCGCGCTGGTGTTCGGCGTCATCGGGTTCATCGACGACTATCAGAAGGTGAAGCACCACCAGAACACCGGCCTGACCGCGCCCCAGAAGTTTATTTTGCAGCTGGCGGCGGCGGTGGCGTTCCTGTGCCTGATGCGCTACGAGGGGATGCTGAGTCCCAATCTGTATATCCCCTTCTGGAACACCTATGTAGTGCTGCCGTGGATGGTGTATCTCATCTTCGCCGCCTTCGTCATCGTGGGCACCGTCAACGCGGTGAACATCACCGACGGGCTGGACGGTCTAAGCACCAGCGTGACGCTGCCGGTGGCGGTATTCTTCACCGCCGTGGCGTGTATCTGGCCGGGCTATGGACAGATGGGGCTGTTTTCCGCCGCGCTGGTGGGCGGGCTGGGCGGCTTTCTGCTGTATAACCGCTATCCCGCCAAGGTATTCATGGGCGACACCGGCTCCCTGTTTCTGGGGGGTGCGGTGGCGGCTCTCGCCTTCGCCTACGATATGCCGCTGGTGCTGATATTAGTGGGCATTGTGTATATCTGCGAGACGCTCAGCGACATCTTGCAGGTGGGGTACTTCAAGCTGACCCACGGCAAGCGTATTTTCAAGATGGCTCCGCTGCACCATCATTTTGAGATGTGCGGCTGGAGGGAGACGAAGGTGGTGGCGGTCTTCACCGCCGTCAGCGCGGTGTTCTGCGTGATCGCCTTCTTCGCCGTGCGGTATCGCTTCGGCGCATGAGCCATGAGGACGCCGTCCAGAGGGCGGCGGGAGGAGAGGAAAGAGAGGAGGGAGAGCCGTGACACGGGAGGAACAGCGAGCCCGCAAGGCGCAGCAGGCGCGGATGCGGGCTGTGGAACAAAAGCACAAGGCCGCCGCCCGCGGAGAGATGGATCTCCCCTTTCTGATCCTGACACTTTTACTCACGGCGGTCGGTCTTATTATGCTGTTTTCCGCCAGCTTTCCCCGCGCCTACTACGAGACGGGCGACGGCACGTACTTTTTCAAGCGGCAGGCTCTTTTCGCCGCCGTGGGACTTGTCGCCATGTTCATCATCAGCAAGATCAACTACCAGCGGTGGCGCGGCGCGGGGCGGCTTCTGGTGGGGCTTGCGCTGTTTCTGCTGATCCTGATCATTATCCCCCACAACCCCCTTGCCATCACCGCCAACAGAGCCACCCGCTGGCTGGGTATTCGGGGCGTGTTCCAGTTCCAGCCGTCGGAGATCGCCAAGCTGGCGGTCATTGTGTACTTCTCCGACACCATCTCGAAAAAGCGGGAGAAGATGCTGACGTGGCGGCAGGGCATACTGCCCTACGTGGCACTGCTCGCCGTCATCGGCGTGCTGATGATGCTGGAACCGCATTTTTCCGGCACCATTCTGATCTTCGCCACCGGTGCGGTGCTGATGATCGTGGGCGGCATACAGGGCTGGCTGGTGGCCGCCGGCGTCACCGGCGTGGGTGCGCTGGGGTTCCTGTTCGTGAAGCTGGCGGAGAGCGGCATTATCCGCTACGGCGCGGCGCGGATCGAGATGTGGCACAACCCGTGGGAGGACTACTACGGCGACGGCTACCAGCTGGCGCAGAGCCTGATCACCATTGGCTCCGGCGGGCTGCTGGGCGTGGGGCTGGGACGGGGACGGCAGAAGTTCCTGTACCTGCCGGAGCAGTACAACGACTTTATTTTCTCCGTGATCTGCGAGGAGCTGGGGCTGATCGGCGCGTGTGTCATTATGCTGATCTTCTCCATGCTGATACTGCGGGGCTTCTGGATCGCGCTCCACGCCCGCGACCGCTTCGGCGCGCTGCTGGCGGTGGGCGTGATGACCCATCTGGCGTTGCAGACGTTTTTGAACATCGCCGTGGTGTCCGGCTTCGTGCCCACCACGGGTATCTCCCTGCCCTTCTTCAGCTACGGCGGCACGGCGTTGTGCTTGCAGCTGGTGGAAATGGGCATTGTATTGAGCGTGTCGCGGCAGATACCGGCGGCAAGAGCGGGATGAGCGCGGTCTACGGCGCAACAGGAGAGGTGAGCAAATGAGAGTGATTTTTACCTGCGGCGGCACCGCAGGACACGTGAACCCCGCCATCGCACTGGCGGGCTATATGCGGGAGAAGGAGCCGGATACCGCCGTGCTGTTCGTGGGTACGCCCACCGGCATGGAGCGGGAGCTGACGGCGAAGGCGGGGTACGACTACGCCGCCGTGGAGGTCAGCAGCTTCCAGCGGAAGCTGAACGGCGAGGGCATACGCCACAACCTGCACGCTTTGCGGGTGCTGTCGTCCTCCGGGCGGCAGGCGCGTGCCATCCTGCGGGAGTTCAAGCCCGATCTGGTGGTGGGCACCGGCGGTTACGCCAGCTATCCCATGGTGAAGGCTGCCGCCAAGGCGGGAGTCCCCACGGCGGTGCACGAGAGCAACATGGTGCCCGGTCTGACCACGAGGATGCTGGAGGACTTCGCCGACGTTATTATGGTGGGGTTCGAGGACTGCCGGAAGCACTACAAGCACCCGGAGCGCATCGCCGTCACCGGGACGCCGGTGCGGGGCGATTTCTTCCGGCTGCGCCGGGAGGAGGCGCGGAAAAAGCTGGGCTTTGACGACGAGGCACCTCTTGTGGTATCCTTTTGGGGGAGCCTTGGCGCCAGCCACATGAACGAGTGCATGGTGGACTTCTTCCGCCGGGAGGACAGTGAGGGGTATCCCTTCCGCCACATTCACGCCGTGGGCAAGGGCGGCTGGGACACCATGGAGCAGGAGCTTCGCCGGTGGGGGCTGCCCAAGTCGCCCCGGCTGGACGTGCGGCAGTATATCTACGACATGGACGTGGTGATGGCGGCGGCGGACGTGGTGCTGTGCCGTGCCGGCGCGTCCACCATCAGCGAGCTGACGGCGTTGGGGAAGCCCACGGTGATGGTGCCCTCCCCCTACGTCACCAACAACCATCAGGAGAAGAACGCACGGCTGCTGGAGAGCCACGGCGGCGCGGTGGTCATCACGGAGGCGGACGCCACCGGCGACGGGCTGTACGACGCTGTGGCGGGCATACTGTCCCACAGCGAAAGGCGGCGCGCCATGGCGGACGCCATGGGGCAGCTGGGCATACCCGACGCCACGGCGCGTATCTACGACACCGTGACGGCACTGGTGCGGAAGTAACCCTTCCTCCCTGTCCCCTCATACAATGGCATAGCTGTTGATGAGAGGAACGGGAGGGGTCACATGAGTTATATCACCATACAGGGCGGCACACCGCTCCGGGGCGAGACCACGGTGCAGGGTGCGAAAAACAGCGTGCTGCCCATTCTTGCCGCCGCGCTGCTGTGCGGCGACGTGTGCCGCATTGCCGGCTGTCCCCATCTGAGCGATGTGGACTCGGCGTGCGACATCCTGCGGTACTTAGGCTGCGCCGTCACCTGGGACGGCGGCGACCTGCTGGTGGACAGCACGTCCCTGACGCGCTGCGACATTCCACAGACGCTCATGCGCCGTATGCGCTCATCGGTCATTTTTCTGGGGGCGATCCTGGCGCGGTGCGGCTGGGCGGAGATCAGCTATCCCGGCGGGTGCGAATTGGGGCCGCGCCCCATCGACCTGCATCTGTCCGCCCTGCGCTCGCTGGGCGCGGACATCTCCGACGCGGGCGGCACGCTGCGGTGCCGTGCCCGCCGTCTGACCGGCTGCCAGCTGCTGCTGGCTACCCCCAGCGTGGGGGCCACGGAGAACGCCATGCTCGCCGCCTGCGGCGCGGAGGGCGAGACGGTCATCTGCAACGCCGCACGGGAGCCGGAGATCGCGGATCTGCAGGCGTTCCTGTGCGCCATGGGCGCGGAGGTGCGGGGCGCGGGCGGCTCGGTCATCACCGTGTCGCCGAAAAAACCGCTCCACGGCTGCGTACACCGGGTCATCCCCGACCGCATCGTGACCGCTACCTATCTGTGCGCGGCGGCGGCTGCCGGAGGGGACGTGACGCTGCGGAACACGCAGCACCGCCATCTTGCCGCCGTGACCACGGCGTTGCAGCAGGCGGGCTGCACGGTGACGTGCGGCGAGGACTACATACGATTGCAGCGCGGCGCGCCCCTGCACGCCATCGCGCCGGTGCGGACAGCACCGTATCCCGGCTTCCCCACCGACGGGCAAGCCATTCTCATGGCCGCGCTGCTCCAGAGCCGCGGCACCACCGTGTTCGTGGAGAACATCTTCCAGAGCCGCTACCGCCACGTGCCGGAGCTGATCCGCATGGGCGCGGACATCCGCACGGAGGGGCGGGTGGCGGTGGTGTGCGGCACGGATACGCTCCA
>OHSI01000674.1_pt1 | contig 20616 bp, 16 predicted proteins | sample 1578641 | NCBI WGS metagenome assembly OHSI01 (sample SAMEA3879535, study PRJEB24766) | human gut metagenome | biome: human-associated habitat; feature: feces | place: USA | collected 1985/1987 | reverse complement strand
GCAACGGTACACCGCACATTTCCACACGGCCAGCGCCGGGGATGTTGCGGGTGGTCAGGTTCATATCCAGCAGCCCCGCCGCCTGCTTTGCGTCCTCACCGTACAGCTCAAAGAAATCCCCCACCTGAAACAGCACGAGGTCGTCCGGGTGGGCTTCCTTTACGGCGTTGTAGTCATTCCATGCTGCGCTTCGCGCTGCGGTCTGCCGCTGAAGCTGCTCGTACTGTGTCTTTTCCTCCGGGGTCAGGAAACGGTCTTTGCGGATCAGCTCGGAGATACGCTTGGCAACGTTCGCCCAGTTCAGTTGAATTTCCGGGCAGTCCTGCTTTTTCAGGCTGACGCCCTTGCCACTGTGATCCTCACCGCTGTGGGATGCGCCGGATACCGCGTGGGAGCGTCCCCCAATGCCGTATTCATCTTTCAGGAAATCCGCCTGCTCTTTGGGGCTGTGTTTCCCTTTGAAATAGGCGTAGATGCGACCCTTGCTCCCTTCAATATTGCTGCCGCGGGTCAGGGTCGCGGCGATCTCGTCCTCCGTAATGAACCGCTGCACGGCGGGGATTTCTGCCATTTCGGTGCGGTACTCCCTGCGGGGCAGGGACAGCTCCCGCAAACCCTGCTCGATTTTGTCCGGCTTGTGGTAATGGAAGCGCAGCAGGCTCCTGTCCTCCCGGTAGTCGGATCGGAGCTGTGCTAAATCGTCCATGAGGACTTCACGGAACGCAGGGTCTGTCAGCCGTTCGGCAAGCCGCGCCGTTTCCTCCGGGAAACCGCCGCCCCGCATATCCGACAGGCAGGAGAGATAGCCCTGCGCCCGCGCCTTTTCACTTAAATCCTGCCGTAGATACCAGATAGACTGCGCCAGCTCCGTGCGCTCGTGCCCCGGCGCTTCCGCAAGCTCTACGTTGGTTGCGTATTCGCCCTGCTCCAAAAGCTCGGAAATGCGCGCTGCCGCCTCCTGCCAGCTTACGACCTTTGCGGAGGTCAGGTATCTTGCCGCGTCCCCATTGGCGATGTGGATGCCGTCCTCGGCGTACCACGCGGAATATCTGCCGTTTTCCGTGACGACGCCGTTGCCGCCGTGGAAGCTGCTTTGAAGAAACGCCGCGATTTCTTCCACGCTCTTGCCCTTGGAGAACTCCGTGGCGATCTTCATGCGGGCATAGTCGGCGTTGCCCTCCATACGCAGAATATGGTCGATATCCGCCTGCGGGATGGACATGGAAAAAGCGGAGGGCGTGTAGCTCTCCGCTTCTGCGATATATGCGATTTGCTCATCCTCCGTGGGGAACAGGCTCAGTTGGTATGCCTGCGGTATCGGAGGCTGCGCCGGTTCCGCTTCCGGCGCGTCATTGGTCAGTTGTACACCAGCTCGCTGAGGATGATCTCCTCGGCCTGCGCTTTCAGGCTGTTCATCAGCCCCACCCATTTCATCTGATCGCGGGCTTTCAGCTCCTCCGTCACGCCCGCCGACTTCATCAGCTCCGGCATCATCTGCTCCAGCCTCCGGTCCGCCGTCTCGTCGATCTCCCGCAGGTGCGGGAACAGCTTCTCCGACAGCACCAGACGGCTGTACAGCCCCGGTCTGTGCTCCTGAAGGTAGCTCCTGCGCAGTCTCCCGTACTTGCCCAGGGGTCTCGCGTCCTCCGGCGTCTCGCTCAGCGTCAGGTCGGGAATCAGGTAGTCCCCGTTCTTGGTGTAGGTCAGTTCTGTCATGGCTATGGCTCCTTTCCGCGAGTTTCTCGCGCTCGTAATTCTTGATGGTGACTTCGATCTGCCGCAGCACCTCTCCGTTGATCCTGCTCACCGCCGTACCCAGCTCGGCGGCGGCTTCCGGGGTGTTGAAATCGAAGATGCTCAGGAAATCCTCATGCTCGAAGCGGTCGTCCGCTTCAAGCCCGCAGCGGGACATGAGCGAGTAGGCGATGCTGACGGCGGCGGCGCTTTGGAAGGCCGCTCCTACGTTGAACTCATCATACCCGTAAAGAAAGGAATCGTCAACGATGGCGAGGATATCCCGCTTATAGTCCCGCCAGTATTCCTCCGCAAGCTGAGACGCGATGCGCTCAAGCTGGTCAGGGAGCCCTCCTTTTCCGTCCACACCGTAGCGGCTCTCCAGCATGGCGCTTACCGCATCCGCGTGTTCCTCCCGGTATTCCCACAGATAACGGCTCTTGGGAAATTCTCTGCCGCCCGTATCCGACACGTCGAACACATACCGAAGCCTCGGCCTTTCGCCGCTGCTGTCGATGAGGGCGATGCCCTTGGAGCCCCTGCGGACATACCGGCCCATCTTTTCGTTCCAGAAGTCGTACTCCGCGCAGGCGGTGGCGTCCGGACGCTGGGCGTGGATCATGACCTGCTCGGCGTAGGGGTATTTGTACAGCCTTGCGGCGGTGGTGAGAAAGCCCGTCCAGCCCCGGTAGCTGCCGGTGATCTGCCGCTGCGCCTCGTCCGCCATCTGCATATACGTTTGTAGCTTGCTCGGCATATTGCTCCTCCTTCATGGCATAAATTTAGAGCGCCCGGAACGGACGCTCTATGTAAGGGGCGGTATATCCGAAAACGTCCCGAATCCTATGCAGGAAACGGGACGCTTTCTCTTGTATGTCGATGTTCTATTTCCCAAAATCAATATTTTTTCGATTTTGGGAAATAGGATTGTGGAGGCAAAGCGGGAGCGACCCGAAAGCCGCTCCCGCCGCATCCGCCTTATTCGTCCGTGTCGAAGTCCGGCACCAGCTCCAGCGCTGCGAAGTCCTCATCGGTGATTTTGCCCAGCTTTTGCAGGGCGCTGTCGGTCAGATCCCGCAGCTCGGCTTCGTCCTCGTCCAGGTATCCGCGCATTTCGGTGAGGGCGGCAATCAGCCCGCTGCGGCTGTCGCTCTGGTAGATGCACATGAGGTTCATTTCATCGTTGGTAAAATTCATCATAGCAGCTCTCTTTCCGCGCGCTTTGAACGCGCTGTCTTTTTCGGCTCGTTGACGGGAGGACAGAGCTTTGCCAGCACGGAGGGCTTCTTCTCCTGCCGTGCCGCCTGCGCCTGTTCTCGGCGCACCGTCTGCGCCAGCTCCATGAGGGAGACGGGCTTGCCGGACTTTGCCTGTTCCTCCAGCTCTGCCACGGTCTGCTTCGGCCCGTTGTTGATAACGCCGTCGATCATGCCGTAGTCGTCCTCCATGGCCATCTCCGCGTTTTTGAGATAGTTTTCCGGCTTGAGGAAGTCGGGCAGCGCCTTGAAGCCCCGGGAATCAACGTAATGACAGGATACCACACCGTTCTGTTTCAGCGCCACGATGTCGCTGACAGACAGGCTGTGACCGCGAAAATCCTCCGGGCGGCGGATGTTGAAGGTCTCATACAGCTCGTTCAACCTGTCCTGCGTATCGCCCCTATGGTAGAGGCCGCCCGCATAGACGGCGGCGTAATTCTCCTTTTGGGCGGAAAGCCCCTTCTTCTCCAGATACTCGGCGTTCATAAAGCGAAGCTGCGCCGTATTATCATTATCCCGAAGCTGATAGATGGCAAAGCTGTCGGCGGTGTTGTCGAGGAACGCCTTTTCATAGTCCGGCGGTGCGAAGCGGTCTTTGACCGTCTCCCATTCGGAGGCTTCCACGCCGAAGATGCCGTCAAAGCTGCGGATATCCTCTGCATCGAACGCCATGGCCTCGGTGTTATCGGTGTGAAGCATATACACGCTTACATCCCGTTCCATGAGCTCCAGCGCACGCTCCTTTGTCAGCGGCAGCATATTGGAATCGGTGTAGCCGTAGGCGTTCATGCTCTCAACAGAAATCGCAGGGTCGGGGACGCAGCCGTTGTCCGGCGCTGTGACCGGCTCCTGCTCCTGCACGGCGATCTCCTGCACCGGCCGGGCGGCAAGGCTCTCCGTCTCCCTGTCCAGCCCGCGCTCCTTGCAGATTTCCGCGTAATGGCGGTCGATATCCGTAATCAGGGAGGATGAGGTTCGGTTGATGGTCTCCAGCGATGCGCGAAGCTCGGTCAGCTCCCTGTCCTTTGCCCAGGTCGCCAGATACCCGAAGCTGTTTTCGCCTGTCTCAATGCCGTAATAGGCGCAGACGGCGAAGGAAATGCTCTCCGCCTGAATCTCCTCGGCGGCGCGGGAGAGCTTTGCCTTTTCCGGGTACTGTGTGTGCCAAAACTCCTTCACGGTTTGCTCGCCGCCCGTGAAGTTCAGCCCGTCCTCGCCTAAATAAAGAAAGCCCTGCTCCGGCAGCTCAATGGGCGCTGCTGTGATGACGGAGGCGGCGTGATTGACGGTGACATGGCTTTCAAGCGTTATCGGCATACCGGGATCGTCATCCGAGCCGCGCAGGTCATACGCATACAAGCCCTCCGGCAGCTTATCCCGGTCGATGCGCCCGTTGGAGAACAGCGCGGGCTTGCCGAACAGCTCGACCGCCTGATATTTTTCTCCGATTTCGTCCTTATTGTGGAGCCTGGAGTGTGCGATCTCATGGACGGCGGCGCAAACCGTCTGCACCTCGCTCATGCCTTCTCTGAGGACGATGCGCTGTTTGTCCACGGAGAAGTAACCGTCCATATTCTCCGCCAGCTTCTCAAAGAAGATGGGGACGGGCGCGCTGCGGCGCAGAGCTTCCATGAACACCCCGTAATTCTGCACGTCCCCCGTAAGGTTCGCCGCCAGCTCCGGCAGGGGCTTGCCTGCGGTCTGCTGCACGTCGAACACCACCACGGGCTTGTACATGGGAATCTGCACCGTCTTTTCCTCCGTGATAATATCGCCGTTCTCGTCCCGCAGGGGGAGCTTGGTGTCGGGGTCTAATTTCTGCTGCTCGATTTTCTTCTTGAAGGGCGTGGGGGCGATGATTTTAATGCCCTTTTCGCCCTTCTTAACGCTTCTTCCGAACTGATCGCGCCATTTGTTGAAGCCCGCCACATGGGTGGCGTCGGGGCGCTGCATATAGATGAGCATGGTGTTGTTGACGCTGTACTTGTGAAAGCGGCTCATGGTGGCAAGGTACTGCCTGTATTTGTCGCTCTCAAACAGCTCCTTTATGCCCGTCTCAATGCTGTCGGTGATGTCCTTGAGCCGTTCCTTGTTGGTCTGTTTTTCAGCCATTTCATGCATACCTCCTTTGAATCATGGTAAAAACAGCGGCTCCCGCAGGGGAACGAAACGCCCGTGCGGGAGCCTGCGAGGGTCACTTGGTGAAGTCCAGCTTGTAGGAGGAACGCGCGCCGTCGTCCTCCAGCACGATGAATGCGTCGTAGGTCTTGCCGGTTTTCTCGGAGTAGATACCGCTGGCGTAGGCGCGTCCCTGCGTCAGGAGCGAGGAAGCCATCTTCTTCGTCAGGCTGATCTTCTTGGCGGCAAGGAAGCGGTTGTCCCGCCACAGCCCGAACTTGCAGCTCCGTCTCTCGCAGAAATAGCCGTTTTTGCTCTCCGTGACCTCTGCGCCGCAGCGGGGGCATTTACCCACAACGGGTCTGCCGGAGGGGAACAGCACCTCCGCGCCGTCCACAGGCGCAGCGTCCCGAACCAGCGCTGCGACCATATCGCAGATGCCGGCGAGGAACTCGTCTGCGCCCAGCTCGCCGCACTCGATCTCCTTGAGGCGGTGCTCCCATTCGGCGGTCAAAAGCGGGGACTGGAGCTGTTCGGGCAGCACGGTAATGAGGGACACGCCCGCTTCGGTGGGAACGAGGCGTACAGATTTTTTCGCCTTTCTGCGCTCCGCAAAGCCCGTGGCCACCAGCTTTTCAATGACCGCCGCCCGGGTCGCGGGGGTTCCCAGCCCGCGCCGCTCCGCATCCTCCGGCATATCCTCTTTGCCCGCCGTCTCCATAGCCGACAGAAGCGTATCCTCGGTGAAGTGTTTGGGCGGGGTCGTTCTGCCCTCTTTGACCGCGCAGGAGGAAACGGAAAGCAACTGTCCCTCGGAAAGCTCCGGGAGGGGCTTGTCCGTAAGCTCCGCATCCGCATAGGCTTTCCAACCGGGCTGAGCCACCGTTTTCCCTTTGGCGGCAAAGGCGTTCCCGCCGCAGTCCAGCCTTGCCTCGGTCTCCAGATAGACGAAGGGTGCGCTGACCGCCATAAGCACCTGACGGGAAACAAGGCGCAGCAGCTCCCGTTCGCCTGCGAGCAAGGTTTCCAAATCCGTTTCGCCCGCCGCCATCGTGGGAACGACGGCGTGGTGGTCGCTGACCTTTTTGCTGCTGCACACCTGCCCCGAACAGACGGCTGCGGGCGGCTCTGTGCCGCAGATGCCCGCACAGCACAGCGCCAGCGCGTTTACGCCGCCCTCCATATCGTCGGTGAGATAGCGGCTGTCGGTGCGGGGGTAGGTGCAGAGCTTCTTTTCGTAGAGACTTTGCAGATAATCCAGCGTCTGCTGCGCCGTGTACCCAAGCAAGCGGTTCGCGTCCCGCTGGAGGGTGGTCAGGTCGTAGAGCGCCGGGGCTTTCTCCGTCTTTTTTGTCTGCACGACGGAGGTAACAGCGGCGGTCTTGCAGTTGCAGTCCCCGGCAAGCCGCTCCGCCTCTGCCTGCTCCTTCATGCGTTCGCCTGCGGCGGAGAAGCCGTTAAAGTCCAGATGGACGGTATAGAAGGTCTCCGGCTGAAAGGCGTTGATCTCCGCTTCCCGCTGCACCAGCAGCGCAAGCGTGGGCGACACCACGCGGCCCACGTTCAGGGTGCGGTGGTACATCACGGAAAACAGGCGGGTGGCGTTGATGCCCACCAGCCAGTCCGCCTTGCTGCGGCAAAGGGCGGAGGCGTAGAGGTTGTCGTACTCCGCGCCGTCGCGGAGATTGTCAAAGCCCTGAAGAATCGCCGCATCCTCCATGGAGGAGATCCAGAGCCGCTTTACGCGCTTGCGGCAGTTGTTGAGATTATACGCCGTGCGGAAGATCAGCTCGCCCTCGCGCCCGGCGTCGCAGGCGTTGACGACCTCGCAAACGTCCTCTCTGTGCATGAGGGTGCGCAGTGTGTTCATCTGCTTCTGCTTGTCCCGCGCCACGGTGTACTGCCAGCTATCCGGCAGGATGGGCAAGTCCTCCCTTCGCCATTTGCCGTACTTTTCATCGTAGGCGTCTGCGTCCGAAAGCTCCGCAAGATGCCCGAAGCACCAGGAGACGAGATAGCCGCCACCCGAAAGAAAGCCGTCCCCGCGTTTGCCTGCGCCAAGAACGGCGGCGATGCTCCTTGCCACGGAGGGCTTTTCACACACAACAAGCCGGTAACAGGTCGTATTCATCATTGGTTTTTGTCCTCCTCACTGTCAGCAGTGTTTTCATCTTCAAACTCGTAATCCTCATCTTCCTCGTCCTCGCCGTAGTCGTAATCGTCCAGGTCGTCTGACCCACGGGTGTCGGCCTTGGGCTTGCGGAGCTTGAACCAGTACAGCGCACCGCCGCCGCCCAGCAGGAGCAGGAGGACGACCACAACAAGCCCCGCACCGTTGGCGCTCTTTTCGGGCGCGGTCTCCGCAGGCTCGGCGGGCTGTGGCGTGGGTTCCGTCACTTCCTTGCCCGCGCACTCGCTCATATTGGTTCTGCACACCTTGCAGCCCGTGTTGATTTTGCCCACGGCGCATTTGTCCGTGCAGGCGCAGGCGGGGACGATGCTCTCGCCGTCCTTGGTCAGAGCCAGCAGGTCGGCCTCGTCCACAAGATTCAGGAAATGGACGTTCTCATTGCCCTTATCGTCCCGGTCGATGATGAGATAAAAGGTGTTGCCGCCCTTGGTCGTCACGGTGATGAACTGCTTGCCTGCGCCGAAAGCGGAGCCGATGTCGTCCGTAAGCGTCAGGTTGCCGTCCGGGGTCAGTGGCGCGGAACCTCCGGCAGCGGCGTAATATTGCAGCAGCAGCTCCGGCAGTCCAGCAGTATCCGTGTCGTTCTCACCGCCTCCCGCAGAGGTGTTGAGAAACTCAAGGTATTTGCCGTATACATAGCCTGTCTGCTCCGGCACGACCACCTTGTACCAGCCGTTGCTTTCCTCCAGCACCTTCACCTCCGCGCCGTTGAGCAGACGCCCGATCACAGTGTAGTCCGTGCCGGGGCCGGTGCGCAGGTTCAAATAGGTGCGGACGTTGACCACCTTTCCGGCCTGCTCCCGTTTGGCGGGAAGCGTCCAGCTCCGATCCCCGATGGTCACGGTATGGCTTCCGTCCGCATTTTCGGTCACAAACACGGTCAGGGTCTGTCCGTTTGGGGTCTGCTCACCGGTATTCGTATTCTCCGGCTGTGTAGTTGCAGTTGGGGTTTCCATGGTCGGGTCGCCCATTGTCGAATCGATCATATCGCCGCCTGCATAGGCCGTAACGGAAAAGACCGTCATGCAGAGCACGACGGCCAGCGTCACGGCAAAAAATCTCCATTTATTCTTCATCCGTAAAATCCTCCGTTTTTCTGTATTCGTCGGGCAGCGCCGCCGTGGGACGCTTTTCCAGCATCTCCATCAGCGCCGCGAGCTGCTCGATGGTCAGCCCGTTCTCGCGGACGATGCCCACAATATCCGTGTTTTCCAGCTTCAGAATCTGCTCGTCCAGGGCTTTGAGCCGTGCGGTCAGCGATGTGAGCTTTTCCGCCAGCTTCTCGCGCTCCTGACGCAGCTTTTCAAGTCGCGGGTTCATAACATCCTCCTTTTTGCGTTGATATGGTTGTTGTTAAGGTAATCTGCCAAACTGGAGAAAATGGCTTCGCCAGTAGCTCGTGTCGATGGAAGCGTAGTGAATGGGGTCGCCGCAGTGGAGCATCCTGTTATTGCCCACATAGATGCCCACATGGGACGCGCCTGCGGTGTCGTAGGTCTTTTCAAAAAAGATCAGGTCGCCGGGACGGGCGCTTTCCGGGGAGACATAGGCGCACATGCCCCGCAGACCCTCCGCGCCCAGCCTGCCGAAGCTCCAATGCTGGCCGCAGTTGTTGTAGACATACGAAACGAAGCCGGAGCAGTCGAAGGAGGTGTCCGGCGAGCTGCCGCCCCAGACGTAAGGGTAGCCCAGATACTTTTCCGCTTCCTTGATGATGGCGGCGAACTGCTCGTCCGCCAGCGCTTCCGGGGGTATCTCGTACTTCTCATACTGGGTGTGGTAGTACCGGTTCACATACGGGGAGCCGGGGAACAGGTCGGGGCGGTTGCCCAGCACACTCATATACACGGCGTACATGGAGAGCTGATCGTGGGACATGATATGCACCGGCACATGGGAGAGGTTGAAGTTTTCCAGCTCCACATGGCAGATATACCAGGTGTAAGGAACCTCCGCCTCGTACTCGTAGCTTTGCAGATTGCCGTTTTCGTCGGTGTAATAGCCGATATGCGTTTCGGTGCGGTATCTGGTTTCCGTGGCGACGGTTTCCGTTAAGATATACTGCTTTTCAAACAGCGTCTCCAGAATCCCGCCTATTTCGTCAATCGTCCATTCTCCGCCCTTGAGGGCGGTAATCATGGAAATGAGCACATAGGGGTCGTGCTCAATCTCGTCCAGGTCGAAGTGGTACTCGTCGTAATCGTGGGTGCTTTCGTAGCTGTTCAGGTATTCCCGCAGCTCGTCCTCCATGGCGCAGTAGGCGGCTTCCGCCGCCAGCATATCCGCGTCCTCCAGCGGATAGGTGGAGGCCGCAATGCCGGACACCCCGCCCTGAAACAGCGTGGAGCAGGAGGAAATGCAGGTCATGAGCAGCAGCATCGCGGCGGCGACGCCGCCCGCGATGAGGAAGCCCTTCTTGTGCCGGACAAAAAAGCTGCCGGCCTTTTTGCTTCCCTCGGCGGCGCGCTTTGCCGCCTTCGCGGTGGTCTCGGACGCTTTGACGGTATTCCTCGCGCCGTTCCCCGCTTTTGCGGCGGCGTATTCCTTTTTAATGGCCTGCTTCTGCCGCCAACGGGAATAGGGGTTGGAAGCCCTGCCGTATTCCTGCTCGTACTGTTTGTTCAGCGCCTTGAGATTGGCTTTGTCTGCGGCGGCTTCCGCCTTGTCCGCCCTGCGGTAGGGCTTTTCCGCATGGGAGCGGTGCGCCGATTCCGCAATGCGCCAGGTGCGCTCCGCCGTCTCGGTCAGGGTGTTCGCCGCCTCCGTGCTGGGGTTGTCATCGCCCTCCTCCCGGAGCTTGCGGTGGACTGCGCTGCGGACGGTATCCAGTGGCGCTTTCCTTGCGGCGTGCGCCAGCTTGGAGGGCGGACGCTTTTTGTCCGCCTCCTCAAAGAAAAGGCGCGTCGTGACCTTGCCGCTCTCACTGTCCACAACGCGCTTTTTGACCTTAACGGTTTTCTTGGGAATTTTCGCTTCGGCCTTTTCCAGCTTAACCGCCGCCCTGTCCGCCTTGCGGACAGCTCGTTCCAGCTCCGGCAGGGCGCGTTCTTCCTCGGTGAAAATCAGCCTTGGCGAGCGTTTTGCCATATTCATCACCTCCTGATGGGACTGCTGATGGGTTAAAAGCGTTATTCAAACAGAATTTCATCCGTTCTCTCCAGAAAATGCCGCTTGCCCGCCGGGGTGATGAGGGTATAGTGCCCCAGCTTGCCGCGCTCGGTGTAGAAGTCCCTCACCAGAAACAGACCGGCGCTCTTTTTGACCGCACGGGGAAAGAGCTTGCGGTTCTTGTCCCGGAACAGATACTTCTTTTCCTCCAGATACCGGGTAAACTGCTTTTCGGGAACGCCCAGCTCCTTGGCGGTGGTGCGGATGTTGGTGCAGTCCGCAGGGTCAACAAAGGCGTCGTAATACTCCACTTTGGGGAGGGCAATCCGGAGACGGCGGGTCAGCTCCCGGTTTTGGGCGTTTTCGCTGCGCAGGCGGTTCAGGTACTCCGGCACGGCCTCGGGGTGCGCCTCCAGCGCATCCAACAGGCTGTCCGTCATATACGCGCCGTGCTTGCGGATGGAGGGAATGACCTCATGGGTGATCCAGCGCTTGAAGGCTCTCGCTTCCGGCTTTTTGGAACAAAGGATCAAATGATAGAGTCCGGCTTCACTTACTGCATTTATTTCAATCGTCTTATCGGCGTTCTGGGGGTGGGGTACTTCAAGTAACCCACCTTCATCCGAGTCCAATCTGGACATTGCGCGCGTAACCTGGTTCAATCCGAGAGCTTTGCACACATCAACCGCAACAAACCAAGGAGCTCCGTCTTTCAGCACGGAACGCACCCGACCAAAATCTGCGCTTTCAAAAATCATAAGGTGGTTATCCATAGTCTTTTCTCCTTCCTTACACTGTAATTGCGTCCTTCGCTTCCTCCCCGGTTTGTTCGGAGAGGTCGGACAATTTTGTCGTGATGATTTTGTACAGCTCCGTATCCTTGGGGAAGCGGTCTACGAAGGGCAGGATCACGCTGCCGTAGAACAAAAGCCCCTCGCCCTCGGCGGATTGGGTCACATACGAGAGCTGATGGGGCGAGATGTTGAGCTGCTTCGCCAGAATCTGCCGGTCGCCGGAAGCCTGGTTGAGCATATACACATAGTCGGAGTTTTCAAAGATGTTCTCCACCTCACGGCTGGAGAGCAGGTCTTTGACGTTCTGGGTGATGCCCGTGGGAACGCCGCCCCACTTGCGGAAGCGCTTCCATATCTCCACCGTATACGCGGCGGTCTGCTCCTCCTTCAAAAGAAGGTGCATTTCGTCGATATAGTAGCGGGTGGACTTGCGCTGCTCCCGGTTGATCGTGACGCGGTTCCACACCGCGTCCTGCACCACCAGCATCCCGATCTTTTTGAGCTGCTTGCCCAGCTCCTTGATATCGAAGCTGACCACACGGTTTTCGATATTCACGTTGCTGCGGTGGTTGAACACGTTGAGGGAGCCGGTGACGTAGATTTCCAGCGCCGTGGCGATATACTGCGCTTCCTTTTCGTCCTGCCTGCGAAGCTCGTTGTACAAGTCCTCTAAAATAGGCATCTTTTCCGGGCGGGGGTCACTCAGGTACTCCCGGTAGACAGAGCGCACACAGCGGTCGATGATGGTCTTTTCCACCGGCATGAGGCCGTCCTTGCCGCCCACGATCAGCTCGCACAGGGACAGGATGAAGTCGGATTTCAGGCTCAGCGGGTTTTCATCGTCGCTGTAATTCAGGTTCAAATCCATGGGGTTCAAATAATCGGTGGAGGTGGGCGAGATCTTCACCACCTGCCCGTGCAGGTGCTCCACCAGCGGCCCGTACTCCGCCTCCGGGTCGCAGATGATGATATCGTCATTGGTGACGAGGAACACGTTGGCGATCTCCCGCTTGGCGGAGAAGGACTTGCCGCTTCCGGGCGTGCCCAAGATCAGCCCGTTCGGGTTTTTCAGCAGCTTTCTGTCTACCATGATGAGGTTGTTGGAAAGGGCGTTCAGCCCGCAGTAGAGTGCTTCCTTGCCGTCCTGAAACAGCTCCTGGGTGGTAAACGGCACAAAAATCGCCACGCTGGAGGTGGTCAGCCCCCGCTGGATCTCGATCTGGTTCAGCCCCAAGGGGAGGCTGCTCATGAAGCCCTCCTCCTGCTGGAAGTCCAGCCGCGTGAGCTGGCAGTTGTACTTCTGGGCGATGGAGCCCGCCTGAAAGACGTTGTTGCCGAGACGCTGCCTGTTGTCCGCCACGTTCACCACAAGGAAGGTCAAAAGGAACATACGCTCGTTGCGGCTTTGCAGCTCCTGCAAAAGCTTTTTCGCCTCCGTGCCGTAGGTGGCAAGGTCGGAGGGGATAATATCCATATCGTAGCCGGAGCGCACCGCCTTTTTCTGCTCCTCAATGGTCATTTTCTGCAAGTCGGTGATCTTGCGCTTAATGGTCTTGATGGCCTTCACCTGATCCACGGACTGGACGTGCATACTGACGATAAGGGAGCTTTCCATATCGAGAAAATCCGCCAGCATCCGGTCGTTGAGCTCCGGCGCTAAAATCTGCAAGAAGGATACGCAGCCGGTCTTGCTGCCCACGCCGAAGCTGCTGCCGGTCTTGAACTCAAAGGCGCCGGGCGCGATGAAGTCCTTCACCGACAGCCCGGAGGGAGCCAGCCAGTCCCAGGAGAAGCGGAAGGGCTGCGGCTCGTCCATGTGGAGCATCCCGTGCAGCAGGCGCAGGCGCTCCATCCCGTTCAGGGCTTCCGCCTGCACGCCCAGACGGCGGAAGTTGTTGAGGATATCCGTCTCGATGCGCTCCAATCGGGGCTTTGCGGCTTTCAGGCTGTCCGCCTCCACGCCGAAGGTCAGGTATTTGGTCTTAATAAGCCCGTTGTTGCCCCGTGCAAGCTGGCTTTGCAGCATCCCGGTGTACTCGGTGCGGAGCTTGTCGAAGCAGTCGCCCTGCAAGGGGATGGCGATGCGCCGGGCGTAGGTATCCCGCGTGGCGGAGAGGTTGATGAAGGAGAGCTGGAAGCGGATGGAGGAATCGAAATAGTTGAGGAAGTCGCACCAGCCGTCGAAAATGGCGGTCTTGTCCTCGTTCTGGTTGAGCTGGTAGTTGATATCCTGAAACTGCACGGTTTTCGTGTAGTAGCTGTCCGTCACGCGGCACACGCCGTCGGGGTACATCCGCTGAAAGGGGATGCTGTCCTGGGCGGACTTCTTTCGTTTATCCTGACGCTTTGCTCTTGCAATCGCCGCGTCGATCTGCTTTCGCTCGGCTCGTGTGAGCTTTCTTGCGGGGGTTTTGTTTGTGGACAATCGCGTAGACCTCCTTATCCAAAATATCCTGCCGGTTCAGCAGGTCGTAGAAATTGTTCGTCCTGTACGGGCGCTGTTTGGGGCGCAGGAAGCACACCTGCACGATGTTGCGGATGAGCTTCTCCGGCGGCTGACCGTTCTTTTCATACATGGCCAGCAGGAAGAAGGGCAGCATGACCAGCATCATGCAAAGAGCCGCCGCGCTGCCGCCGATATGGCCCTTGAGCAGAAAGAAAAGCGGTACGCCGATGAGCGCGCCGCCGCCGAAGCACAGAATCTGCCGTTTTGTTAAATTGAACATGACCTTGGTTTTCACCGCGTTCAAGTCCTTGGGTACGGGAACGTATGCCAAATTTCATCACCTCCGTCAGTGAGCGTGGAACAGGCTCCTGGCAAGGGAGCTCGTCTTAAACAGCGTGAAGCACAGCAGCACCGTATACCCCATGCACGTCCATATGGCCGCCGAGACGCTGCTCTCCACCACGATGTTCTGGATCAGCACCGCGTAGATCGCCACGCAGACGATGATGAGGAAGCCCTGAAAGCCCAGCGCCAGCAGGCTTCTGAGGTAGTTCTGGCCCATCTGCCCCCATTCCCGGTTGGCCATGGTCGCCATGGGGATGGGCGCGATGGAGGTCACGCAGTAGATCTCGATCATTCTGCCGTAGCAGATGATGAAAATGCAGATGGTCAGCGCCCACATGGAAAGATGCACGACCACGGACTCCAGCCACAGCCCCAGCAGCGACCAGACCTCCATTTCCGCAAGCGCAGCTTCAAATCCCGCGATATGCTCGTTAAACGTCAGGGACGTGTCCGATATGATAATGCCCGACGCGCTGTTGACAACGCTCTGAGCCGCTTCGAACACGCCCATGACGATGTTCCATGTGTTGGTGACGATGAGCACGGCGCAGGCGGTCTTGAATATCCACTTGAAGAACATCCAGGTGTCCACGTCGTGCATGTTGTTCTTTTCCGTAATGAGCTGAATCAGCTCCAGCGTCATGACAAAGGCGAGGATCACGCCCGCGATGGGCAAAATCACATTGTCCGACAGCGTTCGGATCATGCCGTAGACGCCGCTGTTCCAGCCCTGGGGCGTAGCGCCCACCTGTCCGGCGATGCCAGCCACGCGGCTGTTTACGTTGTCAAACAGTCCGTTCACGTTGTCCATGATGCCGCTGACCAGCAGCTCCTTCAGCCATTCGGTGAATTTCTGCCATATCAAATCCAATGGGATTTACCCTCCTTTCCCGCAGCGCCCGCCCAGAGGGGCGGACGCCGCGAAGGATTCGTGCGGACGATTAACCGAACAGGCCGGAGAGCAAGGGAACGAGAATGACGCCGATGAGCGCCACGCCGCCGCCCGCCATGAGCTGCTTCATGCCCTGGCTTTTAGCTTGTGTTAGATAAAGAAGCAATAGAAGTGTAAAAAATTTTGCCGTTCCCATCCGGCACTTAGCTTATTGTGCCGGACAGGTCGGGCGTTATTTGGGCAAGTCTACCTTGCCGACGAAAGAATAGTATATCTCGATTTCCTGTCTGCGGCTTTTGTTCTCGTCATAGCTGCACTCATGCACGACGATTTTCTCAATAAACTCCCGCAGCAGGGTAGGGGTCAGCTCCTCAAAGCTGATGTGCCTGCGGACGATGTTCATAAAACGCTCCGCATTGACTGACGCTTCCTGCGCCTTGGAAAGCTCCGCTTGCAGCTCGGCGGCGTGTTCCCTGACCTGCCGCTGCTCGGCTTCATAGTCTGCCGACAGCTCCGCAAACCGTTCGTCGGAGATGCGCCCGGTCACGCTGTCCTCATACAGCCGCTTGAAGATGGCGGATAACTCGGCTATGCGCTTCTCGGCTGCGTCCAGTTCCTTTTTCCGGGCTGCGTTTCTGCGCTTGCCGCCGTCCTCGTTCTGCTGAACCAGCAGCTTCATGAACTGCTTTTCGTGTTTGGCGGCGTAGGCGGTGATTTTTTTGAGGTTGGCGGTCACGCCTGCGGTCAGAAGGTCGGTGCGGATAAAGTGCGCCGTGCAGCTCTTGACACGCCGTTTGTAGTTGCCGCAGATGTAGCAATCCTGCTTGCGGGTCTTGTTCTCATACCGCTGCTGGTAAAGGACGCTGCCGCAGTCGGCGCAGAACAATATGCCGGAGAACAGTCCCACTTCATCATAGCGGTTGGGGCGTTTGCGCTGCTTGCGAAGCTCCTGCACTCGCTCCCATGTGGCAGGGTCGATGATGGGCTCGTGGGTGTTCTCGAATACCACTTGCTTTTCTTCGGGATTTTCCACGCTCGATTTTACCTTGTAGGAGATTTTCTCGGTCTTGAAGTTCACCGTATGCCCTAAATACTCCTTGCGTTCAAGGATATGGACAATCGTGTTGGTCGCCCATTTGTACGGGTAATCGGGGTAGTAGCGGCGGGTGCTGCCCGTCCTGCGGTACTCAAGCGTCCCCGGCGTGGGGATCTCCTGCTCGGTGAGGACGCGGGCTATCTTGGTGGGCCCGTTCCCCGCAAGGCACAGGCTGTATATCTGTCGTACCACGGGGGCGGCTTCCTCGTCGATGACAAAGCGTCCGTCCTCTCCCTTGAGGTAGCCGTAGACGGGCTGGCTGGTCAGGGGCTTGCCGCTCATGCCCTTGCTTCTGAAAACTGCCTTGATTTTCCTGCTCGTATCTCTCACCATCCATTCGTTAAAAAGATTTTTCAGCGGCGTTAAGTCGTTGTCGCCCTGTGCGCTGTCCACGCCGTCGTTGATGGCGATGAAGCGCACGCCCTTCTTGGGGAAGGTGATCTCGGTGAACATTCCGACCTGCAAGTAGTTTCTGCCCATTCTCGACAGGTCTTTGGTAATCACGCACTTGACCTCGCCGTTTTCCACGCAGTCCATCATCTCCATGAAGCCGGGTCTTTGGAAATTCGCGCCGCTCCAGCCGTCGTCCACGAAAAAGCGGCAGTTCAAAAATCCATTATCCCGTGCGTAGATTTCAAGGATGCGTTTTTGGTTCTCAATGGACAGGCTCTCGCCTTGCTGTTCATCGTCCTTGCTCAATCTTGCGTAAAGGGCTGTGATAGGGGTCTTTTGGGTGGCTTGTCTTAACATAAATCCTCCATTTCCGACAGCCGCCCCGCTATTCCGTATGAACATCATACCACAGGGGGCGGCTGTCTGTATAGCGGGTAAAAGCAAAATTTGCTGCTTTATCGCCCGTCAAAACGACGATTTTTACAGCCGGGCTTATCACGAAGCGGAAGCGGTGCGGGTATTGGCGGCGGCCTCCGCTTCCAGCACCTTCATCATCTTGTCGGCTGCGGTGGCGGCAGCGTCCTTCTTGAAGTAGCCGGACACCACGAGTACGGTGTTGCCCATGCGTACCTCGGTCACGCAGTCCGGGCGGCGGGCTTCCTCTTTTGCGTTCATGCTCGGGTTTTCAGTCATTCGCTGCTCCTTTCGTTTCGTAAGCCGCCATTCGCCGCAGCATATCCACGGCGCGGGCGGCAAGGTCGGCGTAGTACGGGTCGTCCGTATGAGCGTCCGTTGCTTTGAAGGCAAGACGGATTGCGCGGATCGTGCGCTCCACCTCCCTTGAGGTAAATCCGCCGTTCACCGCATCGGCGGCAAGGTTGGCGATATAGATGCAGTCCCCGTCAGGGAAGCCGTCCTGCACCCGCATACGGCCTATCTGCTCCAGCACGCCGTTCTTTGAAGCGGCGGTGCGCGTCCTGTCATCGGTAAACCACAGCGCGTCGCCGTTTGGAATTTCGGCGGCGGCTTCCTTTATTAAATCAACCGCCTCGTACATATACATGGCGTTCACCGCCTGTCTGCGGCTGGAAGCATAGTCCTCGGTGATGGGTGTTGGCAGCTTCGGTCTGCCGCGTTTTCTTTTCTTCTCAGTCATGGGCTGTTTCTCCCTTCCCGGCAATATCGGCAGCGGCTACCGTTATTCCTTTTTTCTGCTCTGCCAGCATACCTTTCAGCCTGTCCAGCTTCTCCGTTGCGGTCTGCCTGCGGAAATTCTCGCCCGTAAAGAGGATAGGGGCGCACATTTCCAGCAATCGGTCATATATCCGGGCGTGGGCGGTGTCCTGCGGGTTTTGCAGGCTGTCCAATGTCAGATTGGTGGTAACGATCAGCGGCTTGCCGCTGCGGTATCGGCTGTCGATCACGTTGTAGACCTGCTCCAAGCCGTACTCCGTGCCGCGTTCCATGCCGAAATCGTCGATGATAAGCAGGGAGAAGCGGCAAAGGCGCTCGATATACTCGTTGCGCCCCTCAAAGCCGGCGGCAAGATCATTGAGGATAAGGGCGAAGTTGGTCATGCGGACGGGGACTTCCTGCTCCATGAGGGCGTTGGCGATGCACCCGGCAAAATAGCTTTTCCCCGTGCCGACCTTGCCCCAGAGTAGATAGCCGATGTTTTCCTCGCGCATGGCTTCCCAATGCTCCGCATAGAAGTGTGCAAGCTCCATCTGCGGGCATTTGCCGTTGTCGTTGGCAAACGTCCATTCCCGCATTTTGGAGTCTGTGAAGCCCTTACGCTTCAATTCCTCTACGGTCTGAAGGTGCTTTCTGCGCTTTCTCTCCGCTTCCTCCTTATCGTATTGAGCCTGTTCGCATTGACAACGGCGGGGAAGCAGCCTGCCCTCCATGGGCGGCTTGTCCATGCGGAACTGCTTGGGCGTGCGGCAACTGCCGCAGTACAAAAGCCCGTCCCCGCCCGTGTAGTCCTGCGTCTCGGCTGCGGCATCGAAAACCTTTTCAAAATCATTCGTCATAGGCTCTGTCCCTCCTTATAAGTGTAATCGGGTATGCCCTGCTTCGGGGCTGCCTTCGCGGTATCGTCTGATGCCCAACGCAGGATGGTGGCGGCGTGGTTTTGGTATTTCCTCCCGGTGGATGCGATATAGCCGGAAAGACGGTCGATATAGAACTCCCATTTGTCGGGCAGCTCTGCTTGCAGCTCGGAAAGCTCCGTATCTGAAAGCAGCACATTTTCATATCTGCCGTGGCAGCGGGCGGGGGCTTGTCCCGTCTTTCTCTCTCCCTCTTTTTCTATCTCTATATCTATCTCTTTCTCTATCTCTGGTGGACAAATGTCGGACAAATGTCCGCCATTTGTCCGTGACTGCGCCAAAGCCCTGTTTTCCAGTCTTGCCGCCCGTTTCCGCTCCCCCTCGGTGGAGGACTGGCCGATCATCAGCTCAATATCGGTCATGTAGAGCAATCCGCCGTCAAGCTGCTCCACAAGCCCCAGTTGCAGAAAAACCTTGATCGCCCGTTCCACCGTGCCGATCTGGTGGCGGGTGAGGGTGGCAATCATCTGCGCCGTGTAGGGGATATGCTCGTCAAGCTGCAATTTACCGCCGTTTTTCAGCGATTTTAAGTACAGCTTCAAAAGGATGTTGGAATAGAGGATACCGTCCGGCATACTCTCCAACAGCACGATGGCGTCATCATCAAAATAGCTTTCCTTTAGCTTGAGATAGTAATATTTGCGCTTATCTGCCATGGGCGGTATCCTCCTGCGGTTTCCGTCTCTTGGAGTAATACCGGGGGCAGAGTATGATAATGGCTCGGAAGCTCTGCTTGCAATCGCGGGTGCAGCCCCGGCAAAGGTCGTTATAGGTTATACGGTTTCGGTGGTTGAGGAAAAAGCTCCATTCAAACCGCCGTTTGTTGCTCATGCGCGGCATTTTTCTCTCCTTTCTGCCGTTTCCGTCGGCGTGACGGACAGGGTGGGAAAACTGTATCTTCCCGGTATCATTTTCGGGGATTTTTTGCCCTGTATGCCCCGTTATTTGGTGGGCGGTATTGCGGGATAGGGGTAAGGGCACACCCTCGGAAATGTACGGTCTTGGTGTCGTTTCGGGGCGGCTTTAACGCTCCTGCTCCTGCTTTTTCTGTCGGCTCGGTTCACCGCAGCGCATTTGGGAAAGATTGCTTTTCATCGTCTGCAATTCCCGTACACGCTCTTTTTTCGTCCGGTAATCGTTGTAACGGGCGTTCTTCCCGGCGGTTAGCCGCTCAATCTCGGCTTGCAGGGCTTTGTAGGCAGGCGGCTTCTTTATGCCATGCTCACGGAAATACCGGGCGGCTGCGTCCGCTATGATAAAATCGCTTTCGTGCCGCTCCCGGTAGGCTTTTCGGGCTTTGTCGGTTTTCTGCGCTTTAAGCCCTTGCCGCACATTTCTTGTTTTGGAATACGCAAGCACCTGCTTCTGCAAGTCCTTCTTATCCCGCAAAGCGGCTTCTGCGGCTTTCAGCTCGGCGGCGCTGCTCTGCAAGTCCGCATTGGCAGATACAAGGGCTTCGTCCAGTCCCTCCGGGGAATAGCCGTATTGCTCCATAGCGGCAACGGTGGCCGCCATCTGCTTGAGGTTGTGGACTGCCGCCCAGCGGTCATAGCCCATGCCTTTCCCCTCGGCGCGTTTCGCCGCACGGTCTACCATGCGCTGAATACCGTCATTTCCCGGTGTGGGTTTGGGTGCGTTTCTCCGTTGTAAGCCGCCTTTTTCTGTGGGCTGGTATTCGGAGATGGGCAAGGTTTTTTCGGCGGTTCTTTGGGCGTTTTGCTCCAAAGCGGCAAGCACGGCGGTGCGGTCAAAATCGTCCCCCAGCTTCCGCGCCGTGATGGGCTTCGTGCGGTCGGGGGTGAGATAGGAAAGCCGTCCCCGGCTCTCACGGACGGTCACGCCCTGTTGCAGCAGCTTCCCGGCAAAATCATCAAAGGAAACAGCAGAGGACAGAGCGGCTCGGATAGTCTGCCGCAGCTTCTCCTTGTCGGTTTCAAACTTTGTGTGTATCAGTGGCTCGCGGTTCTCCAGCCGTTTTTTGTTCTCCCGGTCGATGGCAAGCTGTCCCTTTTTCCCCGCCCAATACTCGCGCTCGGTGACGCGGTTTGCGCTGCCGTTCAGAAGGTCGATTTGGTAAAGCCCGGCATTGTGGCACAGCTCCATGACCTCGGCTCTGAAATGTTCCATAG
>OHSI01000670.1_pt1 | contig 20709 bp, 19 predicted proteins | sample 1578641 | NCBI WGS metagenome assembly OHSI01 (sample SAMEA3879535, study PRJEB24766) | human gut metagenome | biome: human-associated habitat; feature: feces | place: USA | collected 1985/1987 | reverse complement strand
AGTAATATAGCCCCTTCCCACGGGGAAGGGGTTTGGGGTTAGGGATAGAGAATTTGCTCTATTTTTATAAAAACAAACTTTTTCTACAAGCTGAGTTGTTATCTCATAAGCGATAACAGCTTACAATACAATAAAAATACAAAAGAACCTAAAGAAAGGTTGGATATAAATGCTTTGCTCAAGATGTAAAAAAAGACAAGCGGTAGTTTTTATCTCGACAATACAGGGCAACGACAAGCGTGACGAAGGACTTTGCCTTATCTGTGCAAAAGAGCTCGGTGTTCCGCAGGTAAACGACTACCTTGAAAAAATGGGAATCAGCGATGAGGACCTTGAAGAAAGCTATAAAATGATTTTCGGTGATGTCGATGAAGAATCAGGTGCAGACGCAGACAGCGGTGCAGACGATGACTTCACACCGGGCGGCGCAGGCACAATGATGCCGTTCTTCAAACGTTTTGCCGCAAACAAGGACAGTCAGATCGAAAGCGAAAAGCAAGACTTAAAGGACGATAAGAAGCACAATAAGAAAAAAGAGGAGAAAAAGAGAAAATTCCTCGATACCTATTGCACCAATCTTACCGCCAAGGCAAAAAAAGGCGAGATTGACCGTATAATCGGCAGAGAGAAAGAGATCTACCGAGTAATGCAGATTTTATCCCGCCGTACAAAGAACAACCCCTGCATAATAGGCGAACCCGGTGTCGGTAAAACCGCTATTGCAGAGGGCATAGCTCAGAAGCTGGCGGACGGCGATGTTCCCTTCAGACTTCAGGGTAAGGAGCTTTATATGCTCGACCTTACCTCCCTTGTCGCAGGCACGCAGTTCAGAGGTCAGTTTGAAGGCCGTGTGAAAGCGCTTATTGAGGAGATAAAGACCGCAGGTAATATAATCCTCTTTATTGACGAGGTTCATAACCTTGTTGGAACAGGCGACAGCGAAGGCACGATGAATGCCGCAAATATCCTCAAGCCTGCTTTGTCAAGGGGAGAGGTGCAGGTCATCGGCGCTACAACGTTCAACGAGTACAGAAAGTATATCGAAAAGGACTCCGCACTTGAAAGACGTTTCCAGCCCGTAACGGCAAACGAGCCGTCAATAGAGGATACTATCGAGCTTTTAAAGGGCATCAAGGAATACTACGAAGAATACCACAAGCTGTATGTCAGCGATGATATTTTAAAAAGCTGTGCCGTTCTCAGTGAACGCTACATTACCGACAGGTATCTTCCCGACAAGGCGATAGACCTGCTCGACGAGGCGGCGGCTTGCGCCAGCATAAACAGCAAGGAGCTTACCGAGTACGAACAGCTCAAAAAGAAAAACAAGGCTCTGGAAACCGAAGAAAACAACCTGTCCGCCGAAACCGAGAACAAGGATTATCAGCGTATTGCCGAGATAAAGACCGAGCTTGCTAAGAATACAGCCCGTATTGACGAGCTTGAGCCTATGATAAAGGAAGTACACGTTACAGAAAACGATGTCTGCAAGGTCATCGAGCTGTGGACGGGTATCCCGGCAAGCAAGCTGCTTGAAACCGAATTCAAGCGTATCGCAAACCTTGAAAGCGTGCTTAAATCAAAGGTAGTCGGTCAGGACGAAGCGTGCGAGCTTGTAGCCGCCGCTATAAAAAGAACACGAGTTCAGCTTTCCGCACGTCGCAGACCTGCTTCATTCATTTTCGTAGGGCCTACCGGTGTCGGCAAGACCGAGCTTGTAAAGGTGCTTGCAAACGAGCTTTTCAACACAGTCGACCCGCTTATAAGGCTTGATATGTCCGAGTTTATGGAAAAGCACAGCGTTTCGAGAATCATCGGCTCGCCTCCCGGATATGTAGGATACGATGAGGCAGGTCAGCTTACCGAAAAGGTACGCAGAAAGCCCTATTCCGTAATTCTCTTTGACGAGATAGAAAAGGCTCACCCCGATGTAATGAACATTCTCCTGCAGATTCTTGACGAAGGCAAGGTGACCGATGCTCACGGCAGAACGGTCAGCTTCGAGAATACCGTAATCGCCATGACCTCAAACGCAGGTTCATCATTCAATACAAGCGGTCTTGGCTTTGCAAAGAGCGAGGCGGATATTTCAAAGGACAAGGCGATGAAAGCTCTTGGCGAATTCCTTCGCCCCGAATTCCTGAGCCGTGTTGACGAGGTAGTAGTGTTCAAGCCCCTCACCCTCGATGCCTACAAGGGCATTGCCGGACTTATGATAGGCGAGATGAAAGAGCCTCTGCTCGAAAAGAACATAACGCTTAACGTCAGTGATGAGGCTTATGAGCTTGTTGCGAAAAAAGCATCCGGCGGTAAGTTCGGCGGCAGAGATGTCCGCAAAGTCGTCCGCAAGGATATTGAGGACAAGGTAGCAAATATCATAGTCGAAGCCGACGGCAACATATCACAGATAGACGTTGACGCAGACGGCGACGAGATAAAGGTAACAGGCAAGTAAATAAGCAGGGCATTGCATTAACTCCGGCAGGTAATGCAATGCCCGTTTTATAATCGAAAGGATTACTATGGCAGTAATTATTACAGGCGGAACAGGAGCTATCGGCAGTGCTATGGCTCGTGCCTTCGCAAAAACAAACGATGTTGCTATAATCTACAAAAGCTCCGATGAAAAAGCCCGTCAGCTTGAAAATGAACTCGGCTGCACGGCATATAAGGCAGATGTTTCCTCCGCTAAAGAGGTGTCGGCTGCGGTAGAACGCATAGCGGCTGATTTCGGAAAAATAGATGTGCTTATCAATAATGCCGGCATATCCCAGATTAAAATGCTGAGCGATGTCACCGAGCTTGACTGGTACAATATGATTGATGTTCACCTTACGGGCGCATTCAATATGACAAAGGCGGTACTGCCTTTTATGATAAATCGCAAACAGGGAAGCATCATCAACATTTCGTCGGTGTGGGGAGTATACGGAGCATCCTGCGAAGTGCCTTACTCAACTGTCAAGGCAGGACTTATCGGCTTCACAAAATCGCTCTCCAAAGAGGTCGCCCCCAGCGGAATAACCGTAAACTGCATCGCCCCGGGAGTAATCGACAGCCCTATGAACAACGCTCACCTGTCGCCCGATGAGATGAACGAGCTTATCGCCGAAACTCCGCTCGGCAGGCTCGGAACACCCGATGATGTGGCACAGGCGGCTGTATACCTTGCCTTTGCAGGCTTCGTCACAGGTCAGATACTCGGAGTAGACGGCGGATTTTATTGATTAACTTAATACATTTGAGCTGTACCTTTTCGGTACAGCCTTTTCTTTTTCCCTGACAAACAGTAATATTATGTCCCGCACCCTCATATATTGTGTTAAAACCCGTACAAGAGGGAAACAGCTAAAGGAGGATTATATGGACTTTTCCGTAAAGAAAGAGCCTGTATTTGTCACAGAAGTGATATATGACGGACAGGCGGAGCAGGGTGTCGAGTTTGATTATGTCCTGCCGGATTATTACCCCGACATTTTCAGAATTTTAAGATGCACCCTTCGTCCCGGAATAGTATCCTGCAACATTTCGGGCGACAAGCTGATACTCGACGGTGTGATATGCATCACCGCACTCTATCTGAGCGAGGGCGGTGGAATGGAGTGCGTAGAGCATCGCTACAGCTATTCAAAAACAGTCGATCTGCCGAAATCAGCCGACAACGGCACAGTTACTGTCGAGCCTAAGGTGGATTACACTACCTGCCGTGCGGTTTCAGGCAGACGCATTGATGTCAGGGGAGCGGTCAGCTTCAGGATAAAGGTCGAGAATATAACACCGTTTGAGATAATAACGGATATTGAAGGCTGTAACATACAGACAAGAAAAAATAAAGTAAGCTGTACAAGAAAACTCACTGCAGGAAAGCAGTTCGTTGTCCGTGAAGATATAGGCGTATCCGGCATTGACGGCACAGTGAAAGCCGTTGTAAGCTGTGATGCCACAGCGGTCGTGAATGACTGCAAGATAATCGCAGACAAGGTCGTGCTTAAGGGCGAGGCAAAGCTGAAAGCGCTGTATCTTGTCGGAAACGATAACGGCACATATCTTCAGACAATGGAAGCCGAGATTCCGCTCAGCCAGATAGTCGATATGCAGGGCATTGACGAAAGGCACACCTGCTACGCCCTGTTCAGAGTTCTGTCGTGCGCTCTTACGGTAAAGTCCGCCGATGACGATGCGTCGGGAGTATTCGGCTGTGAGCTGACAATCGGCTCTCAGATTACCGCAACGCTTGAAGAAAGCATTTACCCCGTCACCGATATGTATTCCACGTCCTACGAATCAAGCTACACCACTTCTGCGTTGAAAACCGAATCCGACCACAGATTTATCAGCAGAACGCTAAATATAAAACAGCTTATCGAGTGCGAAAACGGCATTCCCGACAGCGTGACGGACGCTGAATGCTTCGTATCGGAAATAATCTGCAGACCGTGCGAAAACGGCGAGCTTAAAGTGAGCGGTAAACTGCTTTGTAATATCAGTGCCGTAAAGGACAACGAGCCTGTATTCATTGAAAAAAATCTGCCGTTTGATATTACCGAACAGCTTGGTATGGTTACCGACGGTTGCGTAATACAGCCTGTCGTGAACATATCGTCCGTAAGCTACAGCATTACCGATGACGGTATCGAAATAAGATGCTCGCTTCTTATGCAGGGATGTATGTATGTTTGCGGCACAAGTCAGATAATAAAGCAGATAGAGCTTAACGAAAACGCAGAAAAGCAAAAGTTCGATGATTATTCGCTGAAGCTGTATTTTGCCGATGAAAACGAGGATGTATGGAACATAGCAAAACGCTATAACACTTCTGCGGCGGCGATAGAATCCGAAAACGAGGTCACTGACGGCAAAGTGTCAGGCCTGCTTCTGATTCCGATAATATAACAATACTCAAGATACGGCATTTTGCTGACAGATAAGGAGAATTTATGCCAAAATCAATTTATAAGGATATTTCCGAGCGAACAGGCGGAAATATCTATATAGGAGTTGTCGGTCCCGTCCGTTCGGGGAAATCGACCTTTATCAGCAGGTTTATGAACGTGCTGGTCGTACCGTCAATCGAAGACGAATTCCGCAGGGAAAGGGCAGTGGATGAGCTTCCTCAGTCTGCGGCAGGAAAAACGATAATGACCACAGAGCCGAAATTCGTGCCTGAGGAAGCGGTAAATATCACCGTTGACGAAAGCGTGGAAATGAATGTAAGACTTATCGACTGCGTAGGCTACATAGTACCCGGCGCAAAGGGCTATATAGAAAACGAAGCGCCGAGAATGGTCAAAACGCCATGGTTTGACGAGGAAGTGCCTTTCAATATGGCGGCAGAGGTCGGTACTCATAAGGTAATCACAGAACACAGCACCATAGGACTTGTGGTAACCACAGACGGCAGTATCACCGATATTCCGAGAGAGGAATACGAGGCGGCGGAGGAGCGTGTGATAAACGAGCTGAAAAGCATAAAAAAGCCGTTTACCGTAGTGCTTAACTGCAGCGATCCCTCATCGGAAGAATCAAAAGAGCTTGCTTGCAGGCTTTCGGAAAAGTACGGCTGTACCGTTACACCGCTGAACTGTCTTTACATCACCGAAGAAAATATAAAAGAACTGCTGTCCGATGTGCTTATGGGCTTTCCCGTAAGAGAGATAGGCATAAAACTGCCGAAGTGGTTAGCGTCCCTCGACAATGACCATTACCTGAAAAAGCAGGTATTCGAAGCTGTAAGGACATCTGCGGAAAATATCTCCTGTATGGGTGATTTAGACAGCTTCACGGGTAAAATAGGACAGTGCGAAAGCGTCAGCCGTTGCATTAAGGATAAAACGGAGCTTGGCTCGGGAACAGCCTATGTCACAGTGGAGCTGGGGCAGGAGCTTTTCTATAAGGTGCTTGGCGAAACCACAGGCATCGAGCTTAGCGACGAGGGCGACCTTATGCCTTGTATGATTGAGCTTGCAAGGATAAAGAAAGAGTACGAAAAAGTCAGCACCGCACTTGAGCAGGTCAGAGCCACAGGATACGGGATAGTAATGCCGTCTGCCGAGGAGCTTACCCTTGAAGAACCCGAAATTGTAAAGCAGGGCGGAAAATTCGGAGTAAGGCTCAAAGCGTCCGCCCCGTCAATTCATATGACCCTTGCAAATATCAACACTGAGGTAAACCCGATAGTCGGCAGTGAAAAGCAATCGGAGGATTTGGTAAGGTATCTTCTCAGAGAATTTGAGGAAAATCCCACAAAGATATGGGAAAGCAATATTTTCGGAAAATCACTCCACGAGCTTGTAAACGAGGGCCTGCACAATAAGCTGAGCCGTATGCCCGATGACGCAAGAGCAAAACTGCAGGAGGCGATACAGAGGATTATCAATGACGGCTGTAACGGGCTTATCTGTCTTATATTATAAAAGTCCGCCATATAAAAAGACCGCACCTCATCACAGGTGCGGTCTTACTCTGTCGATAAACCGATTATTATTAAAGCCCACGCAGTGAAATATTTCACCAACCTCGCCTCGCACCAACCCCTCCAAAACCGCACTGTCCATCGAAAATCGCCATCACCCCTGCCTCCCTTGTCAAAGGGAGGTGGATTGGCGGCAAGGCACAAACCTTAACATTATTGCATTTACTTGCGATATGTCCACACTTTTTATATTGCAAACTTTTCTGCCGTCAAGACGGAGGGATTGCAACACCTACTGCGCCCTTTCCGTTTCTCTGACACCTCCGTTAACAATCCCTCAGTCACAGTGACGGAAAACGTGATTCTTCATCAACATATCTTTTACTTTAATATAAAGCAATATTGAAAAACAACGTGCTTCACTGTGCCAGCTCCCTTTACACAAGGGAGCTAAAGGTGATACTGCTTTACCAACCTTTCCAAAACCGCACTATCCATCGAAAATCGCCATCAACCTTGCCTTGCTCGCCCCTCCTGTTGCACCGAATACTGCCATTCCCACACAACCATTGCAAAAGAACAACAATCCCTCGCTCAACACTTTCCCTACAAAACCAAAAGACCGCACCTCATCACAGGTGCGGTCTTACTTATTCTAAACCTTACTGCATCGCAGGATTACCGCCAAGCAGACTGAACATATCAATCCCCGCAAGACTCAGCAAAAAGCTGACAGCAATGAACAGCACAACAGCAACAACAGCCGCTATCCATACCGTTCTTTTCTGCTTTTTCGTCCAGGTGTGCTGAGGACGGGCTTCATCGCTCACACTGAACGAAATTGTTTCATCGCTTTTTACTGTGTGCTGTGCGATCATATCGTCATTTTCGTGGTTTTCGCCGTATTCTGCGTTTGCCAATACTTTCTCTTCGCTCATATCCGTCCTTATTTTACTATATATTCCTTAGCCTTTTCAAGAATAAGCTGCTCCCTTTTAAGCACAAAGCTCATCTGATATTCCTTACACTGCTCGGACAGAGCCTTAAGGCGGCTTACAGCCTCGTCATAAGGCATCCATTCTATTTTATATCCAAGCCTTTCCTGTGAACGTTCAAGCATCGCAGTATCACACTTGTCCGATACTTTCTTTGCCACATAGCAGTGTGAAACCATGCAGAATTTTCTCTTGAATTTATGTTCCTCTATCCATCCGAGATAGCCTAAAAGCTCGGCAGGGTAGCCGGTTTCTTCCGTTACTTCCCTTAAAAATGCCTTGTCGGGAGTTTCTGTTATCTCTATACTTCCGCCGGGCAGCTTGTAATATTTGGAGTCTTCTATCTTCATCATGGCAATGTTGCCCTCGCCGTCTGTCATGACGCCTCTTGTGTTATAACGTGCGTCGTCATCGATGTACTGAGGCTCACCGCCAAAGAAATCGCTTTCGGTTATCTTTGCAATAAGCATTAATATGTCGTCCCTTTCATAGTGCGGAGATTTCCGCTGTTTTTTTCATACATATAATATCACAAACGCACCTGCATTGCAATATAAAAAGGTAATTCACTTTTGTAGAAAACACCTATATATATGCCTTAATTATTGGTGATTATGCACAGTGGAACTTGACGTGCATTAGTGATATAATAACTTTATCCGACTAAAAAAATATGAGGAAAGATAAAAATGGAAAATACTGCAACCGTCAGCGGCACAGAAGTTAAAAAATACAGACGTGCAGGCTTTATGGACGAGGTAAGAGGCTTCTGCATACTCTGTATGGTAGTATACCACGTCTGCTTCGACCTTAACTACACCTATAATATTCATATCCCGATAATGTTCGACGGCTGGTTTGACATTGTCCGTGACATTTTTGCGGGAGCATTCATGTTCATATCCGGTATGAGCAGCCGTTATTCGCATAATAACGCAAAGCGTGGCATCCAGTGCTTTTTTATTGGTATGATAATAACCTTCATTTTCGCATTCTTTGCACCCTCCGCCCCCATACTTTTCGGAATACTGCACTTTATGGGCGTATCTATGATGATATATGCGATAGGGGATAAGTATTTCCTTAAGATTCCTGCACCGGTCGGAATAGCCGTGTGCGCCGTGCTTTTCTTATTAACAAGAGGAATTATGTACGGCTATCTCGGACCTGCGCAAGGTGTCGGAATAAAGCTGCCCGAATTTATCTACAATGCAGGACTTCTTTTTCCGCTCGGCTTCAGAGCGCCGAGCTTTCAGTCAATGGATTATTTTCCGCTCCTGCCGTGGTTTTTCGTGTTTCTGGCAGGCGCTTACACCGGAAAATACGCTATCGAGGATAAAATGCCGGCGTTCTTCTATAAAACCCATTGCAAACCGCTTGCGCTTGCAGGCAGATATACCCTGTGGATATACGTTCTGCACCAGCCTGTAGCAATGGTCTTTTTCCTGCTGATTTTCGGAAGAATATAAAATTTCAAAAAAGTCTTGACAAACCGTTTTCGGTTTGCTATAATAATATAGCTTGACAAGTATACAACTTTGTCAACATCCCTTGCTCGTACAAGAGTACGGGCTTAATATCCACAAGGAGGTGCTTTATAATGGCAAAGCTCAGCGAAAAGTATGAGGCAGTTGTTGTATTTTCACTCAAGAACGGTGAGGATGCAGTAAAGGCTCTCGTTGCTAAGTTCTCTGATCTGATCAAGGAACACGGCACATTAGTTGACGTTGATGAATGGGGCGCTCGTAAGCTCGCTTACGAGATAAACTACGAAACCGACGGTTATTATGTAGTTTACAGCTTCGACTGCAAGCCTGATTTCCCTATGGAATTCGAGCGTATCATCAACATCACTGACGGCGTTCTCCGTTCGCTCGTAACGGTACGCAAGTAATCAAGGTTTGAAAACAGACAGGAGGAACGATAACGTATGTACAACAAGGTAATTATGATGGGCAGGATTGTCAATGACCTTGAGCTGAGATCGACACCTGCGGGTGCTTCCGTGCTTTCTTTCAGAATTGCGGTAGATCGCAGATTTCAGACAAAGGGAGAAGACAGAAAATCCGATTTCTTCAATGTTGTCGCATGGCGTAACGAGGCAGAATTCATTTCAAGATATTTTGCAAAAGGACGCATGATACTTATCGAGGGTGAGCTTCAGAACAGATCTTACCAGGATAAGAACGGCAATACAGCTTACATTACCGAGATTATCGTTGACCGTTCCACGTTCACAGGCGAAAAGGCAAACAATACACAGGGTACATCCTCTGCTTATCAGAGCTACCCCGGTAATGCCGCTAAAAACGCCGCTCCCGAACATCCTGCACAGACTTCAAACACAGCGCCCACAGTGTCGCAGGGTAACAATTCGGATTTCACCGTAGAATCCGGTGAAGATGACGATTACCCGTTCTGATCAAAATAAGGAGGATAAAACAATGTCTGAAAGAGAAAAGAACGAAAAGTCAACAGTTCGTCCTATGAAGCGTACAAGAAAAAAAGTTTGCGCATTCTGTGCCGACAGAGCTGAATTCATTGACTATAAGGATGTAGCTAAGCTCAGAAAGTGCATGACAGAGCGTTACAAGATTCTGCCCCGCAGAGTAACAGGCTGCTGCGCATATCACCAGAGAGAGCTTACAACAGCTATCAAGAAGGCTAGACAGGTAGCTCTTATTCCTTACGTTTCTGACTAAGTTATAAACAGCTTTATAAAAAATCGATGCTTAAACCGCATCGATTTTTTTATTTTTATCTATTGATTATTTCCTTAAAATGCTGTATAATAATACAGTATGATTGTGAGGTGTGTGTTTTGGCACAGAAAAAAGGAAAAAATAAATTCGGAATAACACCGTCTATGATATTTCTGAATCTTTTACTGGTTCTTATCATCTGCACAGTGTGTTTCTTTACCTATAATATTATAAACGGCGAGGATAATACTTCATCCGAACCGCCGTTCACAGCGGTGACACCCGCGCCGCCCGAAACTTCCGCTCCCGCTACTACAGCAGGCAGTACGGAAAAGCCCGACAGCAACTCATCCGTTGCCACATCGGATAATGAGCCGACACTTGACTTTGATAAGGACTATTTCTCCTCATCGCTGTTCATAGGCGACAGTATCTCCACAGGCCTTAGCCTTTACGGCTTCCTCGATCAGCAAAACGTATTCGCTCAGCAGGGTCTTGCACCCTCTACTGCGCTTGACGCTGACATCGACGGAGTGACGCTTTCGGATAAGATTGCTTCATTCAAGCCTAAAAAGATATTCGTAATGCTCGGCACGAACAGCGTCGGCTACGCAGATAACAAAACGCTTGCAGGCAATATGAAGGAGCTTGTGGAAAAGATTTCGGCTCTTACAAAGGCTAAGATATACGTTGTATCCATTCCGCCCGTAACACGGGAAGCGGAGAAGTCGGACGAGAACGCACTTACCCTTAAGGACATCACCGATTATAATACAAAACTCAAATCTGCAATTTCAGACACTTCGGCAACATTCATCGACCTTAACAGCATCCTTTCAGACAAGGACGGATATTTCAATGCCGATTATGCCGAAATGGACGGAATTCACTTTATGGGAAAAACTTACGAGGTAATGCTCAGCTACCTGCAGAAGCATTCTTCGTAAATATCAAAGGGGCAATATATTAGAATGAAGCATATAGCTGATTGTAAAACAATAGCAATATCGTTAATCTGTATATTATCAATAGTTCTTTGCAGCTGTTCGGATGTAACGGTGTCGCAGGATAGTTCGTTATCAAAAAATGACACAACAACCCCTGTAAAAACATCGTTAACCGACACCAAATCATCAACTGTAGCGACAACCGTTAAAATCGTAACTACATCGGCTACTACAGCCGTTACAATGACCGAAACGACACTGCCTGAAACTACAGCTGTAGCAACAGAGCCAAAGCCTGCTCCGACCGATCCGCCAAAAACCTCTGAAACCGCTCCACAAGCCAGACCGACAGCGTCAACAGACTTCGATACCTCATTTTTTGACGATGCGCTGTTCATAGGCGACAGCATTACCACCGGTCTTTACCTTTACGGTTATCTTGACGAGTCCCTTGTCTACGCAAAGCTCGGGCTTGCCCCCTCAACCGCATTGGAAAGCGAAATAGACGGTGTAACCATAAACAGTAAAATAAAAGCAAATAATCCCAAAAAGATATATATTATGCTCGGCACCAACAGCGTTGGCTATTCCGACGGCAATTACCTTGCAAATTGTATGGGCGAACTTGTACAACATATTTCACAAATCACAAAAGCGAAGGTATACGTTCTGTCTATCCCGCCGATAACATATTATGCCGAAGCAGACTATGACAACGCACTTACAACATCTGCGATAAACGAGTATAATACCGCATTAAAAAGCGTAATCAAAGGCACAAAGGCAAAATTTCTCGACCTTCATTCTGTGCTGACCGCTCCCGACGGATATTATTACGAGGAATATCACGAGATGGACGGAATTCACTTTATGGGTTCAACGTATCAGGTTATGCTAAGTTTCCTTGAGAAACATTCTTAATATAAAATGTGCATAAAAGAAAGGAATTACGAACAATGAAAAGCAGTATCACAAAGAGAATAATGGCAGGAATCGTCTGCGCTATGGTCGCAGTTTCAATATGCGGATGCTCCGAAAAACCCGCTCAGTCATCGGCTTCGGAAAGCTCCGTCACATCCGATGCAGGCTCGGTTTCCGAGAGCGTTTCCGAGGCTTCTGACAGCACTACGGCGACCGGTACAGCCGCCGAAATCACAGCAAAGATACAGGAAGATGTCAAGTTTCCCGGTATGGCTGAAATAGGCGCAGACCGCATGGCAGGCTACTATGACGTTGCCGCCGACAAGATAGACAGCTACAGTGCCTATATCTGCGGCTCGGGCGCTTATCCCGATGAGATAGCGGTTTTCAAGATGAAGTCCGCCGACGATGTAAATGCCGTAAAATCGGTTCTCGAAAAGCGTGTAGAGAGCCAGAGTACCGCATTCAAGGACTATACGCCTGATGAAATGTACAAGATAGACGGCAACAACGTAGTTACAAGCGGTAACTATGTAGCGCTTATCATCTGTGCCGACAACGCAAAGGCTATCGAAGATTTCAAGGCAATGGCTAAGTAAATCAGTAAAATGAAAGGAGAACCGTATGGCTATAGAGTGTCTTGTTATAACGTTTATACTTGGGGCTATAGTGTTCTCGTTCGCCAGAGCCGACAGAATCCGCTGGGTCATAGCGACCGTTCCGCTTGGGATACTGCCGCTTGCCAACTGCGTGTCCTGCTTTGTCTGTACTGCGTTTTTGGGGTGCGAACTGCCTAAGAATATCGCTGCGGTGATACTTCTTCTTGCAGTGATGGCATCGTGCGTGTGGATAGGCATAGCGTCGGGTTTTCTGCGTACAAACCGTATGCGGATACCTTATATTAGCGTTGGCATCGGCTTCAATGTGGTTCTTGGGATTATTCTACTGAATTTCTATATCGGATTGTTGTAATCCGGCTATGAAACGGAGATTCACAGCTATAAACAAATACCGCACCGCCGTAAATTTCTACGGCGGTATTTTTATCTGTACGTTATATCCGCATCCGTCAATCGTCAATAGACAAATTGTATAAAAATGAACTCGGATTTTTAGTTACTTATTCCTAAAAGACATATTGACAAATCGGAGATAACACTATATAATATTAAATGTATTTCACTCACCACTACATATTGTGGTTTTACGATTAAAGCTTAAACGAGAGGGAGAAATTAATGCTGACTAAAATTCAAAAGAGGGACGGACGTACAGTACCGTTCAACATTGAAAAGATAGCCGATGCTATATATAAGGCGGCGAGAGCTGTCGGTGGCAACGATTATCAGGAAGCCGGTGAAATGGCTGAAAAGGTTTGCGATTATCTTGAGGCAAACGTAAATAAGACAGGGGAGCTTCCCACTGTAGAAGAGGTTCAGGACGCTGTAGAAAAGGTGCTTGTAGAAAGCGGCCACGCAAAGACCGCAAAGGCATATATCCTTTACAGAGCCGACAGAACAAGGGTTAGAGAAATGAACACCAGCCTTATGAAGATCTATGAGGATCTTACATTCAAGGCTGCAAGAGATTGCGATATTAAGCGTGAAAACGCCAACATTGACGGAGATACCGCAATGGGCACAATGCTCAAATACGGCTCTGAGGGTGCAAAGCAGTTCAACGAGATGTATGTTCTTGCTCCCGAACATTCAAAGGCGCACAGGGACGGCGATATTCATATCCACGACCTTGACTTTTTAACGCTTACCACGACCTGCTGTCAGATCGACCTTATCAAGCTGTTCAAGAACGGCTTCTCGACAGGTCACGGCTTCCTCAGAGAGCCTAACGAAATCAGCAGCTATTCTGCGCTTGCCTGCATTGCTATCCAGTCAAACCAGAACGATCAGCACGGCGGACAGTCTATCCCCAACTTTGACTATTCTATGGCTGACGGCGTAAGAAAGACATATAAGCACCGCTATGCTCAGAATATCGTAAGAGGACTTGAGCTTATAGGCGGCATTGATGACCTTGCAACAGCGGAAGCCGATGTAAAGGCATATACAAAGAAGCTCGAAGAAGAAAAGCAGCTTTGTCCTGTTCTCGCTAACGATAACGGCTATCAGGATGCAGAGCGTGAATGCCTCAGGGAGATTTGCCCCGATATCAGCGATGAAATAATCGACAAGATACAGAAATTTGCACTGAAGCAGGCTGAAGTAGAAACCGACAGAGCCACATATCAGGCTATGGAGGCACTCGTACACAACCTCAACACAATGAACAGCCGTGCAGGCGCACAGATACCGTTCTCATCCATAAACTACGGTACAGACACCTCTCCCGAAGGCAGAATGGTAATAAAGAACGTTCTGCTTGCTACCGAGGCAGGTCTTGGCAACGGCGAAACACCCATCTTCCCGATACATATCTTCAAGGTAAAGGACGGTCTTAACTATAACGAGGGCGATCCTAACTACGATCTGTTCAAGCTGGCTTGCAGAGTATCGGCTAAAAGACTGTTCCCGAACTTCTCATTTATCGACGCTCCCTACAACCTTCAGTATTACAAGCCCGGCGACTATAATACGGAAATCGCATATATGGGATGCCGTACCCGTGTAATAGGCAATGTTTACGATCCCACAAGAGAAATAGTAACAGGACGAGGAAACCTTTCGTTCACATCTATAAATCTGCCCAGACTCGGCATACTTGCAGGCGGAGATATTGTAAAGTTCTTTGAGATGCTCGAGGACAGAATGAATCTTGTCGTAGATCAGCTTCTCTACAGATTCAAGATACAGTCGCAAAAGAAAGTAAAGAACTATCCGTTCCTTATGGGACAGGGAATATGGATCGACTCCGAAAAGCTCAACCCCAACGATACTATCGGAGAGGTATTAAAGCATGGTACGCTTTCTGTAGGCTTTATAGGTCTTGCTGAATGCCTCAAGGCGCTTATCGGGGTTCATCACGGCGAAAGCAAGGAGGCTCAGGAGCTTGGTCTGCGTATTATAGGCAGAATGAGAGCAAGAATGGACGAAGAAAGCAAAAAGACCGGTCTTAACTTCTCGCTCCTCGCAACACCCGCAGAAGGTCTTTCGGGAAGATTTGTAAAGATCGACCGCAAGAAGTTCGGCAAAATCGAGGGCGTAACCGACAGAGAATACTACACGAACTCATTCCATATACCTGTTTACTTCCCCATCAACGCATTCAGAAAAATCAAGCTGGAAGCGCCTTATCACGCACTCACAAACGCAGGTCATATCAGCTATGTAGAGCTTGACGGCGACCCGCTTCAGAACCTTGAGGCATTTGAGCAGATTATCAGATGCATGAAGGAATCGGGCATCGGCTACGGTTCGATAAACCACCCCGTAGACAGAGATCCCTGCTGCGGATATACGGGTATAATCGGTGACGTATGCCCCAAGTGCGGAAGAAGCGATCACGGCGACAACACAAGATTTGAGCGTATCCGCCGTATAACAGGCTATCTTGTAGGCACTGTTGACCGATTCAACAACGGCAAGAGAGCCGAAGAAAGAGATAGAGTAAAGCACAGCGTTTCTGACGACGACGCAGAAATCTGACGGTTTATAAAGACTGCGAAAGAATCCGGCACATCCTGCCGGATTTTTTGCGTTCAGGGCTTGAAATCGGCGGCGGTTTAGTATATACTATCCATAAGCCGAGCCGTAAGGACTGTGTGAAAGCAAAAACAGAAAAGAGGTATTTCTATGGGTGAATATGGCAAAAGAGCCGAGCAACTGTTTATGGAAGGGTATAACTGCTCACAGGCGGTATTGCTCAGCTATTCGGATATAACGGGGCTTGACGATAAGACGGCGGCTATGCTTGCATCGGGCTTCGGCGGCGGTATGGGACGTATGCGTGAGGTATGCGGCGCAGTAAGCGGAATGTTCATCGTACTTGGTATAGTGGCAGGCTACAGCGATCCTTCGGATGCACAGGGCAAGAAATCCACCTATGCCGCAATACAGGAGCTTGCTTCACGCTTCAGAAAAGAAAACGGCAGTATAATCTGCAAGGAGCTTCTCGGACTGTCAAAGCCCGAAGGCACATATATACCCGCAGAAAGAACGAATGAGTATTATAAAAAACGGCCTTGTCCGAAAATCGTCTGTATGGCGGCTGATATACTTGAAGAATATCTTGATGAACACGGCTATCTGACCGGGAAAGGAATCTGACATGATCGCACTTATTACGGGCGCAAGCTCGGGAATCGGAAAAGAAATGGCGAAAAACCTTGCTACAAGAGGGGTAAATCTTATACTTGTCGCAAGAAGAACAGAGCGTCTGCTGGCACTCAAGGAAGAAATCGTATACAACTGTCCCGAAATAAAGGTCAAGACAATTACAGCCGACCTTTCAAAAGAGGAGCAGTGCTTCGGGCTTTACGACAGGGTAAAGGAATATAAAATTGATTTTCTCTTTAACAATGCGGGATTCGGTCTGTACGGTCCGTTCCTTGAAACAGATCTTAAAGACGAACTTTCGATGATAAACGTCAATATAAAGGCTGTTCATATTCTGACAAAGCTGTTCCTGCGTGATTTTGCCGCAAGAAACAGCGGATATATTCTTAACACTGCTTCTGTTGCAGGCTTTATGGCAGGACCTCTGCTTGCGACATACTATGCGACAAAAAACTATGTCGTACAGCTTACCAAAGCGGTTTACGAGGAACTGAGAAGCACAGGCAGCAGGGTAGTGATAAGCGCACTTTGCCCGGGACCTGTAGATACCGAATTCAACAGTGTTGCAGGCGTAAAGAGCTTTGGAATACCGAGCGAAAACGAGGCTTATGTTGCTGACTATGCTATTGAGCGTCTTTTATGCGGCGATCTGCTGATAATCCCCGGCGTTACCACCAAGGCGGCTGCGGCAGGCTCAAGATTTGCTCCGACAAAATTCCTTCTCAGAACGGTAAGAACGTTACAGGAGCAGAAGAACAAATAAAAATATAATGTGAGGAACTATGGCATATACTACAGATTTAAACGCTGAGCTTGTTTCAAAGCAGGCGAGCAAAAACACAAAAATGCTTTTTGAATACCTTAAAAGCATTTACGGCAAAAAACATCTGGCAGGTCAGCAGTATCTGCAAAGTGAAGAAGTCGAGGATCTTGTGTACTATCATCTGACGGGAAAGCTCCCTGCCGTAAGAGGATATGACTTTATGGGGGTAAGCTCCTGCAAGAAAACGGACGATCAGGTGGACAGGGCGATAAAATGGGCTACTCAGTGCGGCGGCATTGTCACAATGTGCTGGCACTGGTACGCTCCGAACGATATGAACGATTATTCCAAAGGCTCATCGTTCTACTACAAGACGACAAGCTACGATCACAAGACCTGCTTCGATTTATGCAAGGGTGTAACCGAAGGCACTGCGGAATATGAATTTATTATCCGTGAGATAGATATGGTATCAGCCGAGCTTAAGCGTATGGCACAGCTTGATATACCTGTGCTGTGGCGGCCTCTGCACGAGGCAAACGGCAACTGGTTCTGGTGGGGAAACCACGACGAACAGCACCGTGAAGCGTATAAAAAGCTGTGGTATATGATATTTGACCGTATGGAAAATTATCACAAGCTGACCAATCTTATATGGGTATGGAACGGTCAGGACAAGTGTATGGAGGTAAGCCCGGACACGTTTGACATCTGCGGAGATGATATTTATTCGGTAAAGGAATACGATCATTCTTCCCAGAAGCAGAGATTTGAATATATGAGCGAGCTTGCACACGGCAAGATGATAACCTTGTCCGAATGCGGTTATATCCCCGATCCCGATGAGATGAAAAAGGACAACGCCATGTGGCTGTGGTGGCTCCCGTGGTGGGGCGAGTTTGTCTACAAGAGGGAAGGGTACAAGCCTGTTTTCGACAAAGACGGCTACACTGTGATAAACGAAAAATATATGACAGAGGACTTTATGAAGCGTGTTATGGCTCATCCCGATGTCATAATGCGTGAGGATCTGCCGTGGTACGACAAGGATAAGCACAAGCTCCCCGATGCGCTTTCGGCAAATCTTGAGAGGATAAAAAGCAAATGAGAAAATCACTAGTTGTATTAATAGCCGTAATCATTGCCGCAATGCTCTGCGGCTGTGCCGATGATGTTTCGTCCTCTGTACAGCAGGAGGACAGTTCCTCCCGTTCGTCTACAAAATGGACGGTAACTAAGGTGGCTGACGATGATATTTCCTGCGAGGGTCTTGTACTCACAGCGCTTAACAGCGGCGATTTTCCCGAAATGGTAAAAGCAACGGACAGCACACTGCTTGATACGATAATGGATTTCAGCAAATACGGTATCACGGATTACTGCGTATATCAGCAGGCGATAAGCGTTGAGCTGTCGGAGATAATTGCTGTGCGTGCAGAAGACACAGACGGCGTGAAAGCCGCACTGCAAAGCAGAAAAGACAGCCTTATAAAGCAGTTCGGAACATATCCCGAGCAGGAAAAAATCGTAAGCAGGACGGTGGTATTCCAAAAGGGCAATCTGTGCTTTCTTATAGCGTCGGAAGAGCCTGAGAAGGCAGAGAAAGCAATATCGGACAAAATCAGCGCAAACTCTGTTGATTCGGGGGATTAAAAAAAGACGGCCTGAAGCAAAGTAAAAAGCAGAAATATATAATGACCGCAGTTTTCTGCGGTTGCTTTTTTTCGCCTCACTACTTGAAAAGCCGACAGAAAAATGCTATAATTGTAAAGGTTTATCGTCAGACGCTTATGTCTGTCGGTTGGAAATAAACGGGTAGAACCGTAGGAAAGGTATAGATTTTATGTTAGACACAATGAAAGGTCTTAAGCGCACACATTATTGCGGCGAGGTCGAGGGTATCGGCAGTACCGTTACCGTTGCGGGATTTGTACAGAGAGTAAGAGATAAGGGCAGCCTTATGTTTGTTGACCTGCGTGACCGCACAGGCATTGTTCAGCTTGTATTTGATGATACAACAGAGCCTGCCGTATTTGAAAAGGCAAAGCAGATAAAGAGCGAATATGTGCTTATGGCGCAGGGACTTCTGCGTGAAAGAGAGAGCAAGAATAACGATATAAAGACAGGCAACGTTGAAATTCTCGTTACCGACCTTCGTATACTTTCGATGGCTCAGACAACACCGTTTGAGATAGTAAACGATACAAAGACAAACGAGGAACTTCGTCTTAAGTACAGATACCTCGATCTTCGCAGAAAGAAGCTGCAGGATAACCTTATAATGCGTCACAGGATTGCAAAGACAGCCCGTGAATATTTCTATGATAACGGATTCCTCGAAATAGAAACACCTATGATGATGAAATCAACTCCTGAGGGAGCAAGAGATTATCTTGTACCGTCAAGAGTTCACGAGGGCAAGTTCTATGCGCTTCCGCAGTCGCCACAGATATACAAGCAGTTACTTATGATTTCTGGCTTTGACCGCTATATTCAGCTTGCGAGATGCTTCAGAGATGAGGATCTGCGTGCTGACAGACAGCCCGAATTTACGCAGATAGACCTTGAAATGTCATTTATGGACGTTGACGAGATACTTGAGCTTACAGAGGGCTTCATCAAAAAGCTGATGAAGGATGTGCTTGATGTTGATATTACAACTCCGCTCCCCAGACTGACATATAACGACGCTATGTCACGTTACGGCTCGGATAAGCCCGATACACGCTTCGGTATGGAGATACAGGATCTGTCCGATATTGTAAAGGATACAGAGTTCTCGGTATTTTCTTCGGCTATTGCCGCAGGCGGCAGTGTAAGAGCGATCGTAGCAAAGAATGCCGCAGGTGTTCTTACAAGAAAGGAAATCGACAAGCTGACCGAGTTCTCAAAGGGAATCGGCGCAAAGGGTCTTGCATATATCCGCTGGCACGATGACGCACCTAACTGCTCGTTTGCAAAATTCCTCAAAGAGGGCGAGCTTGACGCTATCCTTTCGCACCTCGGCTGTGAAAAGGGCGACGTTGTGCTTATCGTTGCGGACAAGAACAAGGTTACGCTCCCTGTACTCGGTGCTCTGCGTCTTAAGGTCGGCAAGCAGATAGGCATAGTACCCGACAGCGGATACAACTTCTTATGGATTACCGAGTTCCCGTTCTTCGAGTGGGACGATGAATCGGAAAGCTGGCTTGCTATGCACCATCCGTTCACGATGCCTATGGAGGAGTGCCTTGAGTATCTTGATACCGACAAGGGCAAGGTAAGAGCGAAGGCTTATGACCTTGTACTCAATGGCATCGAACTTTGCAGTGGTTCTATCCGTATCACAGACCCCGAGCTTCAGGAGAGAATGTTCAGACTGCTCGGTCTTACCGATAAGGAGATTGAAGAAAAGTTCGGCTTCCTTGTTGACGCATACAAGTATGCCGCACCTCCGCACGGTGGTCTTGGTATAGGTCTTGACAGGCTTTCGATGCTCCTTTGCGGTGCAGACAGCCTGAGAGATGTTGTTGCTTTCCCGAAGGTAAAGGACGCAAGCGAGCTTATGTCGCAGTGCCCGTCGGTAGTTGATGACAAGCAGCTTGAGGAGCTTCATATCAAAACGGTGGTTTCGGAAGAATAACCGTAATTTGCAGATTGGATAAAATTCAATAGGTTCAGAGCGCACGAGAAATCGTGCGTTCTTCAGTCTGTCGAAAAACCTCTATCGTTGATAAAAATGGGGTCGCAGGGGCGTA
>OHSI01000666.1_pt1 | contig 20786 bp, 15 predicted proteins | sample 1578641 | NCBI WGS metagenome assembly OHSI01 (sample SAMEA3879535, study PRJEB24766) | human gut metagenome | biome: human-associated habitat; feature: feces | place: USA | collected 1985/1987 | reverse complement strand
TATTCTGTGAATTCTGTGGGAGAACAGCGCACCTAACTATCTGTGTCGATCCGTGGCATCCGTGGGAGAACAGATATTCCCGCAGAACGCACGGAACCTTCTGGTAGAGAAGAGCTTCCCACAGATGAGCACAGATGTTCACAGATTAGGAGGGTATGGCATCCCTGCCATACCCACGCTGTCAAATTCTGTGTATTCTGTGAATTCTGTGGGAGAACAGCGCACCTAACTATCTGTGTCGATCCGTGCCATCTGTGGGAGTCCTTTCTCTGCAAGAAGGTTCTGTGCGTTCCGTGCATTCCGTGGGAGGAGTAGCAGTTGTTTGGTGCAGCAGAGACTGCTGCACCCCCTGGTGGTGTATCCGTGCCATTTGTGGGAGGTTCTCTCAGCAATCGGCTTCCGTGTCTTCGGCGTGTTCTGTAGGAGGTCAACGCTCATCAAATTTGTTGTAAAAAACTTTGCGCCAACCCCGTAACTTGCAATGCAAATATTGTTCAAGCACCCTCGACCTGAACACCCATTCTGGGGAAAAAAGCATAGTAGACAGCGCATTTTTGCCCTCGCTGTTCGCCTTGAAAACCACAAAAATGTAGTTTTTGGGTGTGCAAGTGCCACTTTTGCCCACCCAAAATACCGCTTTCGTCGGGTGCAAGTGCCATTTTCATCCACCCTAAGTGCCACTTCTACCCAGTACTCGTGCTGAGAGTACTGGAGTTTAGCAGCGCGAGTACTGGAGTTTAGCAGCACGAGTACTCAGTGCAAGTGCCACAATAGCACTTGCTTTTAGGAGATAATGCTACAATCGATTAAATATCAGTACGTTACATTTCTCGTCCTTTCAACCCCTCCAAAACTCGCGAAAAATGCACCCACAATTTGTTTTCTGATTTTCCGCGCACTCTTGAGCGGTCAAACCTACAAATATCGTGTCATGGCAAAAGGTGTGCCACACGCGCGGCGTCAACCACTGTGCGAATGTGTTCGCCAAAGCAAAGCGCCAACCGATAAAAAGCAAGCCTTGGAACTGCACAATGGCGGATCCAAAGCTTGCTTGTAAGGATGAGTTTCGGAAACTATTTTCTCGTATAGTGTTTATCTAATTCTTGCCAAACGTTTGTACTAAAATAGTTCTTTGAGATACTCTTAGGATTTGCCGTATCTAACTTTCTATTATGACAAAGTTTAGGGTCGCTCTTTATCGTACGCATGATACCATGAAACTTCGGTGTCTGCTTAAAGTCTGTATATCTATCAGGCGCTTTTTTGCATATATCTGCATGTGTTAAGGGGAATTTCGTTCTAACCTCTTCCTCTGTCAGAGTTATAGGAACTCCGTCCTTGTCATATTGAATAGCGAGTCCGTCAAAAGATTTTGTTTTCTTAAAATTCACTTCTATCTGAATTGCTATATCAAAATCTGCGGAATGTTCCGAACTATCAATCTTATCTTTAACAAGGGTAAGGAAATTCTGTTCCTCCTTTGTGATGGCTGCATGAACCAATCTTTTACTATCAACATATGCAAGCGGCATGAGATAAAGATTATATTGGCTAAGATTGTTACGCGGATGCCATATCTTGAAGATGTTGATGTAATTCTTGATGCACGCAAAGCCTAACTCTTGGACTTGGTTGCTTATGGAGTTACTATTAACAAAGTGTATTGCATTGTCACGCAGTTCTATCAACGCATCAATATTATTAATAATTTGAATAGGCAGTTCTTTTGCTGAGTTAAGACGTTGTATAGCATCATGGATAGAAATTGTTTTGGGATTTCCTGTCCTATTCCTATCCAATACCTTTTTCTTTGATGATTTTACACCCTTCTTGCTGATATAAGGTTTATAGCAGTATATTGTATTAAGCTTATAAGCATTTAGTTTGAGAAGTCTTGCTTTGAACAATATTTCCCATGAATTTATAACCAATATCGCAAAGGTTTCTTCGCGATACTTAAAGTCAGGTTTATTGTAGATTTCTATGGCAGAAAGCATACTACCAATAGATTTATCAATCAAACCCTTGTATATTTTTTTGTTACTCATTATATGTCAAGTTTAAGTTTTTCTTTGATATTCCAAGAACTTTTGGCGTGTCAGCACCACACCACGGCGGGCGAGCATGTCGATGCCGTAGGTAAGTGGTTTGATTACCTTATATGCTTCCAAGGTGAACTCCACGCGGAAAGGCTTGTCTTTATGACGTGAGCCAATAGTCTCCAGTCGTTGTGTCATGTCAACAATCTTGGCTTTCTCAATGCGGTAGTAACCTTTCACTATGTGGTTTTCAACGATAGCAAGGTACTTGGTGCGTTGGAAATTCATACCGACCTCTAACAATGCGAACCCAGACACGAACTTCTTTGCCTGTCCGTCAACAATGGCTGCATGGTCGTCGTTCACGTCGTTATCAACCATTGTCAGCAGGTAAGCACCCTCCACCACAGGCTCGTCGGTGTACTCCAATCCCTTTTGTGGAATGGCGTTGTGTAGCAGTGTCGTCTTGGCATCGTTGTCCTCCAACCACTCACGGATTTGCTTGCGCAGTGCTTGTTCACTACTGTTGGGGTTGATTACTAACTCGCCGTTCTCGTTGCGTAGCTGTTGGTCGGGTTTCAGAGGGAATGCGCCGATACCAATGCGTTTGTTGGATTTTTGGTAGTAGTAGCTGCCATCGTCCATTGCCTCGCCTGGGATATTGCCAGGAAATAGCACATAGCCAGCGACTATCTCCTTTTTGAGATTGTCGTTGTCGTCTTCCTTGTAGTAAATTGCATCGCGGTATCGGTGCATTTGGTCAATCGCATCAGGCGGTGGCACGTCGTGCCCACCTATCTGCGTATCATTGATGCGGTACTTGGCATCAAACAGATAGGTAAAGAGCATATTGTCATTCTCCTTGGTCAGTCGTAGCACTATATCGGGACGCTGCACGGTGGTCAGTGTGTCAGTTCCTATAATTGCCGATTCTGCTTTTGTAGTTTCTTTCTCCACCTGTGCATTGTAGCTTACGCTTGCAAGTTCAACGCCATCAGCCTGTAAGAAAGAAACGCTGCCCCCATAGAGCAACTGCGGAATGAAATCACGAGTTACATCACGACCGTTCACCTTGGCGGTGGCATCGAGACGCAGTTCATGCAGCACGTCTTGCACAATGTTCTTCACCTTGATAAAGCACCATATCTCGTACAGGTCGCTGATGTCTTTCACCTCCAGTTTGCGCATACCCTCTTCCAAGTCGTAGCCTTGTTGCAGAACGAGCCAGTTCTGGAATATCTCTTTGTAGCCATGCTGCTGTTTCATCACAAGGCTGTCTTGTGAGAAACCTTTGAACGCTCCTATGCCACGAAAGAACGGATGGTTTACCATGCGGCGCAGTTCATCGTCCATCTTGTCAATGTCGCCACTCAATCGACTGTTGTCCGTCAGGCGCATAGCCGTCATGATGTGCTTGGCAATGGTGGTGAACTTCTGGTGCATCTCACGGATAGCATACTTCAAGAAACGGTTTTCGATAGTGTCATGGCTCAACACCAGTTCCTCAGTACGGTAGAGGTAGGCAGGATTGTTCTTGTGTACCTCATATTCTGTTTCAAGCGTGCGTGGCAGAAACTGCAAACGCTCGGCACGCTCATGCTTCGCCACTGTGCGCAGTCTGCGCTTGGGGCGGTCGATGATGATGCGTGTGGCGGTCATGATGTCGTCGTAACACGACTTGAATATCTGCCACCATATCAGTTCTGTGCTACGTCCAGACTTTGTGCGGAAGTTGAGATAGGTGTCCTTCAAAAGCGAGTAGCTGAGCATGGCATACTCCTGTTCAACATCGGCAATGATGGTCTTCAAGTCGCTGCGGTAGTCGAGTTTGTAGCTCAGCACCTCGGTAGCAAACTGCACCGTGTGCTGCTTGCCGTCGGTGGTGGTGTACTCAATCTTGAAATCTGTTTCGCCCACTTGGTTGCGGAAGTTCAGCGAGCCGAACAGTTCACCATCATCACTTTGTATGGTGTCTTTCTTGTCGGTATCGCTGCGCTTGTGGTCTGCGATATACAGTTCAATGCGCTGCAACTTCTTGCCACCTCGTCCACGCACGATAAGCGGATAGTCGATATTCTCAAAGAACACGGCTTCGTGGCTGATGTTGTTGCCCTCAACTTCCTCACCGTCGAATGAAAAGCGCACACTGCTGTCGGGCGACGAGAAACGGCACATTTTCTTGTGCTCGTTCTCTCCGCCTGTTATCTGCAAGTTCTTGACCATCGCATCAATGCGTTTCTTGTGGTTGGCACAAGAGAACTTGATGATGAGGTCTTCTGTGGTAACTGTGAAGTTGAAGTTTGCTGTCATTAGTCTTTTTCTTCTTCTGTTAGATTATAGCCTTCAAGCAGTTTGCTAAACTGCTCTTCGTTAGGCAATGCACGGCGCAATGGCTCTGGCATATCGCTTGCTGTTTTGTAGGTGGCTACGCCCATAGGCTTATTGTAGTCGCGGATGATGTACTCCACATACTCTTTCTTCGCGTCCTTGCAAAGCACAATGCCGATGCTCGGATTTTCGTGTACTTTCTTCACCTTGTCATCAAGGATGGTGAGGTATGCCATGAGTTGCCCAAGATAAGCTGATTTGAATGTGCCTGTTTTGAGTTCAACACAAACCATACAGTTCAATTCCCTATTGAAAAATAGCAAGTCGGGGAAGTGCTCCACGCCATACACTTCCAGCAGATACTGGTTGCCGATGAAAGCGAAGTCTCTGCCGAAAGTCATGATGAAGTTCTTGATGTTCTGCACTATCCGATGCTCCACCACACGCTCATCCACATCTTCAGAATCTCGCTCGCCAATCTGCTCCGTGTTGATAAAGTTGAGCATATACTCGTCCTTGAACATCATCACAGCCTTGCGAGCCATAGCAGCATTGCTGATTGTCGTGTTGAAGTTGTTGGGCAGCGTGTCTTGATGGTGATAGGCATCATTCGCTATTGCACGTTTCAGCCCATCTACCGACAGATGCTCCTCCGCTGTGCGGTGAATGTAGTAGTAGCGTTCAGGCAAGGTCTTGGCTGCGAATATCTCCACATGGTGGGTGAAGGGCACTCTGAAGAAGTCTTCCACAGGGAAGTCCTTTATTTGGGTAATCGTGATTACCGAATCGATATTCACGTCTTCGTCAATCACTTGTAATTCTTCCGTTGCAACCGACGAATTGCAGCCAGTATCTGTTTTGGCAGTTGCGACTGCCAAAACATCGTTGGATTCTTTCTCTTCTAATTTGGCAGTTGCGACTGCCGATTTTCCGTCCAACATTTCCCAACGCTCGTAAAACAAGCGCATATTTCTGAGGTTTCTGTCTGAAAATCCTCTCAGCCCAGGCATTTCACGCTGCAACTGTTCACTGATGGCTTTGAGTGCACCAGTTCCCCACACGCCTTTGCGTGTGTGTTGGCTGAGGTAGCGGCCTACACCGTAGTAGGTGGCGAGTTGCACACGGTTCACGCCTATGCTCGCCTCGTATTGTCCTTGCAGTATGGCAGTCTTGATGGCTTGTACTGCCGATGCTATTGATGAAACGTCCTTGCTCATAATCTTTCTGTGTTAATCCCAATAAGAAACGAAACTGTTGCGCTTTAATTGCTCTTTCATGCGCTTAATTTTGTCAAGCGACTTCAATTCCACAGGAGCTGCCACTACCACATCTTCAACTGGTGCGTTGTCTTCTCCGTTGGCATTCTCTTCAGCAGGCTGTTCTTCTTGGGGAACGGCTGGCTTGTTGGCTGGTTTCAAGAAGTCATTGATAACTGTTTCCAGTTCGTCGAGGATGGTCTTGTCGCTGTTGTCGTCCACACGCAGTTTGGTGGTGTCGCCCTCGATGCGGCTTAGTATCTTCATCGTAGTAAACTCGTCAATGACGGAGGCGATGTTCTTCTGACAGAAGTTCTGTGACGCAGCCACATAGAGTATGGCTTCGTTGGCTGCACGATAGCCGAGTTTGAACGGCGTGTTATCCAGTTTCTCGTTCACGGCTTTCTGATAGCTTACGATGAAGTCGGCATCAACTTTATCCTTTACATCCTGTGCCTTAATTGGGCGATCAACAAGCAGTGTTGATGCTTTGGCAGTCAACGGCTCGGTGATGATGTCGGCAGTGTCTTCAAGAAAACTGTCATAGTCCACCTCGTTCATTTCAAAGCTCATGGCGCGGTCCAGCACCTTGCGAGAGAACGAGAACGTGGTTTCGTCCATGTTCACAGTGCCAATGACCACAAGATTTTCAGGCAGTGTCAAGCCTTTCTCTTTGAAACGCTTGCTGAGTTCGATAATATGCTGTGGCATATTTCCAGCATTATAACCAGGCAGAAGAATGTTCACCATATCTTCAGCCAAAGAACAATTCTTGCCTTGTTCGTTTTCATAGTTGAAATCTTTGAAAGGCTTGATGATAGGATCGGTCTCGTAAGTGTTGCCTTTCTTGCTTCGGCTCTCTATAGCACTTAGGAACTCTGCAAAGTATTCCTCCACAGGTGCAAGATTCATTTCGTCCAAGCAGAGGAAGAAAGGAACGGTGGGGTGTTGCCATGCCTTGGCAATGAACTCCACGAAAGGAGTGAACACATAGCGAGGTGTCGGGATGTTAGTCTGATACCCCACCACATCCATAGAGTTATGCCAGTTCGGTTTCACTTGGATAATCTCAAAGTTGGCAGGCTTATGCAAATCCCAACGGTTGCTGTTTAGTGTTTGCTCGTCACAATTCTCCAACTCTGCCGTAGTAGTAGCCTGTGCCAACTTACGCACAATGCGGCTCTTACCAGTACCAGAGATACCGGCAAGGAGCAAGAAAGGTTTCGTGCGGATGGCAGAAAGATATGAAACAACGTCCTTGTTAAGAGTAGCATCTTTTCCATTCACATAATATGTCAATCTACTTTGTTCCGCTGTTGTGCCATTTACTTCAAAGTTTGCGACCAATTTACGAGCACGCATAATAAATTGGTCTTGCAAAACTAGCTCTTTGCCCTCTGTCTCAATAAATTCATGATTCGCTAAAAACTTTTGTATGCGAACGTCCTGAACTGACTGAGTTCGTGCGCTATCACATTCATTTTTATAAACACTATCTTCTCTATATCTTAGAATAGAGTCTGTCACTTTGAAATAGTCTTTCCAAAGAGACGTTGTCGCTACAAACAACTTAAATTCGTTTATAGTGATTTTATATTCTCCTGTGGCATCGCCAATCTGAAGGAGAATTTTCAAAAGGAACAATAATGGATTCATATTGTTGTTATTTACTCTTAATACAAATGATTGCAATTGATTATTGATGAGGTCTTGGTACGATTGTGTGTTAGCAAAATTTGCATTACATCTTTCTTTAATAGAATAATATAATGGAGTTAGATTGTCTGAATTATATGGGTCATTGGTTGTCAACAACCCCGCAGGAACACAATTAATTGTGGCTCTGTGCGGTGTATTTTCACTCAGAGAGCCATATTCTTGTTTCGTTTTGCTGCGATTAAAAAAAGATTCGTAGTTTTCAAACTCATCGTTATTCCAATCCTCCAAAATGTGCGACATATAGCACAAATCGGCAAACGACTGATTCTGCTTGGTTATGTACCAAACAGAATCCATATTGTCAGCAGATGCTATTTCTGCTTTTTTTATATCACTTATTCTCATTGCCGTTATACTTACTATTTAAATATAATATAAAATGAGCAAGGAACTCTGCTAATCTTGGTGGAACAGCATTTCCGATTTGCTTACAGATACTTGTCTTTGAACCCGAAAATATAAAATCATCAGGGAAAGTTTGTATTCGTGCAGCTTCTCTTGCTGTAAGTGTTCGGTCTAATTCGGGATGGGTAAAACGTCCTCCAGCAGGGGTGTCAAACCGTGTTGTTATTGTCATTGAAGGCTTATCCCAGTCCATTCGACCATATGCTCCACTATGAACAGAGTGTATCTCTTCATCAAGGCTTTGCCAGTTTTCGTTAGCTTTAATTTGTTTCATTCTTCTTAAAGCTATACCATTATGTTTTGAAGAAACATGATTAGGTACAGAGCTGCTACCATCGGTAGCAATGTCTTTCAAATCAAAGATAGCATCTCTAATTGTTTCTCTTCTATTGAAAACACTTTGCAATTCTGTCGGCAAACTCTCCCTCATCAATTTTAATTCCCCGTCAAGGTCAAAATCAAATTTTGTACCCAAGATAATAACACGACGACGTTGCTGAGGAACTCCATACTCCTCAGCCTTGAATACTTTTATATGCAAGTAGTATCGACCATTCTTGAAATTACTTTCATCTTCGAAGATACTCTTTATCGTTTCAAGAATCTCACCATTCTTGCTACTCAGGATTCCAACAACATTTTCAAATACAAAATATTGAGGCTCAAACTTTTGTATTATCTTAAAGTAGTAGCGGAAAAGGAAATTACGAGGGTCATCTATGAACTCTGATGTTTTCCTAATACGACTTCCTGCCATAGAAAAGCCTTGACATGGAGGACCACCAATAACCACATTGACATTATGAAGTTCTTGGTAAAGTTTTTCTTTACAACAGGAATCAAGTCCTTCTGTTGCTTTTGATATACTTTCATCGAAATGGTCAACAAAAGAACGTATATCTTCGTTTACCATTATCGTGTGTATATGGTTTCTTTTATAGGATTGTGCTATCTGTTCATCAATTTCATTAGCAAGAACTACATTAAATCCTGCCTTCTCAAAACCTACCGACAAGCCACCGACCCCAGAAAATATATCTACTACATTCATTTCCTTTCTGTATTTAATCTATACGCTAATTGGTAATTGATAATCTCGTTTATCTCATCATCATTCAAATAGAATAACCGACCAATGAGAATATCTATTTTATCAATGGTTGTCTTATGCAGTTTATGCTGATAGACATAGTCGGTTTGAACTGAACCTATATACTTTTTACTATTTTCTAATTCTTCTTCTAATTGCTTATACAGTTTAACTATTCTCTTTTTGGCTTTGCTATCAACCAAGGAAAAATCCAAATGTATCAAGTCAAGTTCTTTTTTTGTAATATGCCAACAATCAGAATATATCTCCCAAATGTAATAAAACAAGGAAGAGTTTAATATAGCTGAAAATAAACAAGCATCATCCTCTTTTGAAAATGTGTATTTTTTATACTCGTTTGATTTCATTGCATGAGTAAAACACTTACACCAAAAAGTTGCTCTTTGATTCAACCATGCTGCATATTCTCCGTTTGCACAAACATTTTCAAGCAACGAAATCTGATTATTGTTAATCACTTTGTCAGATATACTTTTTGAAAGTTCAGAGCAAAACTTTGGTTTACCTGATAATGCATCTTTATCCAGTTCAACAAACTGTATATCCTTGTATAACTCGTTCCATTCATCCTTATACCAATGCTTATATTTTGATACAAAAACACTCTGATTTGAGCGGTTTCTTGTACCAATTATGACTGTAAGTTTTTGGTGAACACCAAGAAACAATGAGCATGGTCTATCAGCAAAGTTTATAAAGAACAACTCTGTGAATTTATCTTGTAGCAATTCACGTAAGGGCTTCATTCTTGGAGTTGAAACGATTGATATAGGGACGATAAATCCAATTGTTCCTCTTGATGATACTAAATTACAAATAGAGCGTTCAATAACAGGAGCATACAGGTTTCCCACAGGAACAGTCTTAAAATATTCAGGTAACGAATAATTAAGTTTTGCAACGGTGTATTCCTTGTAAGGAGGGTTTCCTACGACACAGTCAAATCTTCCTTTTTTGAAAACAATTCCAAACTCTTTTTCCCAAAGGAATGTATCATCGGAAATTGTGTTGCCCAATTTGAAGTTCTTTAAATCTTTCTTCGTAAGTTTGAAAGAAAACTCATATAAGGCAGTTGAAAAGAGTCTATACCTCAATATCTCTAAAGCTTCTTCATCAATATCAACGCCAAACACATTGTTTTTGATAATGTGTTGGATGTCAGATGCGCCTAATGGCATTTGAAGCAATTTGTAGATATTGCATAGAATGTTTATTGCTTTTATAACAAAAGAGCCTGTACCACATGTGGGATCAATTAGTTTAATTGTCGCTACATGGTTCTTAATCAATGTAATCTCCTTGTCATCCAAAGTTGATATGAATTTACTCAAATCATTCAACGATAGCACATGATTTACTATACACTCTTTATCAAACAAAGAGTGTAAAAATCCAACGACTGTACCCTCAACGATGTAAGTTGTTGTCAAATCATCTGTGTAATATGAGGCGGTGTCTGTCTTTGTTAAATATTTTTCAAAAATAATTCTAAACAACGACTCATAATTAGACTTAGATATGCCCCACTTGGAGATTGTATTCAAAAAAACAAGGCTCTTTTCGGCACCTATATTATCAATGACTTTCTTTATATCTTTACTATCTGTTTGTGAGATTGAACAAATATCTTTTATATAGGATTCTCTGCGATTTGTTGCTGCAAACAAACCTTGCTCTTCTGATATACTAACATGAATATAATACAGCAAAACAGACAAGGATACTACATTACCCTTGTCAACATTTAACTGTTCTGCATACTGCTTAATTTCATCATGTAGCTTGCAGAATGACTTAAATATAGCGTTGCTTGTCATTGCAATTATATCTTTGTAAGCAAATCTCCTGGTTGTACATTAAGAACTTTTGCTATTCTGTGAATGGTTTCCAAACTGGGTTGTGAAGTATTGGTGCACCATTTTGAAACAGTGACAGGGTCTTTCTCCAATTGGTCTGCCAACCATTTATCAGTATGACCTGTGTCTGCAAGGACACTTTTTATGCGGTTCATCTTTTTCATTCGGCTTTCTTAATGTTTTGTGCAAAGTTATTAAATTATTGGCACATTACATTCTCTAAGTGAAGTTTTTGTGTGGATGAGACAAAAAAACGGCAAGAAGGATAAGTTTCTTGCCGTTTATGAGGGGTTTTATACTATATCACACCACTTACAGGTACGTTCACGATGTCGTGGACGGGGAACTTCTCGCAACCGATGTAGAGGGTATCGAAAGCGTCAGAGCCGTCGGTGCGGTGTTCGAGGTGGTCTTCTTTTGATTCGGCGAGCTTTTCGCCAGACTTGTCCTTGCGGAAGCCGTTGCGCCCTCTTGATACACCTGCCGACTGAATGGCAAGGATAAGGTCGGGGTTGTTGCTACGGTTGAAGAATGGCATGAGGCGTTGCTTGCCAGCGAAGCCTTGATTGATAAGCAGATACTTCTCGTCGTGGCGCATCGAGTTGCCGAGATAGACCGCTTCCACCTGCCAGCCGTAGCGTTCAAACTACCCCTCTCCGGCTGACAGATAAATGCGAAGGCTGGAAGATTACAAGCGTATCTTCCAGCCTTCGCTGTATTTGAGTATCAATGAGTTGCGGCGGAAAAAGGCGGAAAATGGTAGATGGAAGATAAAAACGCAAAAGTACTTTATATAAACCGTTTACCATTAAATGCTTTCTAAGGCTGCGTGGTATGGGCAAGATGCCCATACCTCCTACGTTTTATTTTTCTTCCTCGAAGTCGACATACTCGCCCTCGTCCTTCGCAAATATCTTGCGGTTGGCTTGGCGTGGTGAGCGTTCGTCGTAGAGTTCTTCTTCCACGACTACACCGTCGTCGTACTCAGCGCTGCGACGCTTGGTGCTGCCCGCAGTAGAGTTTTGTTGCTGTTGGCGACGGTTGGTGTGGGTGGTGCCGTTGCGAAACTGCTTCGTCATGCGCTTTACGCGCAGATAGATGAAGCTGACGATGCCGATGAGGAAGATGGCTACCATCAGCACCATGATAAATATACTTTTCAGAAATAGTCCGATGAATGTCATAGGAATGGTTTGTTTGGTGCTACAATCCGTTTCCACTCTCTTGTTGTCTACTTCTCGATGTCGACCGTGGTATGTGTGCGACTCACGATGTCGGCTACTACGGAGGTGAGGAAGTAGAGGGTGATGACTATCCACATGCCGCCGATGACGCCGAAGAGGGCGATGACTACGCCGGAGAGGGCGATGAACGAGTAGCGAAGCTCGTTGCCACGCCAGCCCCACTGCTTGAACTTAAGGGCGAACATGGGCAGCTCGCTGACGAGCAGAAGGCTTGTGAGCACTACGAGCAGCAGTATCGCGGGAATCATCCATGCTGACGACTCGATGAGTGTGGGCTGCGACACGAGCAGCGAGCCCCAGAAGAGGGCGTTGGCTGGTGTGGGCATTCCGATGAACGAGGTGGTCTGGCGTGTGTCGAGGTTGAACTTCGCGAGGCGAAGGGCTGAGAATGCTGCGATGAGGAATGCGCAGTAGGGGATGTACGGCTCTACGCTGGCGAGCACTGTGGGGTATTCCATCACGCTCAACTGTGCGAAGACGATTGCCGAGGGGGCTACGCCGAATGTCACGTCGTCGGCAAGCGAGTCGAGCTCTTTGCCGATGGGTGATGATACTCCGAAGAGGCGGGCACTCATACCGTCGAAGAAGTCGAACACGGCACCGATAATAATCCATATCAGCGCACAGCGTGCGTCGCCTCCGAGTGCCATTACGGTTGCGATGCAACCCGAAACGAGGTTGCCGCATGTAAGGGTGTTGGGTATGTTGCGTGTTATGAAGTTAGCCATTACTTTATTTCAGTTTTGCTATTATTGTTCCGTTGCCGGTGGTCAGCTGTCCCATCTTGACGCAGATTTCGGTGCCGAGGGGCAGGTAGACATCGACGCGTGAGCCGAACTTGATGAAGCCGAGGTGCTCGTCGATGTAGCAGTCTTCGCCTTGCTTGGCGTAGGTGACGATGCGACGTGCCACTGCGCCTGCTATCTGGCGGCAGAGGATGTCGATGCCTTCGGGGGTGGTGATGACTACGTCGGCGTGCTCGTTCTCCTCGCTCGCCTTAGGCAGCCATGCCTTGTGGAAGTTGCCGTCGTGGTGGGCTACGGTCTTCACTTTGCCGTCAACGGGGAACCAGTTGGCGTGTACGTTGAAGAGGCTCATGAAGATGCTCACCATGATGCGACGCTCGTGGAAGTAGACATCCTCGTCGACTTCCTCGATTACTACTACGCGGCCATCGGCTGGAGCTACTACCAAGCCCGTTGTGTCTTCTTCGGGGAAGAAGCGTATGGGGCAACGGAAGAAGTTGATGACGATGCAGTAGACGGTGCCCATGATTGCCGTGAAGCACCAGAACGGCACCTTGCTGTCTATGAAACGCCAAAGCAGCAACGCGATTGCTGCGATAACGATGAAGCCATAAACGAGTGTGTCGGTTCCTTCGCGGTGAAGACGTATTTTCTTTAGTTTCTTTATCTTTTTGATCATTGTTTGGTTCGGTATGTGTAAATTAGTTGTTGATAATCGGTTGTCGTAAAATCGTATGCACGTACACAGCCATTGTACGGATACATATATTCTGTGCAAAGTTACCGTTTTTTTATGGAAGTGACAAACTTTTTGTTGCTTTTATGGAAAACAAAGACGCCGAAACAACCCGGCGTGTCATGCTGACGGGTTGTTTCGGCGTTTATCTATAGGGGGTGCAGTTGTCTCAACTGCACCAATTTGCCAATTAGTTGCATTCTACATGGTTGGTGCACTTGAGACAAGTGCACCCCTATTTACTAATTGGGTGCATTCTGCTTGGTTGGTGCAGTTCTTGCTCTGGCAAGCGGCAAAGCCGAGCGGAGACAACTGCACCCCCTGGGATTACAGGAGTTCGTCGAACTTCTTGCGAAGGTCGCCTTCTGTGATGGCACCTACATGCTTGCCAACGAGCTCGCCGCCCTTGAAGAAGAGCAGTGTCGGGATATTGCGTACACGGTACTCTGCTGCTACGTCGTCGTTCTCCTCTACGTCGCACTTGCCTACAACGATCTTGCCGTCGTACTCCTCTGCGAGCTTAGAAACGATAGGAGCAATCATGCGGCACGGGCCGCACCATGTAGCCCAAAGGTCTACTACCAATGGCAGTTCGCCAGTTCTGTACTGTTCGATGTTCTCTGTTGTGATTGTTACTTCCATAGTTGTATTCGTTTATTTGTTAGTGATTATTCTTTATTTAATGACAATGCAAAGACAATGCGATGCAAATGCAAAGATAATGATTAAATATCAAAATCTGTGCCAATGTGCTTATTTGTTGGTGCACTTCTCTGTTGGTGCACTTGAGACAAGTGCACCCCCTGTCAGTTGATGCCATAGCGCACGCCTTGTTCTGCCATTTCGTCGAGTGAGGTGAGCAGCTTCTTGTTCACGTCGACTGTGATGTTACGGCTGTAGAGCTGTATGTTGGTGTTGTTCTTGGCGTCGTGGATGTTGATGTAGAGCGGTACGTTGCCGGTGGAGTTCTTCAGTGTTGTCTCCAGATCGGTGAGCTGTGCGTCGTTGAACATCGTGGAATCCATGTACACCGTGAACTTCTCTATCGACTTCTCCTTTACGTCACTGAGGAACTCTATCTTCTTTATTACCATGTCGTAGGCATCGGGGTTGTTGCGGAAGCGTTGCACGCATTGTGCTGTGATATAGATGTGGTATTCCTCCTGCAGCATGGACTGCCATTTTGTCCAGTCTTCGCCAAAGAGTGCCAGCTCGCCTTGTCCCTCGAAGTCTTCGATGGTGACGATGCCGAACGGCTTGTTGTTCTTTGTCCATCGTTGTGAAACGGAGGTGACGATGCCGCCGAAGGTGAGTTCTTCGATTGAGGCGAACGCCTTCTTGTCCATCTCGCGGCCTATCTGTGGACAGTGGAGGTTGCACATATGGTTGAGCACGACGGCGTAGTCGTCGAGGGGATGTGCCGAGAGGTAGATGCCAACCAGCTCGCGCTCGCGCTTCAACAGCTCCATGGTGCTCCATGCTTCGCAGTCGGGCACGGGCGGTGTCTGTATCTCTACGCCTCCCATGTCGCCGAACAGCGAATTCTGCATCGACGACTGTTCCGACTGGTATACCTGACCATAGCGCAGGAGTGTCTCGACGAAGGTGTCGCCCTTGGCGTTGGGGGCGAAGTACTGTTCGCGGCGTATGCCGAACGAGTCGAAGCCGCCGCTCAGTGCGAGCGACTCCATCGCCTTGCGGTTGACGGCGGAGAGATTGACACGCTGCACGAAGTCGAAGATGTCCTTGTATTGTCCGTTCTTATGTCGCTCGGCGATGATGTTGGTGGCAGCTGCCTCGCCCATGCCCTTGATGGCGGAGAGTCCGAAGCGCACCTCGCCTTTCTTGTTGGCGGAGAACTTCTGCTCCGACTCGTTCACGTCGGGACCGAGGCAGGGGATATTCATCGCCTGACACTCGGACATGAGCTTCGTAATCTTAGTGATGTCGTTAAGGCATCGGCTCATATTGCCTGCCATGAACTCGGCAGGGTAGTGCGCCTTGAGGTACGCCGTCTGGTAAGCCACCCACGAGTAGCACGTGGCGTGCGACTTGTTGAAGGCGTAGGATGCGAACTTCTCCCAGTCGCCCCAGATCTTCTCGAGCACCTTCGGGTCGTGTCCGTTCTTCTTTCCGCCCTCGATGAACTTAGGCTTCATGGCATCAACGATGGCCTTCTTCTTCTTACCCATCGCCTTACGCAATGCGTCGGACTCGCCACGGGTGAAGTCGGCGAGCTGGCGCGAGAGAAGCATCACCTGCTCCTGGTAGACCGTGATGCCGTAGGTGTCCTTCAGATACTTCTCCATGCAGGGGATGTCGTATGTGATTGGCTCCTTGCCGTTCTTGCGGGCGATGAACGACGGGATGTAGTCCATAGGTCCCGGGCGGTAGAGGGCGTTCATGGCGATGAGGTCTTCGAACACTGTGGGGCGCAGCTCGCGCAGATACTTCTGCATACCTGCCGACTCGAACTGGAACGTGCCGATGGTGCGTCCCTCCTGGTAGAGTTTGTATGTGAGTTCGTCGTCGATGGGGATAGTGTCGAGGTCGAGCGTGAATCCATCGTGGGTGAGGCGTATGTTCTCAACGGTCTCCTTCATGATAGACAGTGTGGAGAGTCCGAGGAAGTCCATCTTGATGAGTCCGGTCTCCTCGATGACGTGTCCGTCGTATTGTGTGGCGAGCAGCTTATGTCCTGGGTCGCTCTTGTCCTCAGCCGTAGACACCGGCACCCAGTCGCTGATGGCATCGCGGCAGATGATTGTGCCGCAGGCGTGTATGCCCGTACCGCGCACGGTGCCCTCGAGCATCTTCGCGTACTTTATGGTGTTTGCCATCTGTGGGTTGGCACTCGCTTCGGCTTCGCGCAGCTCGGGCACGCACTTGATGGCGTTGGTGAGGTTCATCTTCAAGCCGTCGGGCAGCTTGTCGGGGATGGCCTTGCAGAGGCGGTTGGATATGTCGAGCGGCAGTTTCTCCACACGCGCCACGTCCTTGATGGAGTTCTTCGTAGCCATCGTGCCGTAGGTGATGATATGCGCCACCTTGTCGTGACCGTACTTGTCCTCCACCCACTCGAGCACCTTGCCGCGTCCGTCGTCGTCGAAGTCGGTATCGATATCGGGGAGAGATATACGGTCGGGATTGAGGAAACGTTCGAAAAGCAAGTCGTACTTGATAGGGTCGATCTTCGTGATGCCCAGACAGTAAGCCACAACCGAGCCGGCTGCCGAGCCACGACCCGGACCTACCATGACGCCCAGCTCGTCCTGAGCCGAGTTGATGAAGTCCTGCACGATGAGGAAGTAGCCTGGGAAGCCCATCGTCTTCATGATGTGCAGCTCGAACTTCACACGCTCGTACACCTCGTCTGTGAGCGGTTCGCCGTAGAGTCGCTTCGCTCCGTCGTAGGCGAGCTTGGCTAAGTAGTCAGCCTCGAACTTGATGCGGTAGAGCTTGTCGATACCGCCGAGTTTCTTGATCTTCTTCTCAGCCTCCTCGTGCGACATTATCTCGTTGCCGTTCTCGTCGGTGGTGAACTCGCGGAACAGCTCCTCGGGCGAGATGCGTTTACGTGTCTCTTCCTCCGTGCCGAACTCCTTAGGGATGGGGAAGAACGGCATGATGGGCGAGTGGTCGATGGAGTAGGTCTCCACCTTATCCAATATCTCGAGCGTGTTCGAGAGTGCTTCGGGCACGTCGGCGAATATCTCGTTCATCTCCTCGCGCGTCTTGAACCACTCCTGCTTGGAGTAGAGCATACGTGTAGGGTCGTTCAGTTCCTTGCCCGTAGAGAGACAGAGTAGGTGGTCGTGAGCCTCGGCGTTCTCCTGATCGACGAAGTGGCAGTCGTTTGTGCAGACTACCTTTATGCCGTACTCCTTAGCGAGCTTTATCAGTTCCTTGTTGGCACGCTGCTGCAGCGGGAATGTCTCGCGGTTGGCGCGTTGGTTCGGGTCCTTCACCTCGTGGCGCTGAAGCTCCAAGTAGTAGTCGTCGCCGAAGATGCTCTTATACCATTCTATCGCTTCGCGTGCTCCTGGTATGTCGCCCTTCAGTATCTTCGCCGGCACCTCGCCGGCGATACATGCCGAGCAGACGATGAGGTCCTCGTGATACTTCTCGAGGTCGGCTCTGTCGGTACGCGGCTTCGAGTAGAAACCGTCCACCCAAGCACGCGACACGAGCTTGATGAGATTCTTGTATCCGTGGTAGTTCTTCGCAAGCACGATGAGGTGATAGCCGCCCGCGTCGCCCTTCTCCTTCACACGGTCGGCTTTGGTGCGACGTGCCACGTACATCTCGCAACCGAAGATGGGCTTGAAAGGCTCCTTGCCCTGTTCTTTCAGTTTGCCGTTTATCTTGTTGCAATAGTTGTACAACTCTTTCACGCCGAACATATTGCCGTGGTCGGTGATAGCCATGCCGCGCATACCGTTAGCCACGGCCTTGTCGACAAGCTTTTCCACCGGCGACTGTCCGTCGAGAATAGAATAGTAGGTGTGTACGTGCAGGTGTATGAAGTCTTCCATCGTGCTGTTGCGATTTTTATGATTGAATGTTTTATAGTATAATGACTACAAAGTTACGCAAAAAAACTCATAACTCACAAATTTTTTCCTCCGAGCACCACCTTCTTAACAATCGGCGTGGTGTAAGCATACGGGATGAAGTCGACAGACGGCAGTGGGGTGGTGATGAAGAAGTTGGCAACCTTGCCCTTTGCGATGCTTCCGTAGTTCCGGCTCTCGCCCATAGCGTAAGCGCCGTTTATCGTTGCGGCGTTGAGTGCTTCGTTAGGCTGCAGTCGCATCTTGATGCAAGCCAGTGATACCACGAACTTCATGTCGCCCGATGGCGTTGAACCAGGGTTGTAGTCGCTCGCCACGGCAACGCTCAAGCCTGCGTCAATCATCTTGCGGCCCTTGCCGTAAGGCATGTTCAGGAAGAACGACGTGCCGGGCAACACCGTTGGCATGGTTCCGCTATCACGTAATATCTCGATTTCCTCTTCTGTCATACTTTCCAGATGGTCAACCGACAATGCTCCATGCTTCACTCCTACTTCCACTCCACCCGACGAAGCTAACTCGTCGGCGTGAATCTTGGGACGCATTCCCCAAGCAGCGGCGGCATCAAGGATCAAGCCTGTCTCTTCCGGAGTAAAGAATCCACGGTCGCAGAACACATCCACAAAGTCAGCAAGACGTTGCCGTCCCACTTCGGGTATCATCTCTTTCACAATGAGCTTCACATAGTCATCCTGCGTCATACCACGGGCTACGGCATGCGCACCAAGGAATGTAGAGACAATCTTTGCCGATGAAGCCTCCTTCATGCGCTGTATCACACGAAGCATTTTCAGCTCATCTTCAAGATTCAGTCCATAACCGCTCTTTATCTCTATACATCCCGTACCTTTGCGCACTACTTCATCCAAACGCTGCATGGCTTGGCGGAAGAGTTCTTCCTCCGTAGTGTTGTGCAGCAGGTCGGCAGAATTGAGGATACCACCGCCTCGGCGTGCAATCTCCTCATAGCTCAATCCATTTATTTTATCCACAAATTCCCTCTCCCGGCTACCGGCAAAGACGATATGGGTATGTGAATCACACCATGACGGCAACACCATTCCGCCTTCCGCATCGATAATGTTATCAACATCTTCGAATGACGGCATACCGTCTGACACACTGCCGAACTGAGAGAAGCGTCCGTCCTCAACAAGGAGCCAGGCATCGTCAATAACATTGACATTTGCCATCTCCTTGCCTTGCAGACGAAGTTTCGGTTCATATTCGACACCTGCCAGGTGTCGAATATTCTTTACAAATAACTTCATTGTCTATTCGATGTTATTTATTATTCATTGTAATCAATCACTTTTCCGGTCAACCACGCAAGAAACTAATTGAGTTGGCTATATGCGGATACATTACTTCATCGTGAACGATAAAAGGAACGACCTTTCTGTAGCTTTCGTGAATAGCTTCCACTACTGGAGAAGACTTCAACGGACGACGGAAGTCGAGGGCTTGTGCGGCATTGAACAATTCTATTGCAAGCACACGCTCCGTGTTGAGTACCACTTTGTATAGTTTTATGGCTGCATTAGCGCCCATGCTCACATGGTCTTCCTGTCCTTGGCTCGAAGGAATGCTATCCACTGAAGAAGGTGTAGACAAAGTCTTGTTCAAACTTACAACTGAAGCGGCTGTATATTGCGGAATCATAAAACCACTGTTCACGCCTGGATTGGCAACAAGGAAGCTCGGCAGTCCGCGCGTACCACTTACAAGTTTGTATATTCGACGTTCCGAGATGTTTGACAATTCGCATAACGCAATAGCAAGGAAATCCATTGGCATGGCTATCGGTTCGCCATGGAAGTTGCCGGCAGATATTATAAGGTCTTCGTCAGGACATACTGTAGGATTGTCCGTCGCAGAGTTTACCTCCACGTCAATGACCGAATTGACATATTCTATGGTGTCCTTCACAGTTCCGTGCACTTGCGGAATACATCTGAATGAATAAGGATCCTGTACGTATGGCTTCGGCTTCTCGATTATCTCACTGCCTTCGAGCAACTCCCTCATGCGCGCTGCCGTAACAATCTGTCCTTTATGCGGACGAACCTGATGGACTGCATCAATGAACGGAGCCGTAAGTCCGTAATAAGCATCCAACGACATTGCCGCAATCTTGTCTGCCCAGTCACTCAACCTATGTGATTGCAACAAAGCCCATACAGCAAAGGCTCCCATGTTCTGTGTACCATTAAGCAATGCAAGTCCCTCTTTTGAGGCAAGCTGAATAGGAGACCAATCAAACCTCTGCAACATCTCAGCTCCAGAGATAACCTTACCTTCATATTCCACCTCGCCAAGCCCGACAAGCGGCAACGTAAGATGCGCAAGCGGAACCAAATCACCCGATGCTCCAAGCGAACCTTGCATGTAAACAACAGGATAGACATCGTTGTTGAAGAAGTCGATAAGGCGGTTTATGGTTACAAGCTGACATCCTGAGAAGCCATAGCTCAATGACTGTATCTTAAGCAACAACATTATCTTCACGATGTCGTTAGGCACTCTGTCACCTGTGCCGCACGCATGCGACATCATAAGGTTTATCTGCAACTGTGCCAAATCATCCGAACCGATTTTCACGTTACAAAGCGATCCGAATCCAGTCGTGACTCCATATATGGGCGAAGTCGTCTCTTCTATCTTATGGTCGAGATATTCCCGACATTCCACAATACGCTTATGCGCATCATCACTTAGTTTTATTTTATAGTCACCATATACAATCTCACCAATGCGTTCAATAGAAAGGTG
>OHSI01000660.1_pt1 | contig 20924 bp, 12 predicted proteins | sample 1578641 | NCBI WGS metagenome assembly OHSI01 (sample SAMEA3879535, study PRJEB24766) | human gut metagenome | biome: human-associated habitat; feature: feces | place: USA | collected 1985/1987 | reverse complement strand
ACCAGCCGGCTATGGCGATCATGGCGGCGTTGTCGGTGGTGAACTTGAACTCAGGGAGATAGGTGTTCCAGCCGCGCTTTCTCCCCTCCTCCTCGATGCGGGAGCGCAGACCGCTGTTGGCCGAGACTCCCCCGCCGATGGTCACTTCCTTGACACCGGTCTGCCTCGCGGCCTTGATCAGCTTGTCCATCAGGATGTCTATCAGCGTCTTCTGGAAACCGGCGCAGATGTCCTCCTTGTTCTTCTCCATGAAGTCCGGATCCTTCGCCATCTCGTCACGGACGAAATAAAGCAACGAAGTCTTCACACCGCTGAAGCTGTAGTCAAGCCCCGGAATCTGCGGCTTGGCGAACTTGAAGCGGTCCGGATCGCCGAGCTTCGCCAGCCTGTCGATCACCGGACCGCCAGGGTAGCCGAGCCCCATCATCTTGGAGCACTTGTCGAAAGCCTCCCCGACAGCGTCATCGATCGTCTGGCCGAGAATCTCGTAGTCCAACGGGCCGTTCACCTTGACAATCTGAGAGTTGCCTCCTGACACCAGCAGGCAGAGGTACGGGAACGACGGATGGTGGTTCTCCTTGCCCTCCTGCTTCACGAAATCAGCGAGAATATGCCCCTGAAGGTGATTGACCATAATTATAGGAATATTCAGGGCCACGCCAAGAGCCTTGGCGAACGATGTGCCGACAAGGAGGGAACCCAGAAGTCCCGGACCACGGGTGAACGCGATCGCGGTGAGATCCGAGGCCTTGATCCCGGCCTTGTCCAAAGCCTGGCTGACGACAGGCACGATGTTCTGTTCATGGGCTCTGGAGGCAAGTTCAGGAACGACTCCTCCATAATCCTTGTGGACCTGCTGGCTCGCTATCACGTTGGAGAGCAGGAATCCGTCCTTGATCACGGCGGCGGAAGTGTCGTCGCAACTCGATTCGATTCCAAGGATATAATCCGACATATTCTTCAAAGACTTTTTCGAACGGCAAAGATACAACTATTTTCGTCAATCCAACGGATATTTAGTATCTTTGTTGTTACAAGCCGCATGGCATAGACCGCCGCGGCTTCCCGTCATTTGAAAAAGGCTCTTAAGATATTACGGGGCGTCTTTGTAGCGATCGCCTCACTGCTCTTCGCCTGCTGGATTCTGTTGCAGACTCCGGCGGCCCAGACCTTTGTGACCAGAAAGGTGGTGGCTTCGCTGGAAGGGGTGCTGAACGGCAGGATAGAGATTTCCAAGATTCATTTAAGGCCATTCAACGCATTGGTAATCAAGGATATCGCCATCATCGACAGCGAGCCGGTCACCGACTGGGACGGAGAGGAGGCCGACACACTGGCGAGCGCCGGGTCGATAGTCGCCACATTCTCTCTGAAAGGATTGAGGAACGACGGAGCCATCCACATCAGAAGGCTCAACATCAGCGACGCCTCGTTCTCCCTGGCGAAAGACGAGCGCGGGGGCAGCATCAAAAGAATCTTCAAGTCATCGGACGAAAAAAAGGAAGGCAAGCCTCTCGCTCTGGCGATCGACGCCGGCAGGATCAGGATCAGAAACTTCCGGTTCAGGCTCATCAACAAGACCAAAGACAGTCCGCCCCGCGACTACGGCATCGACTGGAAGAACCTTGATGTGACCGCGCATATTCTTCAGGCTCACAACTTTAGTTTCAAAGAAGGCAGGATCGAAGGGGTACTGGACAATCTGGAGGCCACCGAAAGAAGCGGCTACAGGATAGTCTCGATGTCCGGAAAAGCCACCGTCGAGAAAGGAAAAACCACGGTGCGGAATCTCCACATAAAGGACACGTGGACCGACATCAGCATGGATGAATATGCCATGGAATATGCCAACGCGGCGTCATTCTCCAACTACATCGAGGATGTCTCGATGACCGGAACATGCATGAGCGGCACCGTGGACATGAAGAGCATCTCTTACTTCGCGCCGTCGCTGCGCCGGATGAAATCCGTCATAAGCCTCAGGGATGCCGACGTGAAGGGGCCGGTCAAAGACATGTCGGTGTCCGGTCTGGACTTCTCGGAATCCCACAGCGGAGTCTGCGGAACCATCACAGGACGGCTGTCCGGGCTTCCGGATGTCAACAGGATGCGTCCGGACTTCAGACTGGACGGGCTGTCCTTCACCACGGAAGGACTCGGACGCTTCATCAGGGGATTCGCCCCAATGGCGGCGATCGACCTTTCCGGACTGGCGCGCGGCACGGTCTTCACCTTCGACGGCAACACGGATGGCACGCTCAACAAGCTTAAAGCCGACGGCACGCTTTCCTCCGCATTGGGTACCGTGACCGTCGACGCTGACATCACAGACCTGATCGCCAAAGGAAAGACAATCGGGCTGGGGGGCAAGGTCACGGCAAGAAACGTTGACGTCGGGAAACTCACCGGGGTCAGCCAGATCGGCGAAGTCTCGCTTAAAGGGATGATGGACATGACATTAGGTCACGGCAAGACCAGCCTGAGCATCGATTCTCTGTCCGTCGACAAATTGTCAGTCTTCGGCTACGACTACACCAACATCATCGCCGCCGGCACCTACACGGACAACGCCTTCGACGGGCGCATCGTCTGCGGAGACCCGAACCTCAACTTCCTCTTCCAAGGATTGTTCACCCTCTCGGACAAGACGAAGAACGGACTCTACAAATTCTACGCGTCCATAGGTTACGCCGACCTGCACGCCCTGAAACTGGACAAGAGGGAGAACTCCAAGATCTCCGGGCGGATAAACGCCAACTACGTGAACATCAGCCGCGGAGACCTGATCGGAGACCTTGACATACTTGGACTCACACTTGAGAACGACAACGGGTGGCACGAGATCGGCGACATCTGCGTGAAGTCGCACTCCAACGACAACGTCAACCGTGTCAACATCACATCCACATTCCTGAACGGCAACTACATCGGCAGCAAGCCGTTCACCAGTCTGATCAAGGATGCGCAGACCCTCACAGTCCACAGGGAGCTACCGGCCTTGTACAAAGGCTGGGCAGCCGAATGGAAGGGCGATGAGTACGAGCTGGATCTGAGTGTCGGTGACGCAAGGGACATCCTGTCCTTTGTCAAGCCCGGCCTCTACGTCGCCAAAGGCACCAAGGTGCGGATGATCATCAAGAGGGACGGCAACATGACAGCCTCCGTCAAGTCTCCGAGAATCGCTGTCAACAAGAATTTTCTGAAGGATTTTGACCTCGCCTTTGACAACAGGGACAGCAGTCTGAACGCGTCGGCTGTCTGCTCGGCCATCTCATTAGCCGGTGTCAACATACTCAGTGACAACTTGTTGCTCTACGCAAGGGGGAACACCTTCGGAGCCGGATTCACCTACGACAACGGCACGGATCTCGCAAACAAGGGAGAGATGTACCTGACAGGGCGGCTTGACCGCGACTCCGACGGGAACCTGACGGTCAACGCCAAGACACTTCCATCCTTCATCTGGTATGACGACGCGGCATGGGACGTGTCCGAATCCGGCATAGACCTGATCGGCAAAGATCTCAGGATCGACAACCTGACAGCGAGAAGCGCCGACCAGTCCATCAGGATCAACGGAGGCTTCTCCTCCACAAAAAGAGACACGCTCTCCGTCAAACTCGACAAGATCGACCTAGGGCTGCTTGGCAAGTTCCTTGGCGACGGTTTCGGACTATCCGGCCTCGCTACCGGCCACGCCATCGTCTTCTCCCCGTGGGGCCGTGACGCGGGACTGATGATGAACCTCACGTCGGAATCTACCGAGGTCGCGGGACAGGACATGGGGACCCTGCGCCTCGCCGGCTCGCTGGAGGACGGGGTTATGCGCATGATAGCCCAGAACGACATCGATGGCCGGAAGACACTTAACATCAAAGGAGACTACGCGCTCAAGACAAAGAAGATAGATCTCACAGCCGGATTCGATGACTTCAACGTGGGCTACATCGCTCCCGTCCTGGAGTCAGTGTTCAGTGAGATGGGCGGCTCGATGAGCGGCAAGGTCAAGGTCAGCGGATCCATGGACAACATCTCGCTGCGAGGCGAGGGCACACGGTTCGACAATGCGATGCTGAGGGTGGGCTTCACCAATGTGGCCTACTACCTGAACGGGCCGTTCTCCGTCACCGACCAGGGACTGTTCTTCGACGGGATCTCCATCAAGGACCGGTTCAACGGCACCGGCAGCATAGAAGGGGGCCTGCTGTACGACCACCTGAAGAACATCAGGATGGACACCAGGATCAAGATGAAAGGCATCGAGGCCATCGACATGGACGAGGGCGGCGACAAGGCCTTCTATGGCCGCCTGTTCGCAAGCGGGGATGTCTCGATCAAAGGCCCGTTCAACGCCATCCTCATCGATGTCAACGCCCGGACGGACAAGAACGGACACATACATATTCCTATAGACAACGCCTCCAATGACGGCAAGAATGACCTTCTGACGTTCAGGCAGGCCTTCCGGGAAGTCTACGAGGATCCTTACGAGGCCATGATGAACAGCATGGCGGCAGGTGCCGGGAAAGGCAGCGACTTCGGAATAAGGCTCAGGGTCAACGCCACACAAGGCACCGAGGCCTATGTCGAGATCGACAGGGCTGCCGGCAATGTGCTGAACGGCCGCGGCCAGGGCATCATCGACATCGAGGTGCGTCCGGGAAGGGATCTGTTCACGATCAACGGCGACTACGCCCTACGGTCGGGCAACTTCCATTTCAACGCCATGGACATTGCCAAAAGGGACTTCACCATCTCGGACGGCAGCACGGTACGCTTCAACGGAGACGTGATGGACAGCGACCTTGACATTAAAGGAATATATTCGACAAAGGCATCCGTCGCCACCCTTATCGCGGACACCACCTCAGTCTCCGCCAGAAGGACCGTGAACTGCGGAATCGGGGTGTCCGGCAAGCTGAGGGAGCCGAAGCTGTCCTTCTCCATCGATGTCCCGGATCTTGACCCAACCACCAAGTCGAGGGTGGAGAGCGCCCTGAACACCGAGGACAAGGTGCAGCGCCAGTTCCTTTCACTCCTGATCTCGGGTAGTTTCATGCCGGAAGAACAGTCGGGAGTCGTGAACAACACCAACGTACTGTACTCCAACGTCGCCGAGATCATGGCGGGGCAGCTGAACAACATCCTGCAGAAGCTGGACATTCCTCTGGACCTTGGCCTCAACTACCAGTCGAGCGAGAGCGGCACGAACATATTCGATGTCGCCGTCTCCACCCAACTTTTCAACAACAGGGTGATAGTCAACGGCAACGTCGGGAACCGTGAATATGCTAACTCATCCTCGGGGGCGGACATGGTGGGCAACCTTGACATCGAAATCAAGCTGGACAAATCCGGGCAGCTGCGGATGAACCTATTCTCCCACTCGGCGGATGACTACACCAACTATCTCGACAACACGCAGAGGAACGGTGTGGGTATCGCCTACCAAAGGGAGTTCAACACCTTCAGGGAGTTCTTCCGGAATCTGTTCATGAGCCGGAAAAAGAGGGAACAGAGGGCCGCTGAGACAGGGGCCCGGGAGGTGAAGAGAATCCGGATAGACGGTGAAGAGAAAGGACATTGATAATTTTTAATATATTACGAACATGGTAACAAACATCGCATTGGTCGCACATGACTCCAGGAAGCAGGAGTTGCTGGATTGGGTACGTTACAACGCAGGCTCGCTGAAGCACTGCCATTTGTTCTGCACCGGCACCACAGGCCGCCTCGTCTCGGAGACGCTTACAGAAAAGCTCGGCCCCGAGGCTCCCTCCATCGTCTGCCTTCTCAGCGGTCCACTCGGCGGGGACTTCGAGATCGGCGGCATGATCGCCGAGGGGAAGATCGACATGCTGGTGTTCTTCTGCGACAACCTGATCATGCAGGGTCACCAGAATGACGTGATGGGGCTGGTCCGCCTGGCCTCCCTGTACAACATTCCGTTCGCCACGAACCGCAGCACCGCCGATTTCATCATCTCTTCCCCTCTCTACACAAGCACCCAGTACCGCCGCATGATCCCAAGCTGCATAGACTCCTACAAAAACCGCAAACTGTAGTTTTTTTTCCCCCACCATCCCTCCCATAAAAGCCGCCCCAAGCGCCCCAAGCGCCCCATCGGAGCGAAGCGACAGAAGGGGTATCGGGGAATCCCTTCCCCGTGCCCCCCAGGGGGCTGTCACGAAGTGACTGGGGGGTTGAAGGTATGCGCACACAGTGCGAAGCGACGCAAGGGGTCTGGGGAATTCGGTCCCCCGTGCCCCCCAAGGGGGCTGTCACGAAGTGACTGGGGATTTGAAGGTATGCGCACGAAGGTATGCGCACGCGGAGCGAAGCGACAGAAGGGGTATCGGGGAATCCTTTCCCCGTGCCCCCCAGGGGGCCGTCACGAAGTGACTGGGGGGTTGAAAGTACTTCGCGCTGCATGCGCAACGCACGCAGCGCGAAGTACCGGTCTTTTTTTTGCAAAGCAAAAAAAGACCGGTACTTCCCAGCACCAGTCTTTCCCACTTAATACAAACCTAATTATGAATAAAACGTATGATGAACAGCCATCATAGGAAAAAGGTTAGAAAGATAAAATCCTATTAGAACCAATTAACTCTACAGAAACACTTTGCACTATCTGTGCCAAAAAATGTTCCGTGACTGCAATATCGCATTTATTTACCAAAAATCAAAATTAAAGCATCACTTTTCAAAGGAAACGAGCGAAAAAAAGGATGAGCCTGCATATTCATGACAACTGCCTGCCATTAGAATATGCCATGCTGTTGAAGAAGGATTTGAATATCCCGGCTGCAATTACTATATTTGAACAACAGACAACGAATCTAAAGACAAAAGACATGGACATAAGGAGGACACTGACGGCCCTTGCCCTGCTGCTGCCGCTTTCGGCAATGGCTGTACCCACCGATGACGACAGAACCGGCACGATGACAAACGAGCCTTCCAAGGACGTGACCACGGTCAGCTTCACAATCGACACATCCGTGCTTGCAAGGATCTTCATGGACCCGCCTAAAGAAGCCAGACCACAGGTATGGTGGCACTGGATGGACGGCAACGTCTCAAAGGAAGGAATCAGGAAAGACATCGAATGGATGAAGAGATCCGGCATAGGCGGCTTCCACCAGTTCGACGCCGGAGGAATCAACATGCCGAGAGCCGCCAAGGTCAAACTCCCATACCTCTCCGACGGATGGAAGGAAGCTTTCCGTTTCGCTCTGCACATGGCAGACTCCTTGGACATGGATGTCACGATCGCCAGCGCCCCGGGATGGAGCTCGACAGGCGGCAAATGGGTGAAGCCGGAAGACGCCATAAAAAAGCTCGAATGGAGGCACGTTGACGTGCGGGGCGGGAAAGTCTCGACCAAACTACCTGATCTTTACAACGTTGTGGGACCTTACCAGGACTACCACGTGGGCAATGACCGGATAGAGGTCAAGCCGTACGGCAAGGATCTGTACGTCATCGCCGTCAGGCTGCCGGCATCTGACAAGGCGATGAGGGCGCTCACCGAAAGAGTCGAGGAAAGCGACTCCTGCATCACGGTGGAGTTCAGACAGCCACAGACGATCAAGGCCCTGACACTCCAGAGCATGGCGATGGGAGCCAGGCCGAAGATCGGAGATCCGGCGCCCGGAAGCGTCCTCGAAAGCAGCGACGATGGCCGGCAATGGAGGAAAGTCTGCGACATCGAGCCAAGCGTGCTTCCATACCTGACAAAGAACATCCCGCAGACCTGCGCACGGTTCTTCAGGGTGACAGGCCGGCAGCTAGTCTCGCTGGATCTGTTCACCGTATCGAAGATCAATCACAGCCAAGAGGTCGGAGGCTTCGGAATAGTCCATGATTTCTGGAAATACGGCACCGCATATTCAAGTGACGCCATCAGGACATCAGATGTCGTTAACCTTACCGGCAAGATGACCCCCGACGGCAGGCTGGAATGCACCCTTCCCGCCGGACGCTGGAGGATCTACCGCTTCGGCTGGTCGATCACAGGCAAGATCAACCATCCAGCATCGCCGGAAGCTACCGGCCTGGAGGTTGACAAACTGGATCCCGACGCTTGGATGAGGTACTTCCACACCTATGTGGACCTCTACAAGAACGCGGCTGACGGGATGCTGGGAAAGAAAGGCATACGCTATCTGCTGGTGGACAGCTACGAGGCCGGTTCCTTCACCTGGACCCCGAGACTCGCAGAAGAGTTCAAGAAAAGGCGAGGCTACAACCTTGTGCCGTGGCTTCCGGTGCTTACCGGTGAAATCATCGGCAGCTCGCAGATGAGCGAACGGTTTCTGTGGGACTGGAGAAAGACCCTCGGCGAGCTGTTCTGCGAGAACTACGACAGGATCAACGACATCGTAAAGGAATATGAGCTTGACGGGCGCTACACCGAAACCCATGAGGGCAGCCGCGCCTACACAGGAGACGGCATGGATCCGAAGATCAAGGCGACCATTCCGATGGCGGCCTTCTGGATGGAGAACACGCCTAACGGTTCCGCAGCCCCGGCGGCGGTCTGCGACATCCGGGAGTCAGCCTCGGTGTCGCACATCTACGGTCAGCCGATAGTCGCCGCGGAGTCGTTCTCGGTGGACGGAGACCACGGAAGGGCGTACACCTACTGCCCGGAGAACATGAAATACATAGCGGATGTCGGGCTGAGTGCAGGTGTCAACAGATTTGTGGTGCACGAGTCCGCCTCGCAGCCGAACGACAAGTACCTTCCAGGTATGCAACTGTTCCGTTACGGGCAATGGCTCCACAGGAACGAGACCTGGGGGGAATATGCCTGGACACTCACCAACTATCTGGCCCGCTCCAGCGCGATGCTTCAGCAAGGTCATTCAGTCGCTGACATCCTGCTCTACTACGGCGAGGACATCAATGTCACCGCCATCTATGGAGGTGACACTTTCAGCACCCTTCCGGATGTCCCGGACGGCTTCAACTACGATTTCGCCAATCCGACGGTGATCAAGTCCGGAGTCCACGCCAAGGACGGCAGGCTCGTCGCCCCATCCGGAGCAAGCTACAAGGTGCTGTGGATAGGAAGAGATCAGGACTTCATGTCGCTTGAGATACTCAAAAGGATCAAGGCGTTCGCCGACGCCGGTGTGATCATCTGCGGGAAAGAGCCTAAAAGATGCGCCGGCATGAAAGCCGACGACCGCTCATTCGCATCCCTGGTGGACAACGTGTGGCATTCGAGGAGGAAGAACGTGTTCACATGCAGCCTGGAGGAATGCCTCTCCAGAAGCGGCATGAAGCCCGACTTCATTGCGACCGCGACCACCGCACAAAAGTCTCTGCCACAGATCGTCCCTGTTGCGTTCGAGCAAGTAGAGGCACCTGCGAACGCCAAGGACAGCTACGGGGACTTTAAATATGTCCACAGAAACCTGCCCGGCAACACGCAGGTCTACTGGGTAAGGAACTTCTCCGGCGAGGACAAGGACGTGGATCTCAGCTTCAAGGATGGAGGAAGGTACGCCGCCTTACTCAATCCTGAGAACGGCGAGGTGGCCGACATTCCTGTCACACAAAAAGACGGCAGGTTCATCGTCTCCACACCTATGCTGTCCACCGACGCCAGGTTCATCGTGTTCACGGACACGCCGATGGTCTCTGTCAGAGAGATTATCATCAAAACCCAAAGCAGCGCTTTCAACCTTGCGGACACCATCAGGATCGACTGTCTTCCATTCGCCAAAACAGCGGTACAGAAGAGTTCGGAACAGCAACTGAGTGTACTTCAGACTGTCGGATCCTCCTGGAACGTTCATTTCGAGCAAAAGAACGGAGGAACGGCGGACAAGGTCTTCGGCGAGCTTAGGTCGTGGACAGAGGAAGACAACCCGGTCGTCAAGTACTTCTCAGGAACGGCGGTCTACAGCACGACGCTGGAGCTTGACAGCAAGGCACTCGCTGGTGACGGAAGAATATTCATGGATCTCGGAACCGTGAAGAACATCGCCGAGGTGACTGTCAACGGCTCGGAGGCCGGTGTTCTGTGGAAGGCGCCGTTCAGGACCGGTGACATCAGGCACCTGCTCAAGGAAGGTGAGAACCATCTGGAGATCAAGGTCACGAACCTTTGGAGGAACAGGATGATCGGAGATGTCCAGAGTGACGAGACACACCCTGTGACCGCCATACGGCGCTTCTACAAGGCAGGTGACAAACTGCTACCTTCCGGACTGCTCGGTCCTGTGGTCATTGTGGAGGAAGACTGATCCGCAAAGCGACCCGGAGGCCGGGTTGGAACTACAACAACTTGGTCGCCTGGGTCGCGTTACGGTACTCCGCCGGGGTCTGTCCGGTCATGTGACGGAACGCCGTGAAGAAATAGTCATGATTGTTGTAGCCGACATTGTAGGCTATCTCCTTGATGCTCATCGCCGTGTTGGTCAGAAGCTCCTTAGCCTTACTCATCCGCACCTCATTGATGAAACGGGCCGGAGAGAACCCTGTATATTCCTTGAAAGTCTTTCTGAACGAGGAATAGCTCAGGCAAAGCTTCGCCGCCACCTCCTCGGGGGAGACCGTCATGTACTGATCTCTGATGATCACCTTAGCCTGACTGATCTTGACCGCCGCGTCGGACTCCTGGAACTGAGAGTTCCTGTCATAGAAATACGCCAGACTAATAAGCCGGCCCACGATCCCGGCCAGAACCTGCTGGAAGCCAGACTCCTGGTTCACAGCCGCCTCGATGGCCGAGGAATAGAGGCCGACGATGTCCTCATGGATGTTCACCTTAAAGAGAGGAGCCTCCTTCGAGAAGAATCCACGACTGACGAGATTGTCGATGAACTCACCGCTGAATCCGATCCAGTACTCTTTCCATCCGGTGGATTTCTCCGGGTAGTAGCAATGCCACTCACCAGGGAAAAGAAGGAACATCATGCCGCTGTTCACAGGAATGAGTTTCGACCGCCCCAGAGACTCGCAGCAGAACCTGCCTTTCCCCTCCGTGATGTAGATCAGCTGATACTCCTGAAGAATCCTGCCGCTCGAAACCGAAAAGACATAGCGGGAAGGATGATTAGTGGGCGGATAGTCCATTCCCGGCACGATTTCCTGGAAACCGACGGAATTCACAGCCGTTCCCCACTTCAAGTCAACAGGGTTGACCGCCAAATATTTAAGATGAACTGAAGCCATCGTTTTTAAACAATGTGTTACTTGTTGTGCGTCACAAATATAGCTAAAAAATCTTTTCAATCAAATTTTTAAGTACTAATATCAGAAAGTTCAGCACCTAAATAATAAAAAAAAACAAAATTTGTGAACAAAAATTAATGCCACGTAATTTATGAATTTTCTAGCATTTGATCTCGGTGCGACGAGCGGCAGAGCCATCATAGGAACTGTCGAAAACGATAAGTTCTCCTCAGAGGAAATCTACAGGTTTCCAAACGCCGTCAAAGAGGTTGACGGCAGGTACTATTGGGACATCCAGTCCCTTTTCGGCCACTTCATCGCCGCGCTTAAGAAAGTCGCCGGCATGGGCGTGAAGATCGCGTCCATCGGCATCGACACCTGGGGCGTGGATTTCGGCCACGTCGGGAAAGACGGTAAGATCATCGGAATGCCAAGGGCCTACAGGGATCCTTACACAGAAGGCATCCCTGAGAAAGTCTTTGAGATCATCCCTCGGGAGGAACTCTATGCCATCACCGGAGTTCAGATCATGAATTTCAACACGATCTTCCAACTCTATGCGCAGAGCAAGGAGGCCGACTCCAGACTTCCGGAGACAGACAAGATCCTGTTCATGCCTGACCTGCTTGCCTACATGCTGACCGGCAGGATGGTCTGTGAATATACCGACGCTTCCACCTCCGGCCTCATCAATCCGCTGACACGGGATTTCCAGAAAGATCTGCTGACGCGGCTTGGAATCGACCCGTCTATCCTGCTTGACATCACCCAGCCGGGAGCGAAGGTCGGAGTCCTCAAGAAGGAGATCTGCGAGGAGACCGGCATGGAGGCGATCCCTGTGATCGCCGTAGCAGGACACGACACCGCGTCAGCGATCGCCGCCGTCCCTGCCGCGGACGAGAATTTCGCCTACCTAAGCAGCGGCACCTGGAGCCTTATGGGCATCGAGTCCAGGGAACCGATCATCGACCAGAAGTCTTATGAATATAACCTCACGAACGAGGGCGGTATAGAAGGCACGACCCGATTCCTGAAGAACATCACCGGAATGTGGCTTCTTGAACAAAGCCGCAAGACCTGGGAAAAGGAAGGCCGCAAGTACACCTACGCTGAGATCGAAGCGATGGGGCTCAAGGCCATCGACTTCCCGTCAACGATTGATCCGGACGATCCTCGCTTCGCCGCTCCTAAGGACATGGACGCCGAGATCAAGGCCGCCCTTAAGGAGTCCGGTCAGAGGGTTCCGGAGAACGACGGCGAGATGATCAGCTGCATCTATCACAGCCTCACCAGAAAGTACAAGGATGTGATCGAGATGCTTCAGAACTTCGCTTCGTTCAAGATCGAGAAACTGCATGTCATCGGCGGAGGCTCCGCCAACAAGCTCGTGAGCCAGCTGACCGCCGACACACTGGGCATACCGGTGATCGCCGGTCCGGTCGAGGGCACGGCGATCGGCAACATCATGATGCAGGCCAAGGTGGCCGGGCTGGTCAACGACAGATGGGACATGCGCCGCATCATCGGCAACTCGATCCAGACAACCACCTACGAGCCAAGAGGATAGACAGCGTTTTCAGCACGTCTGCCTCGGCCTGGCCGGTCAATTAATTGAAAGTTTTAAAAAACACAACACAAATGAACGAGAATCTGATAACTAAGGCCTACGAAATGGCCAAAGAGCGTTACGCCGCCATCGGCGTTGACACGGACAAGGCAATCGAACTCCTTGAGAAGACACCTATCTCCCTCCAGTGCTGGCAGGCTGATGATGTCATGGGTTTTGAGAACGACACCGCCCTCACCGGTGGTATCCAGGCGACCGGCAACTATCCGGGACGCGCCCGCAACATCGACGAGCTCCGCGCCGACATCAAGTTCGTGAAGAGCCTCCTCGCCGGAACACAGCGTCTCAACCTGCACGAGATTTACGGTGATTTCCAAGGAAAGCACGTTGATCGTGACGAGGTAGAGCCAGCTCACTTCCAGAGCTGGATGGAATGGGGCAAGGAGAACGGGATGAAGCTGGACTTCAACTCCACCTCCTTCTCTCATCCTAAGAGCGGCGATCTTTCACTCGCCAATCCGGACAAGTCAATCCGCGACTTCTGGATCGAGCACACAAAGCGCTGCCGCAGGGTAGCCGACGCCATGGGTAAGTTCCAGGATGACCCATGTATCATGAACATCTGGGTTCATGACGGCTCTAAGGATCAGACTGTCAACCGTCTCCGCTACCGTGAGATAATGGCTCAGTCTCTCGATGAGATCCTCGCCGAGAAACTCCCTGGCATGAAGACCTGCCTTGAGGCCAAGCTTTTCGGCATTGGTCTTGAGAGCTACACCGTCGGCTCACACGACTTCGTGACGGGCTATTGCTCGACCCGCAAACTCATGTACACCCTTGACACCGGACACTACGAGCAGACCGAGAACATCAGCGACATGGTCGCCTCGCTTCTCCTCTACGTTCCTGAACTGATGCTCCACACCAGCCGTCCGGTACGTTGGGACTCCGACCACGTTGTCACGATGAACGACCAGACCCTCGACCTGTTCAAGGAGGTTGTACGCGCCGACGCACTTGGCCGCACTCACATCGGCCTTGACTACTTCGACGCATCGATCAACCGCATCGGCGCCTACATCGTCGGCACCCGCGCGACCCAGAAATGCATGCTTCAGGCCTTCCTTGAGCCTCTTGAGGCTCTCCGCAAGTACGAGGCCGACGGCAAGTACTTCCAGCGTCTCGCCCTCCTTGAGGAGGCCAAGTCACTTCCGTTCGGAGCGGTCTACGACTACTTCAACCTCAAGAACGGCGTTCCTGTAGGCGAGGACTTCATCCCTGCCGTGGAGAAGTACGAGGTTGATGTGACGTCCAAGAGATAATAATTGAGGCGGTAAAAAGATAAAGTCCCGGTGCGGTATTCTGCACCGGGACTTTATCTTTAATATTTGGTTACTTTGCGCGGCTATTTCCGCAGGCCGGAGTTCAGGAAGTCTATGAAGCCTTCCACGGAGAGATCGTAGCCACGGACGGGCGAAAGAGGGTTGCCGTCAGGATCAAGAAGCGCGTAGTTCGGCTGGGCATTGACACCGAAACGGGTGCGCGCTATGTAAGAGTTGGCGCGTCCTATCTGCTTGAGAACCTTGCCGTCGGCTGTCGTCAGCCAGTCCTGCTCGTCGAGTTTGGTCTTGTCGTCAACGTAAAGGGCGACAAGGACATATTCATTTCTAAGAATATTCAACACCCTCGGGTCGCTCCAGACGCGCTGCTCCATCTCACGGCAGTTGACGCACCCGTGGCCGGTGATGTCGACGAACAGCGGCTTGTTCTGCGCCTTGGCGGCGGCAAGACCCTCCTCAAGAGTGAAGTAGCCGCTCAGGCCGAGAGGCATCTTCAGATCGTATTTCTGCCCGTAGGCGGAGATGGCGTTCGACGCGGCATCACCTACGGCACCGGTCTTTTCGGCGGCTACAGTTGCAGTGGATCCTGACCGGGCGGCCTGCCCTGACGGCGAGTCCGCATAGTTCCAAACCACGAAATCCTGAGTCTCCATCGGCGGAAGATAGCCGGACAAAGCCTTCAGCGGAGCGCCCCACATACCCGGAATCATGTAGGCGACGAATGTGAACACCGCGATCGCCAGACCGAGCCTCGGCACGGAGACATGCTCGACCGGATCGTCATTCTTGAAACGAAGCTTGCCCAGAAGGTAGAAACCGAGCATCGAGAACGTGACAATCCATATTCCTAAATAAACCTCCCTGTCCAGTAGACCCCAGTGGTAGGTCTGGTCGGCGACGCTGAGGAACTTGAAGCCAAGGGCAACCTCGATGAAGCCGAGCACAACCTTCACGCTGTTGAGCCACGAGCCGGATTTGCCCTTCATCTTCTTAAGGAGCGACGGGAACATCGCGAGAACGGTGAACGGCAGGGCGAAGGCCACGGAAAAGGCCAGCATCGTGACCATAGGAGTCCAGAACTCACCCTGAGTGGACTTGATCAGCACGGTGCCGACAATCGGTCCCGTGCAGGAGAATGACACCAGCACGAGGGTAAGAGCCATAAAGAATATGCCGCCGAGTCCCTTGCCGCTTGACTTGGCGTCGCTCTTGTTGGCGAGGCTGGACGGCAGCTCGATCTCGAACGCCCCGAAGAATGAGGCGGCGAAGACCATGAACACGATGAAGAAGATCAGATTCGGCAGCCAGTGGGTCGCAAGCCAATTGAATATGTCAGCCGTGACAGCGTTGCCTCCGATCAGCCATGTCAGGCCGATTATGACGCTGATGGGAACGGTGTAGAGAAGCACGATGAAAAGACCGTAGACAAAGGCCTTGAACCGTCCTTCCGCCGCGGTTGTGGACTGCTTCATGAAGAACGAGACCGTCATCGGCACCATCGGGAACACACACGGTGTCAAGAGCATGGCGAATCCCCAGAGGATCGCCTCGATGATAAGCGCCCAAAGGGAGCCTTCACTTTTAGCCTCGCCGGCTGAGATTGTCCCGTCTGCGGATTCCGCCACATCATTGGTTTTTGCCGAGATGTCAGAACCGGTTCCGCTATTGGAATCAGCCACAACAGCGATTGATGAGGAAGCCTCATCGCCGGTCTTTGAGTCAACGGTCACACCGTCCGCCACCTTGGAGCCATTGTCCGGTGAGACAGCGACAGTGCCTTCCGAGGACTCTTTGCGCGCCGTCTCCGCCACGCCGGTCTTCACAGGTGCCACCGCCACGAGAGGGACAGAGAACTCCCAAGCCTCGGGGGCCGCGCAGAACTTATCGTTACATCCGCTCCAAGAGACCTCTCCGGAGACTGTGGCCTCGCTGCCGGTCAGTTTAACCAACTGCGTGAGCTTTACAGAATCGAAGAAAACCTTTTCATCCTGTAAATCAGTCGGTTTGGTGACCTGCGCGAGTTTCCCGTCCAACGAGTAGCCATTGTTCGGGGCAAACTCGATGACAGTCGGATTGTAAGGATGGTCCACGGTGTAGATGTGCCATCCGTCCACGATGTTAGCCTTGAAAGTCAGCTCGAAGACATTGTCCTTGATATGCTTGCTGGAAACCGACCATTTGGCTGTTGCCTCGGGTGCCTGCGCAAAGGTGGCTACGCTCCCAACCAGGAGCGCAGCCACAAACGCCACAGCTTTTTTGAAAGTATGTGTCATAGCGTCAATACATTTGCCGTTATAGATTATTCGATTCGCCGTTATGTTCCTAAATTATTTTGCGTAGGCCACCGAACGGGTCTCCCTGATCACAGTGATCTTGACCTGTCCAGGGTAGGTCATCTCCTCCTGGATCTTCTGGGCGATGTCGGCGGAGAGTCTTCCGGCCTGGTCATCGCTGACCTCCTCGGCTCCGACGATCACGCGCAGTTCGCGTCCTGCCTGGATGGCATAGCTCTTGGTAACGCCCGGATAGGCGGCGGCAAGATCCTCCATCCCCTTGAGCCTCTTGATGTAGGACTCGATCACCTCACGACGGGCTCCCGGACGGGCTCCAGAGATAGCGTCGCCGATCATCACGATAGGAGAGATGATGGATGTCATCTCGATCTCCTCGTGGTGCGCGCCGATGGCGTTGCAGATCTCCGGCTTCTCCTTGTACTGTTCGGCAAGCTTCATACCCAGAATGGCGTGAGGAAGTTCCGGCTCCTCCTCGGAAACCTTACCGATGTCGTGCAGGAGACCAGCCCTCTTGGCGATCTTTGGATTAAGTCCCAACTCCGCGGCCATGATGGCGCAGATGTTGGCCACCTCACGTGAGTGCTGCAGCAGGTTCTGACCATAGGATGAACGATACTTCATTCGGCCGATCATCTTGACAAGCTCGATGTTCAGGCCATGAATTCCAAGGTCGATGCAGGTTCTCTTGCCAGTCTCAAGAATCTCATCCTCAAGCTGTTTCTGAACCTTGGCAACCACTTCCTCGATGCGTGCCGGATGGATTCGTCCATCCACGACAAGCTGATGCAGAGCGAGTCTCGCCACTTCCCTGCGGACAGGATCGAAAGCCGAGAGAAGGATAGCGTCCGGCGTGTCGTCAACGACAATCTCCACTCCGGTCGCGGCCTCAAGAGCCCTGATGTTACGTCCCTCACGTCCGATGATACGTCCCTTGATCTCGTCATTCTCAATAGGGAATGTCGTCACGGCATTCTCGATGGCGGTCTCGGTGGCAGTCCTCTGGATGGTGTTGATCACGATTCTCTTGGCCTCCTTGGAAGCGTTGAGACGAGCCTCGTCCATCGTATCGTTGATGTAGGCCTGCGCCTCTGTCCTTGCCTCTGCCTTCATGTTCTCCATGAGGATGTTCTTGGCATCCTGGGCGCTCATCCCCGCGATTGTCTCCAGCTGCTTGTTGGCCTGCGCGCTCAATCTCTCATATTCCTCAGTCTTTCTCGCAAGGACCTCCTGCTGTGCCTGGAAGCTTGACTTCGCGCTCTCTGTGTCACGCAATTTCTTCTGAAGCTCCGAATTCTGTTGATTCAGAGAGTTTTCCTTCTGCTTGATGCGGTTTTCCGCATCCTTGAGCTGACTGTTCTTCTCGTTGATGTACTGCTCATGCTCGCTCTTAAGCTGGAGGAACTTCTCCTTCGCCTGATGGATCTTGTCCTTCTTGATCCCCTCGGCCTCTATCTCAGCCTTGGCGATGATCTCGTTCTTCTGTCCCTTCAGAACTATTTTCTGAATGATTATGTAAGCCGCCAGCGCGATTACCGCGCCGATCAGGACTCCTATAAAAAACTGTAACATAATATCATTAATATTAAAGTATTCAATCACATGGCGATGGTGACGACCTTTCAGAGTCCGACACGACACCCAATGTCTTGGAAGGAGGTAACGTAAAAAACGACCGACCGTTCCACAAAGGAAACAGACCGATCGTCAGAATATTAAAAAAAGCCGTTAGTCACTTGTCAGAAACCTTAAATGAATAAGATTTGAGATCCGAACCGGTTCAGAAATCCATCGTCACGCCATAGACATGATCCCCGAAGGTAACCTTGGCCCGTCATTGCCGGCTCGAGTAAACTCGGTTCCGTAGAACTTGTTGATTTGAGCACGTGGGACTAACGGCCGTCTTTTTCAATATTTCTTATGTAGGACTCGACATCCTCCTGAAGTCTCTTCGCCTCGGCGTCCGCGTCGGCAAGTCTCTTCTGGTAGGCCAATCTGCCCACCGCCTCGTTGAGTGCGACAAAAGAAAGTTTGTCAGAAAGGGTCTTGTTCGGGTATTTCGCATCGTATGCCGTCAACTTCTGGTTGATGGCATCAGCCGCCAGCCTCATCATCCTCTCCATCTCCGGAGAGGAAGCGACCAATGGATACTCGAAACCCGCGATCTTTATCTTTATGTTCTGCCCCATTTCTAATTCTCAAGCAAGGAGATGCACTTGTCGATCTCCTTGATCAATTTCTCAATCTTCTCTTTTGCGGCGGAGCCGTCGCCGGCCACTCCGAACGCTTCGGACAGATGAAGGTTGTTAACCTGTTGTTCCAAGTCTTCAATCCGCTTCCCGCAGGACTCATTCTCTGCCTTGCACCGCTGAAGCTCAGACTGGAGCCGTACACGCTCCGATCTCTCCGCCTCATACAGCGCGATCAACTTTTCGATATCTGTCTTTATACCTTCAAGCATTTCCTCAAGGCTTAAATCACCTGCTTGAGTGCAAATTTAGTAAATTATCTTTATTTGCACAACAACTTCAACTGGCCCGTCCTAAAATCCGCCCTCAGCCCGGTCGGCGAGCCGGTCTGCCAGGTCGCTGTTCATGTCCTTCCGCTTGCCAGCCCACCCTTCGGTCTCCGTAACTGCCGAAACGGCCTTAAACAACCCCTCTCGTGAGCAAAACACCCCTTCCTGCTCACGAGGCCAGGCCACAGCGGCCTCTCGTGAGCAAAGCGCCCCTTCCTGCTCACGAGACTAAGCAACAGCTGCCTCTCGTGAGCAAAACGCCCCTTCCTGCTCACGAGACTAAGCAACAGCTGCCTCTCGTGAGCAAAGCACCCCTTCCCGCTCACGAGACTAGGCTATAGCAGCCTCTCGTGAGCAAAGCACCCCTTCCTGCTCACGAGGCCAGGCAAAGCCCCGACCGTCCAGGCAACCGGACAGGAGAATTTGCTTAACTAAAGTAAAAATCATAATTTTGCGTACACTTAACAATAATATCACAGCCATGACAATAACAGTGGAAAACAGGGAAACACCGGTACTGCTCCTGACAGGATACCTCGGAAGCGGCAAGACTACACTGGTCAACAGAATACTCTCCAACAGGAAGGGCATCAAGTTCGCGGTCATAGTCAATGACATAGGCGAAGTCAACATCGATGCCGACCTCATCCAGAAAGGTGGAGTCGTGGACACGACGGACGACAGTCTGGTCCCTCTCCAGAACGGCTGCATCTGCTGCACACTGAAGATGGATCTGGTCGCCCAACTGAACGACCTTTGCCGCACCAACCGATTCGACTACATTGTCATCGAGGCAAGCGGAATCTGCGAGCCAGCCCCGATCGCACAGACAATCTGCTCATTCACGAAGCTCGTTCCTGAATATGCCCCGACGAATGTCCCGAAACTTGACTGCATCGTGACCGTTGTGGACGCACTGAGGATGCAGAGCGAGTTCGCCTGCGGAGACTCCCTCAAAAAGGACAATCTGGAAGAGGACGACCTTGAGAACCTCGTCATCCAGCAGATCGAGTTCTGCAACATCGTGCTTCTGAACAAAGCCTCGGAAGTCAAGCCGGAGGAGCTAGGCAGAGTGCGCGGCATAGTGAAGGCTCTGAATCCCAAAGTGACAATCCTAGAGTGCGACTACGGCGACATCGACCTTGACAAGATACTAAACACCAAGCTCTTCGACTTCGACAAGACCGCCACCTCCGCCGCCTGGATCAACGCCATCGAAGGAGAAGGCAACCTCTCCGATCAGCCAGAGGAAGATTACGGCGGCCACGACGAAGAACATCACGGACATCCTCAAGAGGAGGAGGACGATGACCACGATAAGGAACACGGCCACGAGGAGCATGAACATGAACATGAGCATGAACATGAACATGAGCATGAACATGAGCATGAGCATGAGCATGAGCATGAGCATGAACATGAGCATCATCACCATCATCATGACCACGAAGGCGGAGAGGTTGAGGAATATAACATCGGCACCTTCGTCTACTATCGCCGTCAGCCACTGGACATCAACAAGTTCGACTGGATGGTGTCAAAGAAATGGCCAAAGAACATAATCCGTGCGAAAGGACTTTGCTACTTCGCGGACGAGAAAGACAAATGCTACCTCTTCGAACAGTCCGGTGTCCAGAAATCCATCAAGGACGCCGGCCTCTGGTTCGCCACGATGCCGGAAGATCAGCTTCAAGAGATGATGCGCCGGGACAAGAACCTGCGCAAGGACTGGGATCCGCTCTACGGCGACCGGATGATCAAAATCGTCTTCATCGGCCAAAACCTTGACCGCCAAGAGATAGCCGACCTGATGGACACCTGCCTGGCGGACTAGGTTAAAGACCGGAAAGGAAAGGAAAGGAAAGGCTAATGGAGCCAATAATAAGGGAATAGCCTACTCTTCACACATCCCCGAGCCCCAACCTGCTCATAAGTCAAGATAGTGGCCGCCGCGCTCAGAGCCCTCCTCGAAGTCCTGGCGGTAGCCCTGCCGCCTTGCGCCCTCGATGTAGGATCTA
>OHSI01000648.1_pt1 | contig 21202 bp, 8 predicted proteins | sample 1578641 | NCBI WGS metagenome assembly OHSI01 (sample SAMEA3879535, study PRJEB24766) | human gut metagenome | biome: human-associated habitat; feature: feces | place: USA | collected 1985/1987 | reverse complement strand
AAGCAGAAATTGAAGGGATTTTCTGCTGCTTCGCTCAGATTGAAAACATTAAACGACAATCCCTAATTACTCACCAACTTCAATATCGAAAGTAGAGACGGGGAGACCTGTGGCCCCGGTCAGGTTCGCATCGGTCCAGGGATCCCAGGCATATTTCACCTTCACGATGGCTGTTCTGCTGTCTGCCTTTGTGTTTTTGCTGTCGGCTGCGGCGTCGGGTCTGCCTGCATCCCGGGAGAGAATCACAGCGTCAGATCCTGAAATCTCCGCCGATGCAGGGATTTCGCTCCCGTCTTCGAGGCAAATCCTGAATCCGCGCACGGGCATTGTGCCCGGGACGGAAATGGGACTGTCGAAAAGTACGGTGACATTCCCGCTGTCATTCAGGAAGGCTTTGGTGGCTGCTGGGGCGAGGCATTCGACCTGTTTCCCGTAGTCATTCCTCAGTGCGAGCCTTGCAAGTCTCTCTCCCACAGGTTTCTTCGCCCTCGGATGCACGTCAGTGGGGTGACCGAGGTCTGAGGAGACTGCCATCCCGCAATGTGGAATCTCCAGCGAGAGTAGCCTCTGGCTGTTGCGGAACTCCGGCCAGGTCGGACGTTCGATGCTTGAAAGCTGGACAAAGTAGAAAGGCAGGTCGGGATTATCCCAGGTCTGCCTCCAGCAGTCCACAAGGGTCCTGAAAAGGATTTCGTGCTGCGGGATGTTCTCTGCGTTCGACTCTCCCTGGTACCAGATTGCCCCTTTGATTGGAAATTTCTCCAGTGGACGGATGCCGTTTTCAAAAAGATATGCCGGCATAAAAGGATGCTGTATATAACCTCCTTTGAAGGCTGACATATTCTCCCGGGCTCTTCCCCTTGCCCATTCCATCACGGATTCATCCTCAAGCCATCCGTCACAGAATCCCGGAAGAACCTTCTCCAGAGCACTGCGGCTGATGAATGACTCGGTGGTCGTCCCGCCGACGGCATTGCAGATCAGCCCCACAGGTACATTCAGACTATCCCTGAGCATTTTGCCGAAGTAATATCCCACTGCTGAAAATTCCCCGGCAGTCTTCTCTGACGAGCAGTTCCACCGTGTCCTGTCGTAATACTTTCCCTGTGCAACCTTCCCCGCATCCTCTTCGCTCCAGACCAGCCCCCAGGTTTTCAGATGGCTTTTCATGTCGTAGAACCTCAGCATCGGGTCATCCAGTCCTTCCTTGCTGAAGGTGTCGGCTCCCTTCAACTCAAATGCCATATTCGACTGCCCGGAGCAGAGCCAGACCTCACCGGCTGCCACATTGCTGAAACTCAGGGTGTCCCGTCCGTCAGTCACGGTGAACGGTATTCCTGTCCCAGCCTTGAGTGCCGGCATACGGACCTTCCATGTTCCATCCTGTGCCGAACGGCATTTCCTTGTCGATGGCCCCAAGGTGACCTTCACTTCAAGACCCGGTGCACTCCTTCCTGAAATTTCAAGAGGTACGTCCCTCTGGAAAATCATATCGTCGGAGTAGATTTCCCCGACGGACAGCCCTGAGGGAGCGGGAATGCTTTTCACAATGTCACTCAGCCTGACCTGCTGGAAGACAAGGTGCGAGGTGCTGCCTTCATAGAGGATTCCCACCTTGTCATTCCCGATGGAGGTGAGGCAGGAATATCCCCAGCCTTCCTCCTCGTCCAGAAGCAGACAGTCAAGCGGATTCCAGGTCATCCCGGCATCGAGGCTCGCCTTTATGCAGATGTGGTTCCTGCCTTTTCCAGGGGCGGAAACCGGATTTGAGAACAGGAGGATATCCCTTCCGTAGATGTTTTCGGAAGCCGGAATATTCAGCAGCCCCGCCATACAGACGGGTTCCACGAGGCTTCCTGATGAAGGGTGGGTCTTCCAGGTTTTCCCCAGGTCATCAGTCACGCAGACGACCCTGCCCTGACGACGGTCGTTTCTGCAGTTCAGCATCAGTACTCCCGGAGCAATCTCGGCGACCTGGGCCTCGGTGGTGCGCTCACAGGCTCTGGAGTGGCAGTGCCAGGTTTCGCCCCCGTCTTTGCTGTACATTATTCCTGAACTTGGAATCCCTTTGCTGTCAAGGCATTGCATCGGGAAAACCAGAGTCCCGTCCTGCATCGTGATTCCCCGTCCCGGCCCCTGGAGGGTTATCCTCCAATCGGGGCGCTTTACCTGACGGGTGATGTTGACAGGCTTGCTCCAGGTCTTTCCGTCGTCGGTGCTTTTCACCAGAACCATCTGTCCTGTCGAAATCGGTTCGTAGCCTTCTGAGGCAAATGAGAATGCGTGCCTGTTGCCGAGGCCGTGCGTCCACAGAGCGCAGACGAAAATCGTTCCTGTGTTGCTGTCCACAAGCACTGAAGGATCTCCGCAACCGTTCTGTCCCTGCGGAAGTCCTCCCCATTCGCCCATATCGATGATTGTTCGCATCTTCTCCCATGTCCGTCCCCCGTCGGTACTCCGGCTGGCACCAACGTCAATGTTGTCCTGAAGGTCGTTCCCGGAGGTGTGCCTGATGTCGTACACTGCAATCAATGTCCCTTTAGGAGTGGTGACCAGTCCGGGGATTCTGTAGGAGAAGACATTGTCATCCTTGTAGTTGCGCAGTGCGATTCCGAACCTGTGACCCTCAATGGAACCTTCGGACACGATTCTGGCCTGACGAAGTAATGAGCCGCTCCCGTCCTGCACCGGGCATCTGAGTTCCACGGACTCCACTGCCACCCCGAAAGTCCCGCTCAGGTCCACTTTCCGCGAGTCCACCTTAAGACTCAGGTAAAAATAATTTCTGTCCCTGACAAGGCTTTTCCCCGGTTTCAGGACGATTCTCCCGTCTTTCCCCGCCTTGCAGGATGCTGTCTGAACAGCAAAGGCAGGATGTCTCCAGGTGTCCTGCCCCGCGCCGATTCTGCGGAACTGGTCCTTAAGTATGTAGGATGTGGTCCGTGAGTATATTGCAGAACTGGTTCCCGTGTACATCAGTCTGGCATTCCGGATGGCCGATGGGTCAATTCCCGAGACGGTGACCCCGACACTCTCCAGTACGTCCTTCCCGGAAAACGACTCCAGGCAGATTTCGCAGATGATGTTGTGCTCCCGGTCCACTATGGTCGGGATGGAGGGAGTGAGGATTCGTGCCACCGGGGCGAACTCGAATGTGGTGAGGACTGCCTTGTGGTCCGTCGGCCACTTGCCTGTCACGGGGATGATGTCAGAATGATTCTCCTCCACGGTCCTTTTTCCCCGGACAATCGAACCTGCAGGTCCGAATACCTTGCTGTCCACAGGTTTGAGGGACCCTTCCCCGTAGTAATAGATGAAATCGATCCTGTCCCTCTCGTCGCTATCAGAGGCCCAGGTCAGTTTCATAGGGTTACAGTCGGAGTTGTCGCTCGGGAAGGTGAAGCCCGGGGAGGACACAGGGTCAGGATTCACCACCCGGAAGGAATCCTCAAAACCGCCTTCGTAAAGTATTGTGGAGCAATCCCAAGGGATGACTGCTCCATTGTGGTCCCAAAGGGAGGCTGTCTGCGCGGTCCAGTCCAGATGCGACGGCTCGTTGAAATCCCCTGCCAGAATCACGTCGATACCCTCGTCGATGTCGGCTCTGCTGAGCCTGATGAAATCCCTGATGGTGTCGTCCCTCCCGGAAGCCCGGTTCATTTCCAGAATCTTCTCCACTGATGTTTCGGGAGCAGGTAACTTCTTCCAGGTGTTCCCGTCGTACCCCCTCGGATAGTAGCAGGCATAGTTCTTATAGTCCAGATGAGCGGCATATAGTGCCACCGGATGCCCTCCGGCATTGATTCTGACTCTCTGAACGGACCCGCAGCCTTCCCATTTCCTCCCGTCCTGCGCGAGTGGGAACCTGCTGATGACTCCGCTGTCACAGGTGGGGTCCTCTCCGTAGAATGTCACGCCCCTCAGGGCGAGAGCCTCAATCAGTCGAGGAATGAACCTCCGGCCTCCGTAATTCCTTATTTCCTGCATAAAGACCACATCGGCCCCGCTTTCGATGATATTGTCCACAAGGGCGTCAAATCCTCCAGGGACGCACGTACCTTCCTGCCAGACGTTGATTTGAAGTACTCCGATTCTGTCCTCTCCCTTGGCAAGTAGGGAGAACAGGAAGAGAAGGATGACGGTTATCAGTTTTATACGTTTCATAAGAGATGAATTATTTAGATGACAAAAATTCAGAGTGACAAAAATACTGAATTATGCTGTGTTTCCATTTGGCTCACGGAACAAAAGGAGATATTTCGGAAAATTTTCTACCTTAGCAGACCAAAATATAGAAACACGCTTCCTCTGCTTATGAAACGGATATCTGCAATGAATCTCCTGCGTGCCCTGCTGACTGTGGCACTGATTGTCCTGCCTTGCATCAATGCCTTCTCCTCCGAGGTTCTTTCTTTCCGGAGTATTCCATCCAAGCTCTTGCCTACCAATGCGGTAAGGGTGTTGTTTAGTGACAGTGAAGGATATGTCTGGATTCCGACCTACAGCGGCCTTGTCAGGTATGACGGGTCTTCGACGGTGGTGTTTGGAATGAATGAATCGGATGGGGAGAAGTTTGACTGCCACATAAACGTGGTTTGCGAATCTGAGGGGAACAAGCTCTGGATTGCATCGGAAAAAGGCGTTTACACCCTGGACAAGAACAATGGTCAGATTTCCTTTGCAGGACCAGACCCACGGATGGGAACGCTCAATGCCTCGGACATTCGCTGCTCCAACGGGAGGGATGTATGGGTAGGGGGAAGTTCCGGACTGTGGCACATCGAGGCTTCCACAGGTGAATTCACCCCAATCCTGATGGATGGCAATCCCATTGAAGGGGTGTCCTCAATCTGCGAGGATGCGGAGGGATATCTCTGGGTGTGCTGCTGTGAGCACGGGCTTTACAGATATGACACGAAGACATTCTCATTCCGTAAATATTCAGAAGATCGTCTTTACTGGTCGAATGTGGCCTACAAGGACCTCAAAGGCCGCCTCTGGGTCGGCACTTGGGGAAAGGGACTGCTCCGGATCAATGCTCCCTACGGCCCCGGGAATCTATCCTGCACCGTCTATTCCAACACGCCGGAGGCCGGAGCCCTTCTGGATGATGTGATCTACGACATCGGACAGGATTCAGAGGGGAGACTGATGGTGGCTTCAAGAAGCGGCCTGAGCATTCTCGAAGACATTTCGGATCCTCTCTCTTTCGTCAACTACGCTCCGGGAGAACCCGGTCATGACCTGCCTTACAATGAGGTAAGCTCTATCCTCAGGACAGACGACGGGAATATCTGGCTGAGTATGTTCTGCGGAGGGGTCTTCAAGGTGGAGAATCCCGATGCCGACTTCAGGACCGATGCCCTTGAAAACATCAGGAAGTCTCTCAGGACCAATTCGGTACGCAGTATATTTCCTATGCCTGACGGTCGTCTCTGGCTTGGAATCATAGGTTTCGGAATGGTGCTTTATGATCCCTTTGACGGCAGTTTCCTCTCTTACGAGAAATATCCGGCTTTCAGGGATTTCCCCTACACTTCGGCCGTTGATGTAATATCGCGCAGACGCAGTACTTCGGAAATCTGTTTCGGGACTTACAGTCAGGGGCTATGGCTTCTGGACCCGTCCTCCCGAAGCGGTGCCCGGAGGGTTATTTCTGAGAAATATCCCGATTTTTCTCATCTGGGAGTGACTGCAATCGCTGAAGACAATGCATCGAACCTCTGGATCGGAACACGGAAAGGCGTTTTCGTGATGACACCCGGGAACAAGGTTTTTTCAATTGCGGATTATCTGCCGGATGCTGCCCTGGACCCTCTTTCGGATGTGATTGTGACCGACCTCAAGTCGGCTCGTGACGGCTCAGTCTGGATTGCTACCAACTACAACGGAGTGTATCGTCTTTCCCCTTCCGACGGCAGTCTGGTCAGATGGTCCCTTGGAGAGTCTGACAATGTTTCCTGTCTTTTCGTGGATCCGGCCTCGAATGTCTGGGCAGGGTCCTCTTTTGACGGGCTGTATCTCTACGACAGGAAGAAAGGCGAGTTCAGTCAGATCAACAATATCTCCGCCCTATATAATAAAGGTATTACAGGAATGTCCTCAGACATCACTTCCCGACTGTGGGTGACCACTTCCGATGCCGCTGTCTCCTTCACATACTCCGAAGGTGACAGAATCGGAGACGTGGACTATATTTCACTCTCGGATCACGATGCTTCGATGTCATTCAATGCCAGCACTCTTGTGAATCTGCCTGACGGGACGGTTGCCGCCGGTTCTTCCAAGGGAATCGTCTATTTCCCGCTGCGCAGCCAGACCCCGTCTTTCCCCGTGAGGGAGAATCTCTGCCTGACTGACTTCCGTCTCGGAGAGACTTCTTTGAGGTCGATGTCCCCAAAACAGCGCAGGAAAGTCTGCGAAAAGGATATCAACTATGCCGACCTGGTCAGGATAGACCACACGGTGCATTCGTTTTCAATAAGTTTCGCCCTTCTGAACAAGGGCGCCGGAAAGCAGGACATATATTCCTACATCCTCGAAGGGTATGACCGGAAAGAGGTGATTGATGCCGAGGGGAGACACACTGCAAGTTATGAAAACGTACCGCCGGGGAACTATGTCTTCCGCCTGAAGACCCTCGGAAGGGACAAGACCCACGAGCGCATCCTGAGAATCAAGGTGTTGCGCCATCCTCTCCTGTCATCCTGGGCTATTATGGCATATCTGCTAGTCTTTGCTGCTCTGGCCTACGGAATCTGGAGATACACCTATGACCGCATCAAGGCGCGTGAACTTGTGAGGCTCAGCAGGATGGAGAAACAGAAGGCTGAGGAACTCAATCACCTGAAACTCCAGTTCTACACCAATGTCACCCACGAACTGATGACCCCTCTGAGCATCATCAATGCATCGGTGGAGAGCCTGACAGTCGGAAAATGGAATCCGGACCTGCCCAAAGTCCTGTCTGTCAACACAACCAGGCTGACCAGACTCCTTCAGCAGATGCTCGAGTTCAGAAAAGTCGAGAGCGGGAATCTGAAACTGTCCGTCTCCAGGGGAAATCTCACAAAGTTCATATCTTCTTGTGTGGAGGCTTTCAGCCCTCTGATTGCCGGCAAGGCCCAGAACCTTTCCTTCACGAGTTCCCCGGACCAGATCGAGGGCTGGTATGACACGGACAAGGTTGACAAAATAGTGTACAACCTGCTTTCAAATGCCGCGAAATACACTCCGAAGGGCGGGGACATAAGCGTGAAGGTTTCATCCCAGGCCGACGGAATGGTGATGATTGACGTGGTGAACACGGGGGATACTATGTCCGAGAAGACCATCAAGGGGCTTTTCAAGAGATTCTACGAAGGGGACTACAGAAAGCACAACACCATAGGAACAGGCATAGGATTGTCTCTGGTCAAGGACCTTGTCACTCTTCACAAAGGTGAAATCACTGTGTCAAGCAGTCCGGAACAAGGCAATGTCTTCTCTGTCCGGCTGCCGATCTCGGAGGAGGCCTATGAGGAGGATGAAATCGGAAAGGACACCTCCCAGGACAGTTGTCCTGTCCTGAATACTGCGACAGTGGTTCTGGAGCGTCCCGAGGGACTGTCGAATGACTACACCATTCTTTTTGTGGATGACAATCAGGAACTCTGCTATCTGGTGAAGAGTATGCTTGCGGAGCATTTCAATGTGCTGACGGCAGGGGACGGGAAGGAAGCTCTTGAAATCCTGGAACATTCGGATGTCTCGCTCGTCGTATCCGACGTGATGATGCCTCAGATGGACGGACTGGAACTGTGCAGGACAATCAAGTCCAGGTTTGAATACTGTCACATCCCTGTCATCCTTCTGACCGCAAAAAGTGCCGAGGAAAGCCAGATTAAAGGCTGGCAGGCTGGAACCGACGGGTATGTCTGCAAGCCGTTCTCGATGAAACTTCTCTATGCCCAGATTGTCGAGTGTCTGAGGAAGATTGAACGGAAGGGGGCTGACTTCCGGAAGCAGATTGTCCTGGATGTGGACAATATGGAGTACACTTCAATGGATGAGACTTTCCTGAGAAGAGCCATTGACTGCGTAAATGCCCACTACAAGGACTGTGATTTCGACCTTCCGGAGTTCGTCTCTTCAATGGGAACATCCAAGACTGTCCTGACGGAGAAACTCAAGGCCCTTACAGGGATGTCGCCGGGAGCATTCATCAACAATGTCAGGATGACCGTCGCCTACAAGGCATTGACCGAAAACAAGGATGACGTGAGGATTTCCGACATTGCTTTTTCAGTCGGATTCAACGACCCGAAATATTTCTCCGCCTGCTTCAAGAAGAAGTATGGGATGACGCCGAAAGCCTATCTGGACAGCATTCGAGGGCAGGTTCTCTGACAAGTGGAGTTTTTGTGAACAATTTTCGACCTTACATAATCTGTTGCTGAGTTAAATTTGCCGAAACCTAAGTTAATAGCAAAGCTAATGTCAAACGGATTTTGCAAAGGCTCACTGCTGATTATTTTATCAGCACTGGTCATTATCTCTGGCTCTTTCAATGCAGCCGCCCAGACCGAGACGGCAACCGGAACGGTCGTGGATTCCTCGACAGGGGAACCTCTCATCGGAGCGGTCGTGCTCTTGAAAGCCAAGTCTTCAACAGACCACGTCATCACTGATTTAGACGGCCGGTTCAGCCTCAGGGCACCTGCCGGTTCGGTCCTTGAGATTTCTCTGATGGGATATGTAACTCTTGAAGTCAAGGCTGCCGCATCGATGGGCAAAATTGCTCTCGTGCCGGATGTCCATACTCTTGATGAAGTTCAGGTCATCGCCTACGGAAAACAGAGTAAGCTCTCCATCACCGGAGCCATCACTTCAATCGGCACGAGCGAACTTCTGAAATCTCCAGCGGGAAGTGCAGCAAGCGCTCTTGCCGGAGCCGTCACCGGAATTTCCACCGTCCAGACTTCCGGACAGCCGGGTGCGGATGACCCTCAGATTTTCGTGCGTGGAACCGGTTCGCTGTCCAATACGGCTTCCAGCCCTCTCATTCTGGTTGACGGAGTCGAGAGGTCGTTTTTCCAGATGGACCCGAATGAAATCGAGAGTATCACAGTTCTGAAAGATGCCTCTTCGACGGCAGTGTTTGGAGTTCGTGGCGCCAATGGAGTCATCCTCGTGACCACAAGGCGAGGCACCGAAGAAAAGATGAGCATTTCGGTCTCAAGCCAGTTTGGCCTGACCCAGGCGTTGCGCAAGCTTACCTGTGTGGACAGCTACAACTACGCGACCCTCTTCACCGAAGCCCAGAAATCTGATGGTGTCTCCGACAAGAACCTCATCTTCTCCGACTATGTGACCGAGAGATTCCGCCAGGGCGACGAGCCGATAATGTTCCCGAATGTCAACTGGCAGAAGGAAATCTTCAAGGATTTCTCCTGGCAGACACAGCACAATGTCACCATGTCCGGTGGCGGGAAAAGATTCCGCTACTTTGTTTCATTGGGCTATCTGCACCAGGACGGTGTCCTGAAGCAGAATTATGAGACCTTCAATTCGAACTTCCGCTACGACAGGTTCAACTACAGGACCAATGTGGATGTGAACCTCACGAACACGACCTTGCTCAAACTCAACATCGGAGGCCGTCTGGGCAGCCGCAAGGAACCGCAGAACGAGGACCTCTGGAGGACCGTGATGTGGTGCGTGCCATTCTCGAGTCCGGGTTTCGTGGACGGGAAACTCATCCAGAACGGCTTCAATCCCTACATCCCGATCGGAGAGACCAAGTCTCCTTACGACTATTACTACAACTGGGGTCTTTACACCACTAACCAGAATGTCCTGAATCTCGATCTGGCTATCGAGCAAAATCTCGATTTTGTCACAAAGGGCTTGAGCGCACAGGTCAAGGGTGCCTACAACACTACCCACAGCGTGACAATCCTCCGTTCTCCGACGGGTACCGACAGTACCTGGATTCCGATTTACAAGGGTTCAGTCACACAGCCCGGAATGGATATTTCCGACCCTCGTTTTGACAACACTATCGTTTACCGGACCGAGGGCATCAGCAACCTCAAAGAGCCTCTTTCCTATTCCGAGACTTCTTCCGGCCGTGCCAGGGACTGGTATCTCGAGGGATCAATCAATTACAACCGCACTTTCGGAGACCACGCTGTCTCGGGTCTCTTCCTCTACAACCAGAGCAAGAAATATTATCCTTCCTCATATTCCGACATACCAACGGGATATGTGGGATATGTCTGGAGGGCCACATATTCCTATAAACAGAAATATTTGCTTGACCTCAATGCCGGCTACAACGGTTCCGAGAACTTCCTTCCCGGCAAGCGTTACGGTTTCTTCCCTTCCGTTTCGGCCGGATGGGTGGTTTCGTCCGAGAAGTGGATGAGCAAGGCCGAGGTGATTGATTTCCTGAAAATCAGGGCTTCGTACGGAATTGTCGGCAATGACAAATATTCCGGAGAGCGTTTCCTCTACCTTGGAGGCTGGAACGGCAACCACAGTGCTGTTGGTGATGGAGCCTATGGCAGTTGGCAGTTCGGCATCAATCCGACCATCGGGATGCTGCGGGATGCGGTCGAGAGCCGCCAGGGCAATGAGGACGTGACCTGGGAGAAGGCCTACAAGCAGAATTACGGAATTGATTTGAAAATGTTTGACAACCGCCTGTCTTTCAACGGTGATCTCTTCTTTGAACACCGTAAGGACATTCTCTCCAAAAGGAAGACATCCCCGTCGGTGACAGACTACAAGCTCCCTCTTATGAACCTGGGAATCGTGGACAACTGGGGATATGAACTCTCTCTGGGATGGAAGGACACGCGCCCGAGTCGCAAGGTAGGCTACTGGATAACTGCGAATATGTCATATTCCAAAAACAAGATCATCTTTATGGATGAGGTGACTCCGAACGAGTGGTATATGGCCCAGACGGGACGCCCTACCGGACAGAGCTACGGTCTTGTGTTCGACAGGTTCTACCGTCCGTCCGATTTCGACTCCGACGGAAATCTGCTTAAAGACGACGAAGGCAGGTACCTTCTTCCGGAGCAGCCCGGAACAAACAAACCGGGTGACCCTCTGTTCAAGGATTTGAACAATGACGGGAAGATTGACGGGAACGACTGTACCTTTTACGGTTACTCCGCCCGTCCTGACTATGTCTTCGGTCTTGTGGCGGGACTCAGCTGGAAGGGATTGTCGGTTTCTATGCAGTGGACCGGAGCCCTGCACGCATCGAGGGTGCTTTCGGGCGAGTACCGCACTCCTTTCGGAACCCAGAACTCCCGAAGCCTTCTGACCTATCTGGCTGACGGCAGGTGGACCGAGGAGAATATGGACAATGCCCGTTTCCCGAGACTTACATTCGTGAACAAGACCCAGTACACCAGAGATTCCGACCTCTGGCTGATGGACGGTTCCTATCTGAGGCTCAAGACGGCCGAGGTCGCCTACACATTCAAGGACAAGGCCCTCGGGAAAGCCGGAATCTCATCTTTCAAAGTCTTCCTGAGCGGTTACAACCTTCTGACCCTGTTCTCTGAACTCGAGCAGTATGACATTGACCCCGAAGGCAGCACCGGAGACGGGACCTACACCTATCCAAACAACAGGATTTTCAACTTCGGCATTAATATAACGTTCTGATGATGAAAAAGATATTTACAAATATAATGGCTGCTGCCGCGCTCTTTGCCGCTTCTTCCTGCAGCGACCTCAAATTCGGCAACGCCTTTCTCGAGAAGGCGCCTGGAGCGGATATGACCCTTGAGCAGATCTTTTCGTCGAAGTTGTATGCCGAGAGAGAACTCATCGGTGCATACGCCTCGCTCCGTACCTGTCTGACAGTCCATTCCAACAACGGAAATTACGAGTTTCAGAACGGAGGGAACAAGATTGGCTGGGACAATCTTGACACAATGACCGACCTGATGCAGAGCCACTGTACCTGGGGAGGTGTTATCAAGACCTACTATGCAGGCACCTACAATGCCGAGGCGGAGAATGAGGGGTACGGATAATTCGGATTCCATCCGGATCAGGAAGGCGCCTGGACAGGAATCAGGCGCGCGTGGATTTTCATCAACAATGTGGACAGAGTCCCCGATATGACTGATGAGGAGAAAAAAGTTCGCAAAGGTGAGGCAAGGATGATCATAGCCCTTCAGATGCACGAGATGCTCCGTCATTTCGGAGGAGTGCCGATTCTGGATGACTATGCCACCCCGGAAAATGAAATGACTGCGGACTATTCCCGCAGAACGGTAAGACAGTGTGTGGATTTTATTGTGAATATGTGCGATCAGGCAGCGAAAGAGCTTCCGTGGACTGTCGCAGATGCGGACAACGGAAGAATGACCGCTGCCGGAGCACTCGCACTGAAGGCAAGGGTGCTTCAACTTGCGGCCCGTCCGCTGTTCAATGCATCGACTCCTTACCTTCAGGCACAGGAACCGACGGCAGCCAACAAAGCTTCCGTAAAGGAGGATCCCGGACTGATGACCTGGCTCGGTTCCTACACGCAGGAGAACTGGCAGGCCGTGGCTGATGCCTGTGAGGATTTCTTCAAGAAGAACACGGAAAACGGTGATGCCTACAGGATGGTGATGCCTCAGACAAATGACGCCGAGGGCTACCGTCAGGCTTTCAGCACCTGCTACGCTGATAGGGAATCCCCGGAAATCATCATCCACACCGGTAGGGCCATACCGACCTACTCCAACACCTATCACAGGTTTTATTTCGGTCTGACCGACCAGGGACAGGCAGGAAGGGGATATGGCGGAGGCTGCGTGACCCTGAATTTCGTGGATATGTTTACCGCTGCCGACGGCACACCTTCCGATTACAGAAAATGGCTTTCCGACCACGGTCACGACGGAACGGTTTACAACAATCCTTTCACGGGGAAGGACCCTCGTCTTTACGAGACGGTGCTGATAGCCGGTGACCGTTACAGGACACGTTGTGCCGAGACCTGGATTGACGGTCTGGAACACGGAAGTTCAGCCAATCCGAAATGTGCCACGGGCTTTATTATCAGGAAGTTCCTTTGGGATTACAATGACGAGTTCCTCAACAAGGCCACCAATTCGGCCTATATCCGTCTTCCTGAACTCTATCTGATGTACGCTGAGGCTCTGAACGAGCTTGGCCGTTCCGAGGAAGCCCTTTCCTGGCTCAACAAGACCCGCACAAGGGTGGGCCTTCCGGAAATGACCCTTCCGAATGCCGCCAAGCTTCATTCGGGGCAAGCCCTTCCGGACTATCCTGAATGCAGCCTCCAAGGAGACAAATACCTTCGCGAGGAGATTTTAGATGAAAGGGCGAGGGAGTTCTGTTTCGAAGAAGTCCGCTGGTTCGACATCGCTTTTTGGAAGAGGGAGGACCTGATGCGCAAGCTTCTCTACGGAATCCAGATAACCCGCAAGAGTGGTTCTTTCGAGGAGGGCAACCTTGTTCTCACCTATTCAGACCCGTCAAAGATGGACCAGGGCAGAATCTGGCAGGATAACTTCAGCCCGAAATGGTTCCTGAGCGCGTTCCCGTCCGATGAGATCAACAAGGGATATGGACTGGTCCAGAATCCGGGATGGTAGTAATTTGAAAATATTGAAATGATGAAAAAACAGATACACATTACCCTGGCTCTCCTGTTGCTGTCAGCCTCACTCTCCTTTGCACGAGAAATAAACCCGATCAGGGACACCGTCCTTTTCCTGGGTTACGACAAGTCTGTCAGCACGGACCTTTCAACAGTCAGCGCTTCCAGCATAGGGGTACAGGCCCTTCAGATTGTCCGTGGAAGACAGGCACTTGCAAGCATAGCCGGAATGCTTCCCGGAGTGAATGTGACAAGCGGAGGAAATCTTCCGGACAACGGACAGGCAATGTTTGTCAGGGGAAGGGGCTCCTTCTCGGGCAACAATGTGATGTACATAGTTGACGGTGTCGAGAGATCTCCGGGGTTCATCGGAGCAGAAGAGGTAGAGAACATCACGGTTCTCAAGGATGCCGCCGCAATCGCAATCTACGGAAACAGGGGAGCGGACGGAGTGATTGTCATCACGACCAAGAGGGGACATACTCCGGGAATGAGAATCAATGCCGAATACAGTTTCGGCGTCCAGACCCCGTTTGCAATGCCTCAGATGGCGGACGGCCTTACCTATGCCAATGCAGTTAATGAGGCACTTGCCAATGACGGCCTTCAGCCGAGATACACGGCTGCCGACCTTAAGGGAATCGCACAGGGCAGTTCCCTCTTCCCTTCGGTGGACTGGCAGAAGGAAGTTCTCAGGAAAACGGCATTCGTCCACGACCTGAACGTTTCCCTGGAGGGAAAGGAGAAACGCTTCCGCTACTATGTGCTCGCCAACTACAACGGCTACGATGGCCTGTTCAACAACACAAGGATGAATGACGGCTACAGCACCCAGTTCCAGAATTCCTGTCTCAAACTCAGGACCAACCTTGAATCGGAAATGACAAGGACCACCCGAATCAGGATCAATATGATGGGGCGTCTATCTCAGACACAGCAGCCTTACGCGGGAACCTATGTCTCGGGAATCTACACCACTCCGGCAATCGCTTTCCCTCTCAAGTCCGAGGACGGTCTCTGGGCACGGTCGGAACTCTTTGCGAATCCTCTTTCGACCTACACCCAGAGTGGATATTCGGTTTCTCTCCAGAGAACCCTTCTTGCTGATATCTCGATCATCCAGGACCTGTCGATGCTGACACCGGGACTCTCCCTGACACTCAAGGGCGCATTCGACAACAGTGCGGTGATCAATGACAACAGGTCAAAGACCTACAAGTATGCAATGATGACCTACGGCCGGGACGATAATGGAGACGTTCAGAAACTCAACTGGTCCGAATACGGCAATGACACCGACCTGTCCTTCTCATCTGCTCTTGCAGGCGGAAGCAATGTCAACAACAATTTCTCCGTAACGGCAATGGCTGACTACGACAGGACCTTCGGCAAGAATGGCGTGAAGGCTTCCTTCATCTGGTCGATGGACAGATGGAAGAACAGGGGAAAGTGCAATGTGTATTCCTACAATGATTTCATCCTCAGGGCAGGATATGACTACGACCACAGATATCTCGTGGATGTAGTGTCGACCTGCTCAGGCAGTGCTTTCCTCGAGAAAGGGAAGAAATATCGTTTCTATCCTGCCGTTTCCGCAGCCTGGATCATCTCGAACGAGTCTTTCATCAAGGATGCTTCCGGACTCGACCTTCTGAAGCTTCGCGCAAGCTATGGAATCACCGGTTACGATGCAAGGCTGGGTTACGGTCTGGACACTCCGAACAACGGCAGTGGCAGTGGATTTGTTGCAATGGTCGGCTCGTCCGAATCCGGAATGATGCAGGGCTCCTACCCTTCTTACGGGGCTCTCCCGGAAACGGACTTCAAGGCCAATGTAGGAATCGATCTTCGGGCCTTCGGAGGTCTTGAGGTAAGCATTGATGCCTTCCGCAACCACAGGAAACATCTGAAGGTGTCATCCTCCGGAGTATATTCCTCATTGCTCGGCCTCGGCTCTCCGTACATTTTCAACGGAGAGACCCTGAACTGGGGAGGCGAACTTTCCGCAAGCTGGAGCCAGACGGTCAGAGATTTCTCCTGGCACATAGGAGGCTGCATTTCCTACACTAAGGACAAGATTCTTGAAATGGGTGAGGAATACCATCCTTACTCCTATATGTACCGGACCGGTCACTCCATCACGGCCTTGACCCTCTATACCAGCGACGGCCTCTACAGCACTTCCGATTTCGATTCCAAGGGCAATCTGCTTCCGAAATACCCTCACAGCACCCTCGACGGAAAAGGAGTGAAACCGGGAGACATCCGCTACAAGGACATCAGCGGGGATGGCGTGATTGACGTGAATGACAAGCAGTATATGGATCAATACCACACCCTTCCTTCAGCCGTTTACGGTATCCAGTTGGGATTCAAATGGAAGGGGCTGGGTTTCGAGGCCACCTTCGACGGACGCATCAACCAGTATGCCATGCTCACAACCGGGTCAATTTACTGGCCGCTCTACAATGATGACAAGAACATCTCGATGCACTATTACAACAACCGCTGGACACCGGAAAACCAGAATGCCCGCTATCCGCGTCTGACCACCCTGAGCAACGGGAACAACTTCCAGGGAGGAAGTGATTTCTGGGTTGAAAAGTCCGACTGGTTCAAGCTCCGCTCGGTCTATGTTTACTACGGATTCCAGTCAGAGGCATTGATGAGGGCGAAATTCCGTGAGATTTCCATTTTCTTCCGGGGACTGAATCTCTTCTCTGCTGACAGAATCAAGATTTTCGACCCTGAGTCCATATCCCTTGGTTATCCTTCCGTGAGGTCATTCTCCTTCGGACTTAAATTCACATTCTAATTCTCGTCATATGAACAATATAATGAAATATATGGCTCTTTCGGCAGCCCTGATTGCCGGCCTGGGTTCCTGCGATTTTCTCGAACAGACGGAAAATACCTATCAGACCACCGACTATCAGTTCAGTTGTTTTGAAAACGTGAAGAAAGTCTGCTCCCACGTTTACAGCTATCTTGATGTTGACACCGAATGGCTGTGGTCAACCCAGAGCAGCGCCACCGACGATGCTGTGTATGCGTGGGAAAGCAATGGCATCAAAACCTATTATGACGGGACCTGGAGTCCCCGCAACACAATCAACGACTGCTTCTCTCATTACTATGCAGGCATAGCACAGGCCAACTATTTCCTTGAGAATGCACCTGACGATTTCCCTCAGACGCAGTACCTGGAAGATTACAAGGACAGGATGCAGCAGTTGAAAAACTATCCCTACGAAGTCCGTTTCCTGCGTGCCTGGTACCATTTTGAACTGATGCGACGCTACGGTGACATCGTCCTGATGGATCATAGCGCCGATCCGGCAAAGGTCAATGAAATGGTTCCTTCGGATTTTCACACTGTGACAGAGTGGATTGTAGGAGAACTGGATGAGATTACACCGAAACTCCCGGTGAGCTATGCGGAATTTGTCACCGGAAGGACAAACAGAATCACAAGGGGAGCTGCAATGGCCTTCAAGGCGAGGGTGCTTCTCTACGATGCCAGTCCGCTTCACAATCCGACCGGAGACAAAGCCCGCTATGAAAAAGCTGCGGCAGCAGCCAAAGAGGTCATTGACAGTGGTTGGTATTCTCTTGTCAAAGAACAGAAGATCAACAACTTCAATGCAAAGGGTTACATATTCGGAATCATCCGTTCTGCAAGCAACGGTCTTGAAAGTTCCAATTTCCCAATGGGAGTGGAGGGCGGAAATTCAGGATCTTGCCCGTCGCAGAACCTTGCCGAGGCATTCGACCTGCTGGACGGTACTCCTTTCGACTGGGACAATCCTGCCCACCGTGCCATCGCACTCGACCCGTCAAAGAGAGACCCGCGTTTTGCAGAGACTTTCTATGTCAACGGCTCGATGTTCAAGGGTAAACCTCTGGAAATGTGGGAGGGCGGACAGAACGCACTTCCGAAGAAAGGTGCGACCCCGACTTCCTACTACCTGCGCAAGAACCTCATAGAGGAGACCTCGTTCGTGACTGGAAATTCGATTTCATACCCTCACATCTATCCCATCATCCGATTTGCGGAAATGTACCTGATTTACGCCGAGGCCCTTTACCTTGCGACAGGTGATGCCTCTTTCAAGGGAAGTCTGGGACAGGTGAACTACACTATGTCTCCGCTGGAAGCCCTGAATGCCGTCCGTGCAAGGGCAGGTGTCGGTCTGGTGGGTGCGACGACTGATTTCCTGAAGACCGTTCAGAAAGAAAACCGCATCGAGTTCGCCTTTGAGAATCATCGTTTCTGGGACACAAGAAGATGGAAACTCCAGTGCGGGGATACCCAAATCTACGGTCTTTCTCTCGTGAAGGATGAGGCGAGCGGGACAGTGACTTACACAAAGACACTTGTACAGACAAGAAAATGGGATGACAAGTACTATCTCTACCCTTATTCCGATTACGAAAGATACAAAAACTCCAATCTCCAGGTCAATCCCGGATGGTAGGACAATTTTACAGACACAATATTAACAACACTTTTAATCAAACTTTTATGAAGCTCAAAAATTTGTTCCTGAGCGCTCTTTGCGTGATTTCGCTTGGAATGCTCTACTCTTGTACGGAAAAAACTCCTGAGGGACCTGTCTATTCGGACAAACCTTTTGATGCAATTTCCCTTGAAATTGACGGAGAGACAGTTGAAGGCGTTGTCGTTGACAACACCGTTTCCTTCCGCTTCACTACTGCCGAGAACTTCTCTGCAGCAAAGCTCATCCTCAATGTGAATGACGGATGGAAACTCGTTTTCCCTGCGGATCCGGACAACTATGATGTAAGCACCGACCCGAACATCTACTTCACCGACCCTAATGGAAAGAAAGTTAAGTATGTCGTGACCATCACTTCAAATGCCCTTCCTGTGGCTGACGGTTCAAAAGTGTCAGTGGAAGGCGGATATGCAGTGAATTACAATGTGGCTACAAAGGCATTCGTCATCACTTACGCAGCCGGAATGGACCGCAGCAAGGTTACCCTTGTCTTCGGTGAAGGGGCATTGATGGAGGGAGCCAAGGTGGAAAATCCAACCGTTGACCTTTCAGAAGGTCCTGCAGAAATTTCCATCACAGTTGGTACCACAACAAAGAAATTCCCTGTCAGCATCGACTATTCTGCCGTTCTTGGAGATCCGAAAGCCTGGGGCTTCGAGGAAACTACTACCGATGCACAGAGGGCAAAGATTCCTTCTTTGACAGTCCTCAATTCCAAAGCTCTGAAGAAACAGGTACCTGCACCTAACACCGGGACAGAGACACAGGCTTGGTGGGAGAACACCGGCTATGAGGACCAGATTGCAAAAATGGGTCTTCTGGGTGACTATGATGCCAACAAGGCAATGGTTGATATGACTACCTGCGATTTCACTATCGTTACTTTCAACGAGCGTGACTACAAGGGCAAGATCATCTCCGACGCGACTGCCGTCAAGAGTGGAAAATCAGCTGAAAGTGTAAATTCCCTGATTACAATGAGCGGCTGTCCTGCTGCCTGGACCTGCTGGGTGAAATCCGAAGGAAAGATCGTTTCCAAGGCATCCGCTTCCTGGTGGACAGGCGTGAAGGCCAAAGGAACGTCCCACGGTCTTTGCTTCGGCTTTGACTCAAATGGCAAGATGGGCCTGAAGCGAATCACCCCTGACCCTAGTGCAGACATCTTCCACGTCCTTGGTGACTTCAGGAAGGCTTCCGACTTCGGTTTCGACTATGGAACCAAACTTGATGACACGTCATACGCTCCTTTCAGGGATGACTTCAAGGTTGAAGGTGAGGACTGGGCCGTTACAGGCGCCGCATATTTCAACCCTGCACTCGTTGTCGATGGCTACAAGGTCCGCTTTGCAGACGCTATGGCAAACGACGGTGACACCGAGGTCCTCGGACAGGGCTTCAATGGCACAAGGTCACGCTGCTTCATCGGCCGCACAATCGACAACAAACTCGGCCTTGCAACCATCAACGGTAAGTATATGACCATTATGCAGGGAGCATACGTTCTTGCAGACCTCGGCTGGACCGATGTTTACTATGTCGGTGGTGACAACTATCAGGCAGATTCATTCCAGCCTACAATCGTCATCGACGGTGCTGTAGTTGCCGGACAGGAAGGTCAGATGGCCAAATATGTCATTGCATTCGAGGCAAAATAATTTCTGAACCATTATGCTCCGAACAGGCAGATATTTTCTTATGCTTGCAGCGGCAGGACTGTCTCTTGTCGCCTGCAGGCGGTCTGAAGTTCCCTCTTCAGAGATTCCTGACGGTTCTTTCGAGGTTTCGGTCGAAGGAATGCCTCAGGAGATGGAGGACTGGGACTACATAGTCTATTCTTTCAAGGGTGAAGACTGCGTGGGTGTGGCCGAGGGATCTTCCAAACGACCAGCCACGGTGCTCTCTTCCGGGGAGAGGATGAATGTCATCGCTTCAGACAGGATGGAAAAATTTGTCATAGGGGCAAGGACGGAGGGACTTCCTCTGACATCCTACTTTTTCTATCCCAAGGACACGGCCTCGGATTTGCCGGGGCTGTGGCACTGGGACGGAAAGTCTTCTCAAGCCTATGCTTCGGCGGTGCCTCTGACTCTTTTTACCCCGTCGTTCACTATGACTGTCACGGGAGCTCCTCAGACTCTGGTCTCTGCCAGGACGACAATCTCAGGCCTTGCGGACAGGATTTCCCTGCCGGGATGGATTGCTTCGGCAAAGGACGGTGGCTGGTCGAAGACCTTTGAGGTGACAGGAGAAACGCCTGAGACAGGGTCTTTCCTGATGCCGATGTGTGGGGATGGTGACTGGATTCTGCCGGTGGACCTGAAGATTGACGGTCTGGAAACCGACAGGATTGACATATCCCTCACCAAACCTCTTGTCATGGGATGCAGTCTCTCCCTTGAACTGGATTTCTCCAGATTCGAGACTGACGGACTTCTCGCCTGCTGGGTGAAAATGTCTTCCGCAGACTTTGCACAGCCTGTAGTCTGGGGAAAGACGGTCCAGCTGAAGGAAGTCCTCAAAAAGAATATTCATTACAGCGTGAGCGTTCTTCAGGGCGACGGACAGTGGAAGGAGGCCTTTGTGCACGATGCCCTTGTGTCGGATGCTCCGAACCATCACACCCAGATCTGGAATGACTGGGACAACTCCAAGAGACTGCGCGACACTGCCAGTTTCGTGAATTTTACCGCAGATTTTGATTCTCCCGTGACAATCAGGGTGAAGAAACTCAGCGGATCCTACTCAAGCGTGAAAGTGCGCCCGACCCTCTCGGGAATCGTTCCGGTGGCCGTGGATGCCAACACGATCGAACTCACCATACCTTCCTGGCAGGCCAGGAAGTTCTCCATTGAATATGACGGGGACCGTTTCCACAATCTGATGGTCCTGCCCGAGAAACCGGATCCGGACAGACCTGACCCCGAAAATCTCCCTTCAAATGTCATCTACTACGGTCCCGGAGTTTGGAATCCGCAGTGGATTACCCTGAGGGACAACCAGACACTTTACATAGACGAGGGTGCCGTCGTCTATGCCAAAATCAATTCGGTCGGTGACA
>OHSI01000631.1_pt1 | contig 21707 bp, 17 predicted proteins | sample 1578641 | NCBI WGS metagenome assembly OHSI01 (sample SAMEA3879535, study PRJEB24766) | human gut metagenome | biome: human-associated habitat; feature: feces | place: USA | collected 1985/1987 | reverse complement strand
TTCTGCAAAGTAAATTAAAAAATTCCGAAAAATAAAATTTTCGGCCTAAAAGCGGCTATTTGCCAGAGTCCCGGCTCAGGGCATACCATATTCTGAGCCCATTGAGCGAATTCAGCAGATAAAACGAATACTTGATGACCATCACGACAGTATAACTAGACTCCGCGGATGACATTGACTTTTCCGACCACAGGAAGATGGAAAACACATTGACCAGAATCCAGACATACCACTGCTCCATGAACGCGAACGACATCAGAATCTGCCCGAGCACATTCAGGACGAACACAATCGCGTCAAACAGAATAAGATACCTGAATGTTCCGGAAATATCGAAGCCGGCGACCTTGCACAGGACAATATAGCCTGCGGTTATTCCGATCAGCATACCGGAGAGCATCATTAGCCATTGACGGGAATCCAGACGGCGGGCATTGACCTTCTTATGGGAATCCGCTCCGCGCTTGCGCCACTGCCACCAGCCGACGAACTGCATAGGCAGGAAATAGAACGCGTGCAGCGCGAAATTGCCCCAGACCGGTTCTCCGCCGGGCCTTATGCTGCTGTCGAACGCCACGACCGTAGCCACGGACACGTCAATGACACCGAACAGGAACGTCCAGATGTTGCCGTTGGCGGAGAGCACCGTATTGATGACTCCTGTAAATGCCCCGACACTGGCCAGCAACAGCATGAAATGCCTGGCTCCAGGCTGCTGGACCTTGAAAACATTGGTCACCACGACCGCCACCAGCACCCCCACCAATATGAACAGATTCAGCGCGGTGTTGAATTTCTTTTCATTCTTCATCTTCTTCTCTATTCAATTCATTGTGAATACGTTCCGCAAGTTCTTCCTTGCCGAGAAAGGCCGCGAGGTCCTCGACCGGAGCCGACGCGATACGCGGCACGCTGCCGTAATGTATCAGAAGCCGTTTCTCCGTCTGCTCCCCCACCCCTTTGATACGGGTCAATGCAGATTCTATCTGGCTCTTGCTGCGCAGACTGCGATGGAAAGTGATGCCGAACCGGTGCGCCTCGTCACGGATCTGCTGCAGGACCTTAAGCGCAGAGGAATTCCTGTCAATGAAAAGAGGATAAGGGTCCCCCACCCTGATCACCTCCTCCAGACGCTTGGCAAGACCGACCACTGTAAGTTTCTCAGTCAGACCGAGTTCCGCCAATGCCTGGAAAGCAAAATCAAGCTGTCCCTTGCCACCGTCTATGACAATGAGCTGCGGAAGGTCATCCGGATCTTCACGCAACATTCTCGAATAACGGCGGTTCACGACCTCCTTCATTGACGCATAGTCATTAGCCCCGATAACAGTCTTTATCTTGAACTTGCGATAGTCTTTCTTGGACGGGACTCCGTCACGGAACACGACGCAGGAGGCCACAGGATTCGTCCCCTGGATATTGGAGTTGTCGAAGCACTCGATATGACGCGGCAGGACATCCATCCCGAGCGCCTTCCGGAGTTCCTCCATCACCATTGACTTGTACTGGTCCGGATCGGTATGCTCCTTCTGGCGGATGGAATTGAACTGGAATTCTTTGGCGTTCTTGGTACTCAGGGTGAGAATGGCAAGCTTGTCGCCCTTCACCGGAATCTTGAATGAAACGCCTTCCATCTCCACATCCGGCATGAACGGAACGATTACTTCCCCGCTGATCTTTCCGAATTTCGACTCTATTTCGGCAATGAATTCGCTCAGCACTGCTTCAGGCTCTTCCTCAATGTTCATCTTGAAACCGAGATTGAGCGACTGGATGATGGCGCCGCCTCTGACACGCATGAAGTTGCCGTAAGACTCATTGGCATCGGTCACAAGTGAGAACACGTCCACATTGGTATCCGAAGCCGACGTGATAACCGACTTGGAATAATGCTGCTGGAGAGAATCCACCTTCTGCTTGTAAACCTGGGCCTGCTCGAATTCGAGATTGTCCGCAGCCTGTGTCATGAGGCGTCTGTAATGCTGGATCACCTCACTTGCCCCGCCTTTCAGGAGACTCACGATTTCCTCTATCTCGGCATTGTACTCCTTGACCGAGATTTTGCCGATACAGCAGCCGGCACATCTGCCGATATGGAAGTCCAGGCATGGCCTGAATTTGCCGCGCAGAACGCCGTCAGAAGTGATCTTGTTGTTGCAGGAGCGGATTTTATAGTTCTCTGAAATGAACTCCAGCAGATTCCTCGCATGAATCACCGAACTGTACGGGCCGAAATAACGGTTCCCCTTCACGATTCGGCGCGTAAGGTATATTTTCGGAAACTCGTCCGAGGTGACGCATATCCATGGATAGGTCTTGGAGTCCTTCAGAAGTATATTGTACTTCGGCTTGTACTGCTTTATGAGATTGTTCTCCAAAAGCAGCGCATCCGCTTCGGAATCGACCACTGAATACTGCGCATCGGCGATTTTGGAAACGAGAATACGTGTCTTGGCATTTAGCCGGTCAGGAGACACGAAATACTGCGCAACCCTTTTGTGGAGGTCCTTGGCCTTGCCCACATATATGACAATCCCCTCGGAGTTATAATATCTGTAAACTCCGGGGGAATGTGGAAACAGCGCTATTTTTTCTCTGACTGTCAATTACTCCACGTATTTGGAGACCTCTTCTTCGATAGCTTCTCCGTACAGACCTCTCTTGATGATGGTTCCGTCAGGGCCGAAGAGGATAATGTGAGGAATTCCGACAATGCCGTAGATCTCCGTAGGGACACTCTTGGCATCTACAATCTGATTCCAGTTCACGCCATAAGCCTTGGCAGTGTCAATGCTTTCCTTCGGTGTCCTCTCCCAGACAGCCACGCTCAGAACGTCGAAATCCTTTCCGTGATGCTTGTCGTAAACCTTCTTGATGTTCGGAATTTCGTGTTTGCATGGACGGCACCATGAAGCCCAGAAATCCACGAGGACATATTTGCCTTTTCCGACGTAATCAGAGAGGCTGACATCCTTGCCGTCCGGCTGCCTGATGGAGAAATCCGTGAACTTCATACCCTCAGCAGTGGATTTTCTCGCTTCCATACCCTTCTGGATTGCGGATATGAAACTGCTGGAGGCAACTACGGACGAGTCAATGCCGCCTATGACTTTCCCGAGGTCAGCATCGGACATGTCGCCATAGATGTTCTGGAGAGCGATAACTGAAATGACATTGTCAGAATTGTTCTTGACAGCTTCAGTATTGAACTCATTGTACTTGTCATTGAACGAGTTATAGAACTCTTCCTGGAGGCTGTCCTTCTGCTGAGCGGAAAGTCCAGTGCTGTCAGAGATTGCGACCATTGTGCTTCTATACGATGCGACCAGACCCTTATGTTCTTCTGCAAAAGCGTTGAATTTCGCAGTAACTGATGCAGCAGGCTTGTCGGAAGTCACTTCCACGAGACCGTCGTTGAGATCGACTGTAAGCACAGTTCCGTCAGAAATGAATCTTCCTTTCGGGCCGCCCACGTTGATTTCACCGAGGACTGCCTTGTTCACAGGAATTTCCAGCTTGAATGCGGCATTGCGCAGCTGGACGGTGGTGTCAATCATTCCTGGCACAGTCACCGTGATTTCTTCAGGAACGTCCGCTCCGGAGAATTTTCCTTTCAATGTAGTGGTCGTGGAGACCGATGTGCAGGCTACTGCCGCGATGGCGAAGAGCGAGCCGATGATATACTTCTTCATATTATCTAAATTTATCTGTTTGTCCGGCGGTACATTCCGCCTTCTTGAAATCGTAAAAATAATGAATAATTCCGTGATTAGCAAAGTCCTGCTTCAATGACATTTCGCGAGATGGAACAATACGTGTCGTCTCCAGTAGCGACGATGACTCCATCTGCCCATATTCCGGAACAAATGAAGTCATCTACACCCGTACAATAAAATTGTGCTTACATTCTTGCTTTGAGGAAGGCCCTCAGGGTCGGGCCGTCTTTTACGCCCGGAGCCTGGACAATGCTGCCGTTCTCGATGAAATAAAGCATCGGAAGACTTGTGACATTGTACAGAGCCGCTGCTGAACCGCTGACATCGGAGACATTGGTCCACGGCAGATTCTGGCTTTTGACCACTGATGCCCAGGATGCCTTGTCAGCATCCACCGATACGCTGTAGATATCGAAGCCTTTCTGATGATATTCATTGTAAACAGGCTTCATGACATCCTGATTGAACATCTTCTGGGCTGCATCTGCAGAATTCCAGAAGTAGATCATCACCATCTTGGTATCGAGGCTGCTGAGTTTCACTTTCTTGCCATTTACATCAGGAAGTTCCATATCAGGGAATCCGGAAGTGCCGGCATTCTTGATCTGGGCATCCAGGTTAAGCAGTTTCATCCTCCTGTCAGCCTCCTGTGAAAGTGCCTTGACGTATTTTGAATCAGGATAAACGGCATTGAGCGAGTCTGAGATATTTCTGAAATGAATGGCATCCGTGGACTGGCTGAATACAGGAATCCCGTCACCTACAGTCTGGTACAGAACCGGAATACATGTCAGCGAATGAGAGTTCTGCAACACGTATTTCACCCTGCTTCTGTAATAGTCGATGTACTGGGCCGTAATCTCTTTCTTGAGGTCCAATGCCGCCTGTGATGACTGGTTCAAATCAGCAAGACGGGCGGAAGCCGAGAAGAAACGGTTATTGAACTCCGCCTCATCCTTCTCCACGTCCATCAGTTTCAATGTCTCGTCCGAGCCTGTGACTGAATAGGTTCCGAGAGTGTCTGACACCACATTGACCTTATCACCTTTCTGCAGGAGCATCGACGCGATGCGGGTATTCTTGTAGAACAGATAGATAAACTCCGGCTGACCGGACTCTACAGGCAATTTATATTCATATCTGCCCTTGGCATCCGTCTTTACGGTATCCAGCACATCGTAATGGTTCACATTGAGCAGTTTCACGATAACTTCAGAAGACGGAGCATCTGACAATGTACCCTCAATGCGGGCATTGCTGCCGCAGGATACCAAAACTGCCGCTGCCACGGACAGGCAGATGATTTTATTTAATTTTCTCATATTCGGAAAGGATTGATGATGCTATTTCCTGGAATTCTTCCTGGGACAGCTTGAGCTTTTCTTTTCGGAAATCGATATCGCTCTCCTGCTGGAGAGGAACCAGATGTATGTGAGTGTGAGGCACTTCCAGTCCCAGCACGCAGACACCTATACGCTTGCAAGGGACAGCGGCCTGCACGGCCAATGCCACTTTCTTCGCAAACTCACAAAGTCCGAGATAAGTCTTGTCGTCCAAGTGGAAAATATAGTCGTCCTCCACATTTTTCGGAATGACAAGGGTATGTCCCTTTACCAGAGGATTGATGTCCAGAAAAGCATAGTAATCTTCATTCTCGGCAACCTTGAATGAAGGAATCTCTCCTTTGGCGATTTTAGTGAAAATCGTAGCCATATCTAAAGTGTTATGTCCAGAATCTTAAATTTCATGACACCGGAAGGCACGTTAGCCTCCACGATTTCGCCTTTGGAATGTCCAAGAAGCGCCTTGGCGATAGGTGTGGTGGATGCGAGTTTTCCGTGCGCAAAGTCAGCCTCAGTCTCTCCGACGATGGTGAATTCCATGACTTTCTTCATCGCCATATTCTCGACTTTCACCTTGTTCATCATCTGGACCTTGTCGGTTCCGATCTGAGACTCGTCAATGACTTTCGCATTGGCTACAAGGTTCTTGAGGTTCGCGATCTTGAGCTCCAAGAGAGCCTGGGCATCACGGGCCGCATCATATTCAGCATTTTCTGACAAATCGCCTTTTTCTCTGGCCTCTGCAATAGCGGCCGAGATTACAGGACGCTGTGCAAGTGCATCAGCGAGGTCTTTCTTCAGTTTGTCCAGACCATCCTGTGTCATATAATGAACTTCTGCCATAATAATAAAAATTACGTTTCGCTTATACAATTAAAAACGAGTCCTGCCGCTCGGACAGAACCCTTGACTTGTTATGCAAATATAGTCAATTTTCCTTAATTTCAAAAAAGATGTCTTTACTACATCTCTTTAAACTTCGGCTCCATTATCGCCGTGTAAATCACCAAGTTACGTGGATCTACACGCAATTTTCCGTCTTTCTTCCCGTCATCAGCCTGGCTACTGTCAGTCTGAGGTGCTGGAGACGCCGGTCTTCTGGTCACTTCCTTTACCGCCACCGGTTTCGGCTGCTCCACTACCGGCTTGAACTGCTCTACCACCGGTTTCGGCTGCTCTACGGCCTGCACCTGCGGCACAGCCGGTTCCTCCATCTCTTCCGGCTCTGTCCATACAGGAAAATCCTCAGGTTCGTCTTCTGTCGGCATTGACTCAGACATTGACTCAGGCTCTGACGGGACAGACGGCATCGGAGGCATCGGGAAATTCTCAGGCATCGGAGGCATCGGTCCGGAAGTACGTGTCCTGCCGTGTGCGGATTTCTTCTTTTTATTATTGAACACCAAGTCAGGCACCGCCACAAGGACGATACAGACTATAATCCATATAATATCCAGAAAATCCATACGTTTCAATGCTATTGTCCGCGGTTATTCTCTCCCCGTCCACGTAAAGTTAAGTAATTATTTTCAAAGGATTACGCGGATTCCCTCATTTTTTGTCGAGAATATTCCGGCAGTGCTCCCTGTCCTTCTCCAGCTGCGCGGCAAGAAGGGAAAGGTCATTGAACTTCACCTCGTCACGAATTTTGCAGACGAACGATACGCGGATGTCAAGGCCGTAGATATCCTCGTCGAAATCGAAGATGTTCGTTTCAATGGTGATGGTATTCCCTGAGCCGATGGTCGGGCGGACACCGATGTTGCACATTCCGTCATAGACATTGCCGAGTGTCTCTACCCTGACCAGATAGACGCCGTTGCCGGGAACGAGCTTCAGAGGCTCGTACAGCTGCATGTTCGCGGTCGGGAATCCGATGGTATGCCCCAGGCGGTTGCCGGACACTACCACACCGAAGAGTTTGTAGTCATAACCGAGCATCGAATTTGCAAGGACAATGTCCCCCGATGCCAACGCATTACGTATCTTGGTGGAACTCACCACGATACCGCCTTCCGCAGTATATGATTCAGGCCTTATGACATCCAGTCCCAACTTTTCGGCCAATGCCGCCGTCTGTTCAGGAGTACAGAGATCGGAACCAAGCCTGTTGTCATAACCGAGCAGGATGGCATCGCCCCCGAACTTTCCTATGACATATTCCTTCAGATATTCTTCCGCGGTCAGACGGCTGAATGCCTTGGAAAACGGCAGAACCTCGATATGGTCCACGCCAATGCTTTTCAGAAGCGCTTTCTTCTCTTCCATCGAGGTAAGCAGACGCAGATTCCTGGCATCATCCTGCAGGACATTGCGCGGATGCGGCCAGAATGTGACGACCATGCTTTCATCGCCACGTGCAGCTGCCTCTTCTACCAGAGTGCGTAAAATAAAACGGTGTCCAAGATGGACACCGTCGAAAAATCCTGTGGCTACAACCATCTTACAAGTCCGAAATCTTGTCTGTGAGGCAAAAGCGGATTCTTAGGATATATCCTGGTTGCTACCTGATACATTCCGGAACGTTCAGGAAGGATGGATGTCCGGTATTTCACCACACCGTCCTTGGCCTCAACGATATTGAAATCACACTTGTCCTGTATATGAAGTTTTCCTTTGTTGTCGGTCGTAGCGAAGAGCATCTCGACTCCGATATCCTCAGGCTTGAGGTCACCGATATTCAGCACGACCTCTGCATTGAGCACATTCTTGAGCGACAGCGAATATGAAGAATCCGGCTGTGTGTACGAGATCACTTCGATGTCAGGCCACTCCTTGCGCACGAGTTTCTTCCATGACGCGATTTCACGAGCCACCTTGTAGTCGTCAGCAATCAGGCTTTCCGCCCTGACTGACTGAGGAGCATAGTACTGGTTCACGTAATCTGTAAGCATCCTGTTCGTGGTGAAGTTGCAGGCAACCTGAGCGACAGTGTTCCTGATATATTCAATCCATGAAGCAGAACGGCCTGTAGCCTTGTCCACGTCATAGTACAGAGGAGCGATTTCGTTCTCGATCGTCGTATAGATCGTGGCGGCATCGAGCTCGTTCTGGTAGTTCTGGTCGTCATAAGTGCGCTTGAGAGGAAGAGCCCAGCCTGCGCCCGGCTTATATCCCTCAACCCACCATCCGTCGAGAACCGAGAAATGCATGACGCCGTTCATGGCTGCCTTCTCGCCTGATGTTCCGGAAGCCTCCTGTGGCCTTGTAGGGTTGTTCATCCAGACATCCACGCCCTGCACAAGTCTCTTTGCCAGGGAAATGTCATAGCCCGGAACGAATACTATCTTGCCGATGAAGCGGTCCTGCTTGGATATTTCCACGATTCTCTTTATGAGGTCCTGACCGGCTTTGTCTGCCGGATGCGCCTTGCCCGCGAAGAGGAACTGTACAGGCATCTTAGGATTGTTCACGATGGCATCGAGCCTGTCGAGATCCGAGAAGAGCAATGTCGCACGCTTGTACGTGGCGAAACGTCTTGCAAATCCGATGGTCAGCACGTCATCGCGGAGAGTTTCCTTGATGGTAACCACCTGACGTGGAGAATAGTGGTTCGCCACTGCAGGATTTGAGAGTTTCTCCTTGACCACCCTGATAAGTGTGGACTTCAGTTCTTTTCTTGCATTCCATATTTCTTCGTCACCTACCTTGTAGATGCCTTCGAAGCACTTCTTGTCATAGTGATGTGTCTGGAACTCAGGGCCGAACACTTTCGCGTGGATAGCTTTCCACTCTTTGGATGCCCATGTAGGATAATGCACACCGTTGGTCACATAGCTGATGTAGAGCTCCTCCGGAAGATATCCCGGATACATGTTGGAGAAGATTTCCTGGCTTACTTTTCCGTGGAGCATCGACACACCGTTCACATTCTGTGAAATGTTCGCGGCGAGAATACTCATGGAGAACTTCTCATTGACATCTGAGCCATTGATCTTGCCGAGTCCCATCATTGTCTCCCAGTCAATCTTCAGACGCTGAGGATAGTGTCCAATGTATTTTCTGAGCATGCCTTCATCGAATGCATCGTGTCCGGCAGGAACCGGAGTGTGAGTAGTGAACAATGAAGATGCCCTTACGACTTCGAGAGCCTCCGGGAAGTCCAGATTGTCATTCTGGATATATTCGCGGAGTCTTTCCAGACCGATGAATGCGGCGTGGCCCTCGTTGCAGTGATATACCTGAGGATTCAGTCCGAGCGCACGGAGTGCACGGACACCGCCTACGCCCAGGAGAAGCTCCTGTTTAAGTCTGTTCTCCCAGTCCCCTCCGTAAAGGTGATATGTTACCTGACGATCCTCGTCAATATTCGCTTCATAGTCTGTATCAAGCAGATACAGATCTGTCCTGCCGACTGCGACCTTCCAGATGCGGGCTGTGATCGTACGTCCCGGGAATGCCACGCTTGTAGTCATCCAGTTTCCGTCCTTGTCCATAACAGGGCTTGCAGGAATTCTGGAGAAGTTCTGTGCGTCGTACTTGGCAACCTGGTCTCCCTGAGCTGAAAGGACCTGTGTGAAATAGCCGTACCTGTAGAGCAGACCGACAGCCACAAGGTTCACGTTCATGTCGCTGGTCTCTTTCAGGTAGTCACCGGCCAGGATACCGAGACCGCCGGAATAGATGCTCAATGAAGAGTCCAGACCGTATTCCATACAGAAATAACCGATCGACGGATCTTTTCTGTCTGCCTTTGCGGCCATATACTCACTGAACTCATTCATAACACTCTGATACTGACCGAGGAAGGTAGAGTCCTTGCTAAGATCATTGAACCTCTTGAGGCTCACTTTGTCCAGAACCACCATCGGGTTATGGCCGGAGTTGTGCCAGATTTCAGGGTCAATGGCTTTGAACAATGCCTTGGCGCTTTCGTTCCAACACCACCACAGGTTCTTGGAAAGCTCCTCAAGTCCACTCAATGCGTCAGGCAGATGTCTGACGACCATAACACTCTTCCAAGAAGGTGTACTGACAGGAATTTTTTCGTATTTCATAATTGGTTTTTCTTTCACTTCCGGATAAGCGCCATTTGCGGCAATGACCTTATCAATTGCCTTGGAATAGGCTTCCTGATAATATTTTATCTGATTTTCCCACAATGCGATGGATGATACATCCTTGGCATTGTCCATATATTCTTTTCTCTGTCCGTCTGTTACCAATGCGATCTCGCGGATTCGTGAAGCGACTGCATCCACGACCTCGAAATAGTTGGAGTCGGTCCTCTTTACCACCTCGATACCAGGATGTGCCTTGTTATAATGGGTATCCACCCAAAGGCCGAAACCGGCAAGTGTCGTGGTCAATGTAGGGACACGGAACGCAAGGCTCTCGAGCGGAGTATAGCCCCAAGGCTCGTAATATGACGGGAACAATGCCAAATCAAGTCCCACGAGCAGGTCGTAGTACTTCATGTTGAACACTCCGTCCGTACCGTTGAGATATGACGGCACGAAATATATCTTGATGTTGGAGTCTTTGGAATTGTCCAGGCCGAGTTCCCTGAACCGCCTTGTAATCTGGTCATACTCAGGTGTCATCAGATAATGTGTAACCTGAGTCGTATATGAGCTGTCACTCTTTCCGGAGAGTTTGGCCACGAGCTCGCGGTCAGCCCCGTTATGACCTGACGGAATCATCACGAATGCGTGTATCTCCTTGCCGCGGAAGTCCGAGTTCTTGATTTTGGAAACTGCGTCAATGAATACGTCAATGCCCTTGTTCCTGTACTCGTAACGTCCGCCTATACCGATGAGGATAGCGTCCTGCGCCACCTCGCAGCCGGACATTGCAGAAGCGACCTCACGCAATTTGCATCTTGCGGCGTTGCGCTTCTCGTCATACTCCTGGTCGGTTGCAGGCGTGAAACTGTTCTCGAAGCCGTTAGGCGTAACCACATCCACCTGCCTTCCGAGGAAATGCTCACATTCTATTGCTGTGATTTCGCTGACCGTAGTGAACACGTCAGCATTTTCCGCAGACTTCTTCTCGAGAGAATGGAGTGCGGTGACATTGAACTGTCTCGCCTTTTCTTCAGCGTTGTACGACTGCATGGAGTCATACAGCGGAAGATTGTTTCCGGCAAGGCAACGGCCCACGACAGTCGCGTGGGTCGTAAATACCGTTGCAATCGGAAGTTTCTTGTATTTCAGATACAGGACACCTGCACCTGTCTGCCATTCATGGAACTGCGCAACAACCTTGTCGGCAGGTGACAGAAAGAAATTACAGTAACTTTCAATGACTTTACCTGAAACATATCCGAAGAGGGCTGATTCCTTGTAGTCCCAGTTTCCTGTGATGGAATCCACTCCGTACAGTTCCCAGTACTTGGTAAGAATACCGTCAGTCTCCGTAAGGAACTGCTTGAAATCCACTAAGATCGCAACCGGATTACCCGGCACGTTCCAGCGCCCTATTCTGAGACGGAGGCCGCTCTTGGCAGCCTCTAGTCTCCAGTCCTGCCACAACAGCGGGTCTTCATGAAAATCAGGATTCGCATCCGTATCCATCCAGACGTCAGGACCTATAAGTATATGATGTCTTTTCAGTTGGGATCTGAGGAAGAGGGACTTGGTGGCTATCACCGTATAGATTCCGCCGACCTTGTTGCACACTTCCCAGCTGACCTCAAACAGATAATCAGGTTTGTTCAACTCTTTTGCCATTATTTTTCAGTCTTCTTTTTTACCGCCTTGGCTTTCACGGTACGGACCGGCTTCTTCACAGTTTTCTCAGCCTTATCTTCCTTTACCTTCTTTACCGCCTTGGCTTTCACCTTGTTCTCGGTTTCTTTCGGAGCTGCAAATTTAGCAACACTTGTTGAATATTCCTCATCTACTCTGATAATAAAGTCACTCAAAACGTTCATATAGTTGATGAACGCCTCGTAAGGGGTGTCATACGGGTTGAAATATTTGTGGACTTCCCCGTCAGAGAAGAATTTCGTGCACATGTAGTAGAAGTGGTCACTCTCCTGAAGATGTCCGAAGTCATTGAACAGAGCAGGATCATTGATCAATGCAACCTTCTCATACAGAGCATACAGCTTGTTGAACGCCTCCTGCTGGAGCTCGTTGCCGAGCCATGCGGTGACATCGCGCTCCTCGTCTGCCCATGAGACAGGTTCATCGACTTCAAGTTCGGAAACAGGCTTGAACTTCTTGACCACCTCAGCCGGAGTATTGAACTCGAAAGTGCCGTCGGAAACGACAGCCGTCGGAAGATATGACATGAAGTCGAAAATTCCGGAAGCAGAACTCTGGTGCTCGCCGAATGTTTCATAATCCATGAACAGGTTGATGACATCACCTGACGCGCTTACCTCATTTTTCATCCATGACAGGAACTTGTCTGTCGTGAGAGGCCATTCGTTCCAGCACTTGTCCGAGAAACGGAATGCTATATCATCACTGAAAACGTAGTTCCTGAGCAGAAGCTTCAGACGAGGCTGCATGTCATCGGTATATACGAAATCCGGACTGCGCCATGCGAGGATATGCTTTGCGCCCTCGGTAAGCATGGTATGGAAGCCCATTTCATATACCTGTGCGCCTATAGAGTCAGAGTAAATGAGCTCGGTGTTCCTGAATGTCACAGGAGTAACTCCGAAATGGCTCTCAATGGCGGCCTTGTGTTTCAGGACCTGATGCTTGAACTCTGCCGGAGATGCCAGCGAAGCGAGTGAGTGATAATATGTTTCACAAAGGAACTCCACGCATCCTGTATCGGCCAATGCCTTGAAGCTGTCGATCACTTCCGGAGCATATCTGTCGAACTGCTCGAGAGCGGAACCGGAAATGGAGAAAGCCACCTTGAACGCTCCTTTATGTTTCTTGATAAGATCCAGCAGGAGGCTGTTCATCGGAAGATAACACTTCTGCGCTACTCTCCGGAGGATGGTCCTATTGGTAAAATCATCATAATAATGAGAATCCTTACCTATATCGAAAAACCTGTAAAGCCTTAATCTGGCAGGCTGATGAATCTGAAAATACAGGCATAGACTTTTTTTACTCATATCTGTCAATTTTTATTTTATCACTGATTCATAAACATTCTTGATCTTGACCGCCGCATTGTTCCACTTGAGCGTGTTGACCTCGTCAAAACCATATTTTGAGGCGAAATTGGCCAATGCAGGATACTTCAGAAGCGCATAGATCTCGTCTGCCATCGCATCCACATCCCAGAAGTCCACCTTGAAGGCATATTTGAGCACCTCAGCCGCACCTGACTGCTTGGAAATCACAGAAGGCACGCCAGTACGCATCGCCTCCAACGGAGAGATTCCGAAAGGCTCTGATACTGAAGGCATTACATACACATCTGACAATGCGAACATTTCCTGCACCTCTTTTCCTCTGAGGAATCCGGTGAAATGGAACCTGTCGGAAATGCCGAGCCTTGCCACCTGACGTATCGAGCGGTTCATCATATCACCGCTTCCGGCCATCACAAAACGGACATTGTCACATCTCTTCAGCACTTTTGCAGCCGCCTCGATGAAATACTCAGGCCCTTTCTGGAATGTTATACGTCCGAGGAAAGTGACAACCTTGTCCTTCACTCCCCTCTCGACATTGACATTGTTCCTGCCGCTGAAATCCACCGCATTGTGGACTGTCACGACCTTTGACGGGTCAATGCCGTATTTCGTTATGACTATGTTTCTGGTCAGGTCGCTCACCGTAATCACCTTGTCGGCAGCTTCCATTCCGCGTTTCTCGATATCATAGACGCGGGTGTCAATGTTGTTGTCGCTGCTGCGGTCAAATGACGTGGCATGAACGTGAACCACAAGAGGTTTACCGGACAGACGCTTGGCAGCGATGCCGGCCATATATGTAAGCCAGTCGTGCGCGTGGATGACATCGAACTCGTCCTTGTGTGTCATCGCAATCGTACCGCCTACCATAGCATACCTGGCAACCTCTTCCATAAGGTTGGAACCGTATTTTCCGGAGAACTTGTAAGTGTGTCCGTAATGTACGGAAAAATCACGCACCTGACGCCTCCTGTCCTCTTCCACCAAGGTGTGGAACTCGGCAGGGTCCAGATACGGAACCATATTGGTACCGATATGCACGAACTGCACCTTGTCCAGAAAATCATCTACATTCATAGTATCAGTTATCTGAACGGGCACGTCGCTGGCATTGATGATCTGCGCAGCGCTCTGGTCCTCGTCACCCGAAGCGGAAGGCATCACGAACATCGTGCTTACTCCGCAGTGTGAGAGACCTTTCACTATTCCATAACAAGCAGTTCCAAGACCGCCGGCAATATGTGGAGGGAATTCCCATCCGAACATCAGCACTCTCATTATCGTTCCTCCTTGTATTTATTGATCAGACTTTCCATGTACAGAAGCGCCGCCGTACTCATTGCAGAAGAGATGGCGCCATGCGGCTCATGAGGTGGGTCTCCGTCATAAAGTTCCGAGAACGCACCCACGCCATGCTTGTTCAAATCGGCATAGAAGCCTTCCATAAGCCATTCAGCACGCTTGCAGAACGCTGCACCATGCATCTTGAACTTGATTATCGCATATGGCATCAGCAATGCAGGCCATGCGCAGCCCTGATGGTAGGCCAAGTCCCTCTCACGCTGAGTTCCCTCATAGACGCCCTTATATTTCTCATCACGCGGAGACAATGTCCTGATTCCCCGAGCCGTCACAAGTTCCCTGTCAACTATGTTCATCATGCTGCCGACGACAGAATCGTCCACCGGCTGATGGAATACGGCCAATGCGAAGAGCTGGTTAGGTCTAACATCGGTATTCTGTCCGTTATTGTCCACATAATCAGCAAGATAACCCTTGTCAGGCATCCAGAACATCTTCTGATAATTCTCAGCCACGAGGTCTCTTATCGGTGTCCACTCAGCGACGAAAGCATCTGACTTCTTGCCGTATTTACCTTCCATTTCCAGCGCGAAGGAAAGCATGTCATACCAAAAGGCATTGGTCTCCACCTGATATCCTGCCCTTTCCGTAACAGGATTGCCGTCGATATAGGCATTCATCCAGGTCAATGCTGTCTTATCTTTCTGGGCCCACAGCAGTCCGTTAGGCTGCAGGGACACTTCCTTTCTCACGCCCGGAGCATAACTGCAGATCACCTTCTTGACAAAGTCGCCGTATTTGGTCCATACCTTCTTTGCGGAAGCACCTGCATTGATATATTCCTGAAGAACGAGTCCGAGCATCAGCGGAGCCTCGATCTGGGTGGTCCTTGTGAGGAAACGCTCCTGATTGTCAGCGATGAGATTGTCCAGAATCTCCTCAAATTCGGATTTTCTGCCGGTGCAGAGCGTAAGACCTGTCAATGTATATAATGTCTCTCTGAGCAGTCCGGTGTAAAGCCATGAGAATCCGGCTGTTACGCGTTTGTGGCCGTTGCGGTCACGCACCAGAAGGTCAGCGCAGTGCAGAAGCTGATCGTGATAACTTCCGATATCACGCATCTTGGAAAGCGTGGAATTGTACTTTCGCGTAAGCATTTTCGGATTCTCCTCCTCCACGGATGCGGACAATATAACAGAATCGCCCTGTTTCATCTTCAGAGTGAAGGCTCCCGGCACGAAGAGGTCTTCCTTACATTCAAATCCACGGCGCGACTCGTCAGAATAAGTGATGCCATTGTACCAATCAGGTCTGTATCTGAACTCAAAAGCAGAATTGCTGAGCTGGAGATTGAGGTCAGGGAAACCGGGATACATGTTGAATGACACACCATTGCCTATTTCCTCATAGTCTGTCCGCGCTTCAGAATTGCGTTTCGTCAGACTGTGGATATTCCTGAATGCGAGGAAAGGCTTGAGAATCAGAGACACATCGGCCGGTGATTTGCGCAACTCATATTTGAGCATCACCTGATCCTTGTCCGGAACAAGCAGGATGCTCTTCACGAACTCCATCTCGCCTACCCTGTAAACCACGGTCGGAACCGGGTCGGCAGTAAAGTCAATGATATATTTGTGACCCCTCGGCTCATATATGTCACCATAGCAGTGGATACCGAGATTGAACAGCTTGCCGTTCACCAGCAGGCTCTCGTCCACCGAGGACAGCAACATGTATTTATTCCCGCCGAAAGCATCGACAGGCACGCCCAGGAGGCCGTGATAGCGTCTCGTATTGCACGTAACAATGGAGGTGTTGCAATACGCCCCCGTCTTGTTCGCGCAGATAATCTCCCGCTTCAATGAATACGAGAGGTTTACGAGTTCGGCCTTGTTAAATTTCAAAAATTCCATATCCTATTTATTAGTTTTCTTAAACACAAGAGCACAACGACAAGGCAGATATACTCTCAATTCAGTACCTGCAATGTGTTTTTCTCCGGCTATTAGTCTCGAGAAACCGTCATAGCGTTTCTCGTCAGTGTCAAGTTCCAATTCCCACTCTCCTTCAGGTGCCTCAAAAGCGTAGCCCTCATAGGATTTCGTAGGATTGAAATCCACTGCAAAGATATAATTTCCACGCCGGAAAACCAACACTTTACCCTGTTCGTCAGCCTTTATCAGCTCAGGCTTGAAGGATAAAAGGTTTTCTTTCCTGAACAGATGGATCATATCCTCGTCGAAGTTCATCAGATACTTGTACCTGAGATAATCCGGTTTGCACAGCGACCACTGCCGGCGGGCATATTTATAAGACCAGCCGTTCCCTGCACGTGGAAAATCTATCCACTCGGGATGCCCGAACTCATTGCCCATGAACGTCAGATATCCGTCGCCGGCCGTCGCCAACGTAAGAAGCCTTATCATTTTGTGGAGAGCCATGCCCCTGTCCACGACAAGATTCTTGGAGTCAATGTTCATCGACGTGTACATCTCCTTGTCCATCAGCCTGAATATCAGCGTCTTGTCTCCCACCAAAGCCTGGTCGTGGCACTCCGCGTAACTGATGGTCTTCTCGTCCGAGCGCTTGTTCGTCAGCTCCCACCAGATTTCGCCCATGCTCCACTGCTCGTCGCTCTTTTCCTTCAGCCATTTTATCCAGTGGTCTGCCACACCCATAGCCATCCGGAAATCGAAGCCCAGGCCTCCCGAGGCGAACGGGGCAGCCAGTCCCGGCATTCCGCTCATGTCCTCCGCGATGGTTATCGCGTCCGGATTCAGTTCCTTTGTCAACATCGCCGCCAATGCAAGATAGGTTACGGCATTTTCGTCCACCCCTGCATTGAAATAATTGTCATAACCGATGAAGTCGCGGCCCAGACCGTGGTCCCAGTACAGCATACTGGTCACGCCGTCGAACCTGAAGCCGTCCAGATGATATTCCTCCATCCAGAATTTGCAGTTCGACAGAAGGAAGTATTTGGTTTCTGATTTTCCGTAGTCGAAACAGCGTGAGCCCCAGGCCGGATGATGTCCCTGGCTGCCGCTGTAGAAATACAGGTCTTCACGTCCGTCGAAAAGGCTGAGACCTTCCGCCTCATTGTCCACGCTGTGGGAATGGACGATATCCATCACAACTGCGATGCCTCGCCCGTGCGCATCGTCCACCAGATGCTTGAACTCTTCCGGAGTCCCGAACCTGGAGGACAATGCATAGAAATTGGATACCTGATAGCCGAAAGACCCGTAGTAAGGATGCTCTTGCAGGGCCATTATCTGCAACGTGTCATAGCCAAGTTTCTCCACGTGAGGAAGGACATTGGTACGGAACTCCTCGAACGAAGCCACCTTCTCATCCTCGGAGCTCATTCCGATATGACATTCATATATAAGAGGATGCGGCCTCGCTCCCGGTCCCTTATGTTTCCACTTATATGGCTTTTCAGGCTCCCAGACCTGTGCGCTGAACACCTTGGTCACAGGGTCCTGCACCACACGGTGCACGTAGGAAGGCAACCTCTCACCTCCGCCGCCAGGCCACTCGATGAAGAGTTTGTACAGTTCCCCGTGATGGAGGAACATGCCCGGAATCTTTATCTCCCAGTTTCCTCCGCCCGTCGGGGTCAATGCATAGGCCGACGTGCGTTTCCAGTTGTTGAATTCACCGATGAGATAGATCCTGTTGGCATTCGGAGCCCATTCCCTGAACACCCAGCCTCCGTCAGCATCCCGGTGAAGACCGTAATAAAGATGATTGTTCAAGCCTTTGGACAATGAACCGTCCACGGCGATCTTTTCCTTCTCCGCTTCGATTCTGGCACTACGCGCGTCAATCGCTTCTTTGTAGGGAGCCAGATACGGATCCGAATCATATATGAACGTGTTTTTTGCCATAGAAAGTGTATTTATAAGTTTTGCACCCTCCGTCCTCAGATGGTGTCCAGTTTGTCAACCTTGTCACGTACAGTGCGCAGATAAGCCCTGCACGCGGCAATCAGTTCCTTTGAACGCTTGACATACTTGTCTATGTCGTCCAACCCAGTGGAAGGGTCTTCCACCTTGGCCGCAATGCTTTCCAACTCACGCACCGCTTCTTTGTAATCGAATTTCTCCATAATCTTCATCCACCAATTTAGACATTTTCCATTTGGAAACCAATAAGAAAATGTAAAGAATACTTTTCAGCCTTTCACCTCACAGTTCAGAGAGCCGTCAGAAAACACTACTCTGATGCCGTCTCCAGGCTTTTTTCCTTTCGCCGCTTTCAGCACCACACCTCTATCATCAGTAACAAGTGCATACCCTCGCGACAGAATCCGTCTCGGGTCCGCGCCCAAGATACTCGCCTCGAGCACATCCACCTTCGCCGACAAGGCATTGATCTTATTCTGCAATGCCATTTTCAGCTTGGATTCCATCAGGTCCACATTTGACGACATAGTGGCGATTTTCCCGAGAAATGCCAGTTTCAGACGGGAACTGTACGACAGAATCTCCTGGTCTTCAGCAGCATATATATCCAGAAAAACATCGGCGAGCGCGGTAGGGGTTTTCACATACTGCCACGCGACCATATCACATATATGATAGTCCTGGTCGTGACCGACTGCCGTAAGTACCGGTATCGGACATCTTGCAATCGCCGCTGCCACTTCATAATCATCGAAACATGCGAGATCCAGTTTCGCCCCGCCGCCTCTCAGCACCACCACGGCATCATAAGCGGGTTCCGCAGATGCAGCAGCTGAAATTGCTGCCGAAATGGATGAAGGCGCAGACGCACCCTGCATGACAGCCTCAAACAGCTCAGTATGAAAGACAAATGCCGATTCGTTCTCGTGAAGATGGCGCATAAAGTCCCTGTAGCCGGCCGCATCGGGAGCCGAAACCACAGCAATCCTATAAGGCAATGCCGTCATTTCCAGCTCTTTCTGCCTGTCCATCAGGCCTTCCCGCTTCAGACGTTCTATGGTCGCCTGGCGCTCGCGCTCCTTGTCGCCGAGGGTAAATTCCGGATCAATGTCATCTATGATCAATGAAAAACCGTAAAGCTGGCTGTAATTCACCTGCACTCGGACGAGGACATTGATTCCCTCCTGAAGAGGAACGCCTGCAACTGACTGGAAATAAGGCGAAAGCATCCTGAACTTGGAGCTCCATATTATCGCCGAAGACTTGGCGACCAGGCCGCTGTCTCCGCTCTGGGACAATTCCAGATAACAATGCCCGCCGCTTCTTGATTTGATGGCGCTGATTTCCGCCTTAACCCATAATTTGTCGGGGAAATTGCCCTCAAGCGCAGAACGGATACTTGTCTGAAGTGTGTATAAATCTATAATTTCCCTTTCCATAATGTGTCAGAATTTGTACGAGTCTCAAAATTCCCGTATCCGGGAGGCCACCGACTCAAGCAGCCATTTCGGCGTGGACGTGGCGCCGCACACCCCCACACGGTCATCCGGGCGGAACCATTCCGTGCGGACTTCTCCGGCCCCGCTCACATTGTACGTCCTTATGTTCACGGAGCGGCACAAGTCACAGAGAACCTTTCCGTTGGAGCTGTCCTTTCCGGACACGAATATGATGATGTCATGGGACAATGCAAACTCAGACAGGCGTTTATGGCGCCCTGCCACCTGCTGGCATATGGTGTCGTGCACCACCAGAAGTTCAGTTCCCTTGAAAAGGACCGGAGACATTTCGTGCTCCTTCGCCATCGCCTCTTCCAGGGCGCAGCAGATGGTAGCATATTCAGCGGGACTCTTGGTTGTCTGCGAGAAGATTTCCACAGGAGCATCCAGATTTATCTTTCCGGAACTGATGGCCTCGTCGAGCATCTGCATATTTTCTATTACCAAGGCATCGCCGTCCACCTGGCCGAGAAGGCCGAGGACCTCAGCATGACCGACTTTACCGAAAATGAGAATCCTGCCGCCAGCGGCATTGACCCTGACATAGGCCTCCCTTATGCTTTTCTGGAGTTTCAGCACTACGGGGCAGGTGCAGTCCACAACCTCGAGTCCCAACCTATCCGCAGCACGATATGTGGCAGGCGGCTCGCCGTGCGCCCTTATAAGCACCCTGGAGCCACGTGGAAGTGTCTCCAGGTCTTCCACCGACACCGTAACGAGACCGAGAGAGCGGAGCCGTTCGAGCTCAGATTCGTTATGGACAATGGAGCCCAACGAATACAATTTCTTTCCCCCGTTTTCAGACAACACATCCTCCGCTTTGCTTACAGCACGGATAACGCCACCGCAAAAACCTGAACCAGGGTCTATTTCCACGGATATTGCCATAACTTACTTGCCGAATCTTTCCTCAACCAGTTTTTTTATCCAGACCATCTGGTCCTGCAATGTCATATCAGAATTATCCAGAACCACCGCATCTTCAGCCTGCCTCAACGGAGAAGTCTCCCTGTGGGAGTCTATGTAGTCGCGGCTTTTCAGGTTCTCGAGAACCTCCTGAAAATCGGGATGCTGTCCACCCGCAACCATCTCATTCAGACGTCTTTGCGCACGGACCTTGTCATCCGCCACCATGAATATCTTCAGGTCGGCATTCGGGAAAACAGACGTGCCGATGTCGCGACCGTCCATGACAATGCGTCCGTTCTTTCCGTAGGAGACGAGAAGTTCATCCACGAAATTCCTCACCTGTGGAATCACCGCCACCGGACTCACATGAGAAGACACAGCCAAGGTCCTGATCTGCGAATCCACACATTGGTCGCCGATAAAAGTATGGCTGCCTTCGGGCGAATACTCGAAATGAATGTCAATGCCGGGGAGCGCGGCGACAAGCGCATCCTTGTCAATGCTGCCGTCTTCACGCACCATGCCATGTTCCATCGCATACAGGGTCACAGCCCTGTACAACGCCCCCGAGTCGAGATACAGGAACGAGAATTCTTTGGCTATCAGTTTCGCGAAGGAACTTTTGCCTGTTGATGAGTAGCCGTCTATGGCAATGATTATATCTGGTATATTATGCATTTTTACTGTTGGTTTCGGACAAATGTAATAAATATTTCTGTCAATCAGCGTTTGCCTTTAGGGAATCGGACGGTAAAGCATGCTCCGCCGAGCACAAACGACTTGCTATAGAAGATCTCGCCGCCGCATCTTTCGAGGATATTCTTGCAGATGGCGAGTCCCAAGCCGGTTCCGCCGCTCTTGGTGGTGAAGTTCGGAGTAAACAGACGGCTGCGGTTCTCATCCTTGATTCCAGGACCGCTGTCTTCCAATACTATATCATAAAATCCTTCCTTCGAACTGTTTCGCAATGACAGGAC
>OHSI01000619.1_pt1 | contig 21988 bp, 3 predicted proteins | sample 1578641 | NCBI WGS metagenome assembly OHSI01 (sample SAMEA3879535, study PRJEB24766) | human gut metagenome | biome: human-associated habitat; feature: feces | place: USA | collected 1985/1987 | reverse complement strand
TATTTCGAAAAATAAAGTATTAATTTAAATTTTTTGTATTTTTTTGTCATTTTTTATAAAAAGTAGTAATAAAACATCTAATTTTGTTTCTATAATTAGCATATTTTTAATTTACTCCTACTTATTTTTATATCCGGGCAATATTCTTTTACAATTAATTTAACAATATCTTCTTGTGCAGGTGTTACTTTTGGTCCTAATAAGATTTTCATTTGCTTTAGTATATCAGAATCAATTTTAAGGTAAAATCTTTTACATGGAACAATAGTATTTGGATTTTCAAGTAAATCTCTTAATTCATGTATTACCTGTGATGTTTCCTCATTTGTTCTTGCATTTTTTGTACTTTGAATTTGTCTAACTTTTTTTAAATATTCTAAATTCCATGGTACCATAAGTACACCATATCTACATTCTTCCTGGAAACTCCAATTACTCCTTTTATATTTTCCAAGTTTAGAAAAATCATATTTTAATAAATTTTTTGACTCAATGTTCTTTATTTTTGGATATAAAAGTTTTTCATTATCTGTGTATTCAATATCAAAAAGTTTAATTCCTTCATCAATTGCAACCATTTTTGTTTCATTGTACAATTCGTTTACATCTATGTATTCCATAGTATTTTCCTTAAAATAATATTCATCAGCATTGTATGAAAATTTTTCAAATGGAAAAATCGGAAGTTCAATTCTTACACCCTTCATATCCTGAGAATACATCGTCCACAATGGAATAGACTCTTTACTACTTTTATTCCAGCAACTCACATAATAAAATCTGCCAAAATTTTTTAAATCCTCTGTTTCCATTTCTTCCATATCATCTACATTCTCTAAACTACTAAAACATATACTTTTTGTTTTTAAAATTAACAATAAATTTTCTATACTTGTATAATGATATAAATGTCTTTCCACTATTCTTACTCCTTTTTTTCTTATTTATCTTTCTTCATTATACTACTTTTCGTAAATTATTGAAATATTCTTTTTTATTTTCTTTTAGCTATAACATTAAATGTGTGCCAATGTTTCATTTTACCTAAGCCAGTTAATTTATCTTCTTCTATTTCCTTAAATCTTATTATTTCAAATTCCCTAAATAGATCTACTACCTGCTCTTTTGTTAAAAATGTCATTTTAGGTCTAGTACTATACCAGTCATCATTTTTGCCAAAAAAGTTGCCTACAAAATATCCATTAGGTAATATGCTAGTTTTTATTTTATTCCACATTTCTTTAAACTTTTCTTTGTTGCAAAATGGTAAACTATAATTTGAAACTATTAAATTACTCTCTTCTAATTGAAGATTTTCAAAATCTTGTATTTGAAATTTGAATTTTTTTAATTCTTCTTTACTAAGTCTATCAGATATTCTTTTTTCTACATCTTCTCTATCGATTGCAAGAACATTCCATTTATTTTTTATTAGATATACTGTGTCGTTTCCTGCTCCACATCCTAAATCAATTGCAATACCTGGACTATTTTGTATATAATCAATAAGGTATTTCACATTATTTCTTGGTTTATCTGATTGTGAGTTATATATTTTAAACTTGTATGGTACCTTATTTATTTTTAGTATTTATCTTTTAGTAATGTGTGGCTATTATATTACCTTTTTGTTGTTATGCCAATTTTATACGCTTTAGCTATTTTGTTTATTAAAAACAAGTAAGACAGATTTCTGTCTTACTTGTTTTTAAATTTGATATAGTTTGTCGGATCTACATCATTTCCATATCCACTAGATTTTCTAATTTCAAAATGTAAGTGATGTCCTGTTGAACTTCCTGGGTTAGGATCAGATTCTGGAGCTCCTCCCTCTAATCCAATTACTTGACCTTGTTTTACAGTATCTTTTACTTTCACATCTATTCTTGATAAATGTGCGTAGAAGCTATATATTGTTTCCCCATTAACAATATGCTTTATCTCTACACAGTTGCCATATCCGTTTTGTACTCCTGCAAAAGTTACTTCACCATCTGCTACTGCTAGTATTTCTGTATGATGTACTCCTGATATATCTATACCTGTATGTTTCTTTATAACTCCCGTTATTGGGTGTTTTCTCGTACCATAACTTGATGTTATTGTGTAGTTACATGTAATTGGCAATATAAAGTTTTGTTCACTTGTTGTTTTTATTGATGCGCTTTTCATTATTTTTTTTGTTGCTTTGTTTGGATTAACCCATTCTATTGTTTCTGCTTTTTTACCATAGTTTTTCTTTAAGATATCTCTATCTAATTTATTTACTACTCCATCCTCATTTAAATCATAAATTGCTCTAGTTTCTTTATCTTCATCTGTAATAATTTCCCCATAATTATTATTCAATGCTACTAAATCATCTATTTCAATTTGTTCTTCAAATGTTGATTTTTCATTATTTTTAACTACGTTTCCAGCTATTAATTTATGCTCATCTAATATAGTTTCTTCACCTTTTATAACCTCAATTCCTGTAACTTTATAATTTAGATATCCATCTTTGCATGCTACTAAATCATATTTTCCACTTTCTTCTATTGTAATATAAAATGTTCCATCTTCTTCTGTTTCCATCTGTTTTACAGGGTTGCTTGTATCTGTTGATTTGTATAATTTAATTGTTGATTTGTATTTTTCTTCTGTATTTTCTGTTAGTATTCTTCCTGATATACTTGCTACTTTTCCTATTTTTATAGTGTATTGTTTTTCTTCTCCTGCTTCTGATGTTACAGTGTAATTTACAAATGTTATATCTCCTGTAAGTGTTGCTGTTGTTGTTAATTCTCCTTTTGATGTTTGGTCACCTAATTTTATTGTTGAATATTGGCTTTCTGGAGTTATTTTTAATGTAACTTCACTTGTTTCTTCTTTTGCCATTATAAAGTAGTTTCCATTTTCGTCTATTACTGCTTCTTTTGTTATTTGTTTATTATTATCTTCATATGTTCCTTCAACTTTTGCAGTATTATTATTTGTAGAAAGTCTTGTAATTACCAAAGTACTATTTTCAACAGTTTCATCTGCTGAAACAACTGATATTGGTACCTCTATAGTTTTTCCTGCTGATTTTGTGTCAATATCAAGATTATATTCTTTTCCACCTAATTCATATTCTAGTGTGTTATTTATATCTACAGTTGCATTAGCATCATTTGTTACGACTTTTATTGTTCCTGATGTCGCAGTGTCTAATATACTTACATTATATTTTCCATTTTCGTCTTTGCTTAATGGTTCTCCATCATAGCTTACAATTGCACTTGTATCATTTGATAGTCTTTGTAATATAATGTTGTATGTTTCTACTGTCTTACCATCTGTTGCTGTTACTACTACTGGGACTGTTATTTCGTCTTGCTCTAGTTTTAAATCTACCCATGCTTCTGAATCATTCATAACAGTGTCATTGTCACCTATTTTTACACTAGCATATGGATATTCTGTTGTTACTTTTATTTTTGCTTTATTTGCTAATTTCTTAATATTTTTTCTGTATATGTCTGGTCTGTCTTGGTCTGGAAGAATTTTTACATCATTTACTACTACTTGTGTTACTTTGACATTTGATGATTTTTTGATTAATAGTAATTGATATTTTTGTGTTGTACCAGTTTCTGAAGTTACAGTAAATGGTATTGTTTTTCCGTCTTGACCTTCTTCTAATGTTGAATATGTTGTTATACTGCCAACTGCTGTATTTTCGTTTATTTCTATAGTTGAGTTTGTATTTCCAGCCATTATAAATATTTCATGTTGATCTATGTCTTTGTCTACTACTGCTTTGTATGTATTTGTTTCTTTGTCATAGTCTGTTATTTCTACATCGTCTACTATTAAAGAATCTACTGCTGTTGATTTATCGATTTTTTCAAGTTCTATATATTCAACATTTGTTATTCCTGTTTGACTTCTTATTGTTATTGGTATTACTGTTATTTTGTCACTTCCAAGTTCTACTGCTTTTTCACTTTGTGTTTGTTCCTCTTCATTTAATGCTATTCTTACATAAGCATATTGATTATTTGAAATAACCTTAATTACTGGCTGTTTATTTTCGTCTATAGTTGTTTTGTATCTTCCTGTTTTTTTATCTTTTTTAAGTTCATTTCCATTTACATATACATTCTTTAAAGAATTATCACTTGATTCTTTTATAATTTCTAGTGTATATTGTTTATCCTCTCCAGCCTCCGAAACAATTGTTATTGTAACATTTGTTTTTTCTTCTGGTAGTGTTTGAATAAAGTTTAATGGATTTCCAGTTTTTTGGCTATCTCCTAGGGTTACTTTAATATTTGATAATTCACTTTTTGCTGTAACATCAACAGTTGCTTGAACTGCAGATTCTTGCACAAAACTTCTATATGTTTTATCATCTATCTTTGTAGCCTCTAGGTTGTTTACTCTTATTGTTCCAACATTGTTGTCTCCAGATTTTACAGTTATGTATAATTGATATTCATATTCTGTTCCATCTGCTGCTGTTAATTTAACAGGGACTTCTAAATATTGTCCTTCCGCAATGCTTTGTATTGTTGCTTGTTGTTCTCCTACTGATGATGTTCCTCCATTTATTTCTATGTTTGTTGTTTCTTCTTGTGCTTTTGCATAAATGTCTGCATATGTTGGTATATCGCTTATTGTTATTTCGTAGTTTCCATCATCACGTTTTTTAGCATCTTTTCCTCTTACTTGTAATTTTGCTAATTCAATATCTGATGAGAATTGTGAAATTGTAATTGTTTTTGCTTCTTTTTTGCCTTCTTCAGAAGTTACTGTAAATGTAATTATCTTTTTACCTACCCCTGGTAAATTGATATTGTCAACTGTTACTGTTTTTTGTCCACTATGTTCAACTTCGTCAATTGTTGTATTGACTTCAGTTTTTTCACTTTCTGCTACGATTTCTAATGTTGTTGTAGTTAGCGTATTTTCTAATGTGATATTGTAGTTTTTGTGTTTTTCGTCATATGTTAATGTAATATCTGTTCCATTTACTTTTATAGTTTCTACATTTAAGTTATTGTCTTTTCTGTAGATTTTTACTGTTTTTATTATCTCTTCCCCATTTTGAGATTTAACTGTAACTTTAACTTCTTTTGTTTCTTCTGGATTGATTTCATATTCTTGAGTTTGTGTATTTTCTACACTATATTCACCATTATCAAATTTAATAGTTGCATATTCATTTTCTGCTTTAACTTGTAATTCATATTTTTCTGAATCTACTGTGATTACTTGTGTTTCATAAGTTTGTGTGTCTGTGTTTTCTGTTAAAGTTTCCCCATTTACTTTAACATATTCTATGTTGTTGTTTGTAGATTTTTTAATTAGGTTTAATATGTATGTACTTGTTTCTGCTTCTTTATTTGGATTGCTTACTATTATTTTATATGAATCTGTTTCATATTTCATATCTTGCGTAAGAGTTATTGTTCCCACTTGTGATATTATTAGTTCATTATCTTTGTATACACTTACTTTTGCTAGAGTATTATCTGGTGTTATTTCTATATTTGCAGTGTTGTCTGCGTCTACCCATCCATTGTAAATAATTTCACTATTGTCTTGTAACTTTGCAATTTCTCCGTCTGTTTTTATTTGTGCTAATCCTGTGCTAAATTTCTTTGTTACTTCAATAGTGTATGTTTTAGTTGTTTCCCCATCTTCTGCTAAAACATCTATTGTGAATGAGTTTATTTGACTTATGTCAATAGATTTATTTTCTATTTTGTTTGGTGTATATTCAGTTTCTGTTCCTAATTTTATCTTAGCATTTTCATCTTTTGTTATTGCATCAATTGCAAGTGTTTGTAGTCTGTCATCAACTTGTACTTCGTATGTAGATGACGTTATTTTTGAAACTTTTTTGATGTCTTTTCCTTTTATTTCTGCTATATCTGTATTATTAGATTCTTTTTCTATTTTTAGTATTTCTGCTTTTGTTGTTCCATCTTCTGCTTCTATTAATATGTTTACTTCTGTAATTTCATCTAATAGTGTTACTGTTGATGTATTATTTCCTACATTTTTTTCTCCACCTGCTATTGATATTTTTGCTTTTTCATCTTCTGCTGTTACAGTGATATTTGCAGTTTCTGTCCTTTTTGTTTTAACATGATATGTTCCATCTTCTTGAACAGTTGGTTCATATTCTGTTTTGTCTTCTGTTTCTACTTTTATACTTGATATATTAGTGTTTCCACTTAATCTGTTTATTGTTAATAATTTTTCTTCTGTATTTTTTCCATCCTCTGACACAACTTTTATTGTATATCCAGTTTTGTCTTCTGTTATTTTTCTTTTTATTGTTACTTGGTTTGTGTCTTGTGTTTCGCTATCAACTGTTACTTTTGCATTGTCATTTTGTGATTCAACTCTTATTTCTGCATCTGTAATTGTTGATTTAACATTTGCTATATAGTTTCCGTTTTCGTCTGGCTCTATTTCTTGACCATTTACTTGTACTGTTCCTATATTTGCAATGCTTGATTTTTCTATAATTGCAAGGTCATATGTACTACTTTCAATTCCGTTTTGTGCTGTTACTGTAATTGGTACAATTGTTTCTTTTCCTGATTTATTTTCTGTTGCTTCTACTGTTCCTGCTTTTGTAACATCTCCAGCTTTTATTCCTAGTGTTATATTTGCTAAATCATCTGTTGATTTTACAATTATATCATATGAAGATAATTCATTGTCGACTTTTATTTCATATCTTCCTTTTGTTGAATTATAACTTGCTGACTCATTTCCTACTGTAACTTCTTTTAATCCTGTTTCTGCTGGTAATGTGTTTATTTTTAATGTGTATTGTTTTTCTGTTCCATATTCAGTTTTTACAGTTATTATTGCTTCTGTTAAACTTGAATCTAATGTTATTTCTTTTGTTGCTTCTTTCAATGAATACTTGTCTTCTCCTATTTTTACATTAGTGTTCTCATTTACTGCTGTTGCTTTTATTTTTAAAGTTGTTACTGCATTTTGTAATTGTACTTCATATGTGTTTTCTTCTGTTTTTGAAATTTCTGCTGGAATATCATCATTTCCTAATAATTCATTTATTGCAACTTCGTTTAATTCTGCATTATCTGAACTCCTAATAATATTTATAGTGTATTCTTTTTCTTTTCCGCCGTCTGCAGTAATTACTTTTACTGGTACTGTAGTTTCTTTTTCTGTTAATGATATTGTTTGTGTGCTTGTTCCAATTTGGTAATTTCCTGCAGCTATATTATCTTGTCCTACAGCTATCTTACTTTCAGTATTTATACAGTTTATTGTTAAATTTGTAGATGTATATGTGCTTAAAACTCTTATTTCATATTTTGTATCCTCAACTTTTTCTGCTTCTCTTATTGTTGTTTCGTTTACTGCAAAAATATCTTTTAATCCTACTTCTGTGTCTCCACGTTTTATAATTAACGTATATTTTTCGTTTCTTCCTGTTTCATTGTTTTTTATTTGGATTTTATATGCATTTGTTTCTGCATTTACTTCTACTTCTTTTTCTATTGTTGCTTTTTCTTCTGTAAAGCCTGCAAGAGTAATTGTATTTTCTGTATCTTTTGCTGTTATTTTTACTGTAGCATTATTGATGTCTGTGCCTACATATGCTGTATATACATTATTAATTTCTTTTATAGTTTTTCCTTCTACTTGTAATTCTTGTATTTTGCTGTTTGTTCTTTGTTTTTTTATTGTTAATGTATATTCATTTTGTATTGCACCATCTTCACTTTCTACTTGTATTGTTGCCGATGTTGAATCTAATACTGTTTGTATGTCTTCTTTTATTGTACTTTCTTGTTTTTCTCCACCATTTATTCCAACTTTTGAAGTAGTAAAGTTTGCTATTGCTTCTATAGATGCTAAATCTATTTCGTCTGTTATAATTACTTCATAGTTTTTATCATCTATTTTTGTTGCTTCTTTTCCATTTACCATTACTTTGTTTAATGTTGCAAGATATTCTTTTGTATATACTTTTAATGTATATGTTTCTTCTTTGCCTGATTCAGATGTTATTTTTAATGGTATTTCTTTTACTGGTTCTTCCATTTCAAATGTATATGTTTGCTCATGTTCTTCTTTTGCTTGTCCATCTATGCTTACATATGCTTTTTCATGGTTTGTTGTAACTTTTACAACATTTTCACCTGTACTTGGAACTATAGTTTCATATATTTTGCTTTCTTTTTCTGTTATTTGTTCTTCTGCGCCAACATCTGCTTTTTGTATCGTTACATTTTTTATGCTATTGTCATTGCTAACTCTTACTATTGTTAGTGTGTAATTTACTTCATTTCCAGCTTCTGTTTTAACTATAAATGGTACTTCTGTTTCATTATTTAAAATGTCTATTTCTTTTGTAATTATTCCTTTTTCCCAAGTTGCTCCGTTGTCTATACTAATTTGGTCTGTTCCAAGTTTTGTTTTTATTTGTACTTGTGATTTTGTAGTGTCTTCGTCTACTGGAACTTTTGCTTTGTATTTAAAGGCTTCTGTAACTTCTGCTTCTGCTCCTGTTGCTGTTATACTTTCTATTCTGTCTGTATCTACAGGCACAACTGCTCTTGTTCCCTTTTTTTCTTCTCCTGTTACTTTATCTGTAACTATAAGTTGTGTTGTTCCAAGACTTGCACCTTGAACTTTTCCATTTTCTAAGATTGACAAGATTGCAGTATTTTCTGCATCCCATTTATATTCATCTAATTCTTTGTTTTTGTCTCCAAATACATTAAATGTTTTTGCCTTTATATTAATATCTTCTATTTCATTAATTTCTAAAGTATTATTTTCTGGATCAATTTCAAAATTTCTGTCTCCAACCAATGTATGTACAATACTATTGTATTTTGTTGTACTTTGGTCATTTTCACTTGTTCCATTTCCAAGTTCTCCACGTTTGTTATCTCCTGCGGAATATATAAATCCAGTATTTGAAATTATAAATGTATTGTTATATCCTGCTCCTATTCTAAATACATTAGTTCCATTTTCTAAAACTTGTGTAGGATTTGAAACTTCTTCTGTAGAGTTTAATCCTAATTGTCCATTTATATTTTCTCCCCATGTATATGCTTTTTCGTCTACACTTTGATACATATTTACGTTATTTTGAACAGATATATCAATTGCATTTTTGATGTTTGAAACTTGTGATAGCTTTCCATCTTGATATTTATAAATAGTTCCATCTGCTCTTAAAATTAGTAAATAGTTTGTTCCTACTTCTACTTTTACTGCATTTGTTACTCCTGGGATATATCCATTTAATATTTTTCCCATTCCATATACTTGTCCATTTGTTGTTACAAATGCAGATTCACCTTTTCCTGCAGAAATTTGTATAATAGTGTCTCGTGGCATAGATATAACTACTGGTTTACTTGTGTCTTTTCCTATATATTTTGATGATAATTCTCCATTTGCATTTGAACCCCATCCATATACAGTTCCATAACTGTCTAACGCTATAGAGTGTGTTTCACCTGCTGAAATTGATGTTATATCTGTTAAGCCTTCTATTTGGACTAATTTTGCTTTGCTTTCGTAACTTCCTATTCCTAATTGTCCATAATTGTTGCTACCTATTGCCCATGCAGTGCCGTCTTTTCTTGTTGCTAATGCATAGTTCTTTCCGGCACTTATTGAGTTATATGTTGATATAACATTTGTACTTACTGGTACATTAGAATCTGCAAGTCCACTTGCATCATATCCCCATGTCCATATTGTTCCATCTTCTTTTAAACCTAGTGCATAGTTCTTTCCTGAAACAGCGTTTGGAGCTACATGTGTATTATATTCTATATTGTTGTCTACAACTCTTATTATTGCTACACTTTCTTTTCCTGTCTTTTTGTCTTTAACTTTTACCCATGTTGTTCCTTCACGTACACCTAACATATTTCCATCTTCGTCTACTTTTGCTATATCATTATTATAACTTGTGTATTCAAAATCGCTCTTATCATTTTGTTCTATATAAATTAAGTTAAATTTGAATTTTGCATTTGCCAATATTGATTGTACTTCACTTTTTACTATTACAATTTCCATTGTATCTAGTGATGATGTGTCACTTCCTACTAAAATTGGTTCTTCTGATTTTGTTCTGCTCTTCTTTTCTTTGTCTCCGTGGTTATAATCTCCACATGCCCATACTGAACCATCTTCTTTTAAGAATGTTGTGTATGTATCTCCTACAGATACTCTTATTACATTGTTTATTATTGTGTTTTGTTCAAATGTAGTTTTATTTTCTGTTGTCCCTAAACCTAATTGACCATTAGAGTTTGTTCCTGTTACATATACATTGTTGTTTCCATCTCTTAAGATTGTATGTGTCTTTCCTGTTGAAGCCTGTCTTATATTTTTAACATCTTTTAGTTTTGTTGGAACATTCTTGTTTTCTTTGTCTCCTGTTCCTAATGTTGAATATGTGTTACCTCCCCAAGTATATACATATCCATCTACTGTTGTTGCTATATTTGAGATGTCGCCTGCCTCTATTGTTCCTATTTTGTCTTTTATCTCTATTTTTTGGAATTCATTTATTTTGCCTATTTCGTTGTTTCCAATTCCTAATTGTCCATATAGATTTGAGCCTGTTACAAATACTTCTCCTGCTCTGTTAAGAGCAATATAATGGCTCTTTCCACCTGATATGTCAATTATGTCATGTATTCCTTTTACTTTCTTTGGCAATACTTTATTTGTATATGTTCCTAATCCTAAGTCACCATATGCGTTTAATCCCCATGCATACAGTTCGTTGTTTTCTGTAATTACCATTGTATTGTTGTTTCCTGCAGATATTTTTATAACTTTTGGTATATTACTTACTTTGTATGGTGTATATTGGCTTGCTCTTGTATTTCCTATTTGATAGTCATTGTTTCTACCCCATGTCCATACATTACCATTACTGTCTAATGCTACATTGTGATTTTCTCCTGCTGCTATTTGTGTAATAATTGTTCCTTCTGGGAATATTACTTCTACTGGTTCATCACTTGTTTTTACTGTCCCATTTCCTAATTGTCCATATGTATTATCTCCCCATGTAAATACTTTTCCGTCTGTTCTCAAACTTATAGTGTGACTTCCATTTGTAATTACATTTGGTGATATTGTTATTTCATTTTCTGTTTCTGGCACAACTTCTACTTGGATTACTCCTATATTATCTGTATTTTCTTGATTTGCAGTAACTATTGTAGTTCCTGTCTTTTTACCAGATAATCTTATTTTGAATTTTTTGCTTTCGTTTTGTGTTTCATCATTAACGTCATTTTCTTGTATATCTTCTAATGTTGCCACTGATGTATCTTTTGATGTGTAGTTTATATTCTTAATATCATTATTAAAGATATTAAAGTAATCTACATATCCTTCTATTGTTGTTCCTTGGTTTACTTTTAGTGTAACATTGTTTGTATTTGTTCTTATTATATCTTTTCCTACCATTACTGGTATTATGCTATTTTTGTCGTTTCTGCTTCCTAACTCACCATTTTTTCCATATCCAAATGCATCTACTTCCCCATCTTCTTTTATTGCTACTACATGGTTTGTTCCTATGTTTGCAGAAATTACATTTTCAATATTTTTATTTTCTTGTGGTGTGTTTACATCTAGTATTTCTTTGTTTTCTATTCCTAACTCATTGTTGTCATTCATTCCACAAGCATATAATTTTCCATCTGTTGTAACTATTACTGTTGTTTTGTCTCCAGCCTTAATTTCTTTTATTCCTGTAAATATGTTTTCACTGTTTTTTCTAACTGCTACAGGTGTTGTCTCGCTTGGTACATTGTTTCCGTTTGATAGTTGTCCATATGTATTGTCACCTATTGCATATGCTTTTCCATCATTTGTAAGCATTACAGTATGGTTTGTTCCTTCGTCTAAGTCTACTATTTTTCCAACTATAGGTAACTGTTCTTTTGTTGAAATGTTGTATACTTTTCCGTCTCCTGTTAATACATATTTTGATGTTATATCTACTGCATTTTCTGGTAAGTCTAGCAATTGTGCTCTTGATGAGTATCCGTTTCCCCAAGCGTATACTTTTCCTTTTGATGTTATTGCAAAACTTACATTTTCTCCAGCTTCTACTTTTACAATGTCTTGTAATTGTTTTCTGTATATATCTTTTACAACTACTGGCTCTTCATTGCTATATCCGCTTCCTGTTCCTAATTGTCCTTTTTCTCCATATCCCCATGCATATACTTTTCCTGTTTCGCTTAAAGCCAATACATGATAGTTACCTACTGATATGTCTTTTATTGTGTCTTCTATTTCTGTTTTGCTTCCGTCTTCGTTTTTTATTGTGTTTTTTATAATTTTTACTTTTTGTGGTTCATTATATGAGTTTGTATCTCCTACTCCTAGTTGTCCATATTGATTTTGTCCATGGCTCCATACTGTTCCGTCTGCTTTTAATTCAACTGTAAAGCCATCTCCTGCTTCAACTTTTGGTGTTACTTTTCCGTCTTTTGGTAATACTTCTACTTCCACATTTTTGTTAAATTTTTGTATTTTTGTGTTTAGTGTTCCTATTACACCTTCGTATGTTGCATTTAGCATTGTTTTTCCTATTGTGTTTCCTGTTACTGTGTTTCCTGCAAGTGAAGCGATTGTTTCGTTTTCTATTGTTTTGTTTACTTCTCCTGATGCTTGTTTGTTGTTTTTTAAATTAAATGAACTACTTAATGCTAGACTTATATCTTTGCTTTCTCCAACATTTAATGTTATTCTTGCTGGTTCACATGATATTTCTAGTTCACCTATTTTTTCAAATTTACTTCTTGTTGTTGTGTCTTTTAATCCTAGTTGTCCATAATCATTTAATCCAACTGTGTATACGTTTCCATCCCAGTCTACTATTGCAGTGTGTCCACCTTCTGATGCAGCTACTAGTTCTGTTTTGTATAAGTCTTGTATCTCTACTGGTTTATTTGAATGTACTGTATTTGCAGTTCTGTAGTCACCATAGTATCCAAATGTGTATACCTTACCGTCTTTATCTGTGATTATTGAATAACTATCCCCTGCAGATATATCTACTATATTAGTCATATTTGATTTTCCATCTGGTGTTACTACTTTTACCGCAGTCGATGATGATGTGTTATTTCCATTTCCTAGTTGACCATATGAGTTACTTCCCCATGCATATACTTCTCCATCTGATGTTAATCCTAGATAATGATTATATCCACATACTACTTTTATTAAGTCTTTTCCATATGATTTTGTTTCATCTAGGTTATATGCTTTTCTGTTTTCTGCTAATACTAAGTTACCAGAAACATCTATAATTTTTCTTGTAAAGTTTAGTTTTACAGGTTTTGCTCCATATCCGCTTCCCCAAGCGTATACTTCACCATTTTGTGTTAATGCTATTGTCATATATTTGTATGCATTTACTTTTGTTACATTTTTTAATCCTGTAACTTTTACAGGTACTAGAGAATCTTCTCTTGTTCCATTTCCTAATTGACCATTACCATTATATCCCCATGTATAAACTTCGCCTTTTTCTGTTAATGCAATACTGTGGTAATATCCTGTTTTTACATCTGTTATTTTTTCTGTTATGTCTGTTATTTGTTGTGGTTCGTCGTATTCTGTTGTGTTTCCTAAACCTAGTTCTCCATCATTATTTTGTCCCCAACTCCATACTGTTCCGTCTTGTTTTAGTGCTACAGAAAATTTATATCCTAAACTTATTTGTATATTACTATCGTTTACAACTTTTACCCAGATGCTTGTTGTTCTTTTTGTTGATGTGTCTGTTACTTTTATTTTTGTAATTCCTTGTTGTTTTCCTGTTATCATTCCTAGAGTTGTCAATTCTGCAACGTTAGAGTCTTCTATTTCGTAATTTAGTGTTCCTACTTTTGTTGTACTGTCTGTATATACATTCATATCGTCTTGAATATTGAATAATAATGGATTTATTTTTTGGCTCTTATCTACCCCTACTGTTATCACTTTTTCTGGATAGTTTAGGAATCCATCTCCCATTTTGCTCAAATATGTTGCACTTGTATTTCCTGAGTTTCCTATTTGTCCATATGTGTTATCACCTGATACCCATACAGTTCCATCTTTTCTTACTATACCAGTGTTTCTATCTGGATCAGACATTTCGCCTACTTTAATTAACATTACATCTGTTACTTCTGTTCCATCTTCATTTAGCATTGGTTTTAGTTTTAATGAATTTGTTGTTGTTCCATTACTTAATTGTCCATATCCATTATATCCCGTTGCATATACTTTTCCGTCTTTGCCTAATATTGTTGTTATATTTGCATTTAGTTCCCCATATTTTGCTTTTATTTCTGTTCCATCTTCTAATGTTAATTTTGTAAATTTAGTTCTATCTGATGTGTCTCCTACACCTAATTCACCATATTGATTTCTACCAGATGTCCACACCGTTCCATCTTCTTTAATTATTAATGTTGAATCATTTCCTGCACATATTTTATTTATATCATTTCCTACTATGCATGTTCCTGTTGGAGTATCTGCTGTAGTTCCATTTCCTCGTTGTCCATACCTATTATATCCTCTAACACAAGAATTTGAGTTTGCTTGCATAAATGCCATAAAACAATCTCCTGCACTTACTGATATTGCATCTGTGCAATCACTCATTTTTGTTGGATATACTTTTGACGTTGTTGTATCATCAATTTGATTGTAGCCTCCATATCCCCATCCATATAGGTTACCATCTTTGTCTATTGCATATGAGTTTGTTTCACTATTTGCAACATTTATAATATTTTCTAAATATCCATTTCCGTCAGCGCCTTTTACTCTTGTTGCATAACTTCTATATGTCTTGTCTCCTACACCTAGTTCTCCATTTTCATTTTTTCCCCATGCATATACTTCACCTGTTTTTGTTAATGCAATTGTTGAATCGTCTGTTACATCTATTTTTATTACATTTTCCAAATAAGTATTTTCATCTATTTTTACTTGTACTGATGTATTTCTATTTGTTGTATCTCCAACTCCTAATTGTCCATAATCATTTTTTCCTGTTGCCCATACAGTTCCATCTTCTTTTAGTGTAATTGTATTTCCATATCCTTGTCCTACTACTGGAACTGTAATTGCTCCTGTTCTATTGCTATATACATTTATTATTGCTTTTGCTTTTAGTCCATTTTTTGAGTTGTATCCTGTTATTGTAGTATAACCTAATGTTTTACCTGTTACAACGCCATTTTCATCTATTGTAGCTACGTCTTCATTTGATGAAGTCCATTTCCAATCACTTTGGACTGGCTTTTCTTTTACAAATACATTGAAATTTGCTGCACTTATGACATCTATATCAAATTTTTCTCCTATTTTAATGTATTCGTTTTTTGCATTTAATTGTACGTCATTTATACCAACTTGTGTAAAATATTTTGTTGATGATGTTGTTCCATTTCCTATTTGTCCATATGTATTATTTCCTGATACCCAGATAGTTCCATCTTTTTTTATTATTCCTGTATTTATATCTGGATCAGACATTTCACCTACTTTAATTAACATTGCATCTGTTACTTCTGTTCCATCTGAATTAAGCATTGGTTTTAATTTTTTTGAATTTGTTGTTGTTCCATTACTTAATTGTCCATATTCATTATATCCCGTTGCATATACTTTTCCGTCTTTGCCTAATATTGTTGTTATATTTGCATTTAGTTCCCCATATTTTGCTTTTATTTCTGTTCCATCTTCTAATGTTAATTTTGTAAATTTAGTTCTATCTGATGTGTCTCCTACACCTAATTCACCATATTGATTTCTACCAGATGTCCACACCGTTCCATCTTCTTTAATTATTAATGTTGAATCATTTCCTGCACATATTTTATTTATATCATTTCCTACTATGCATGTTCCTGTTGGAGTATCTGCTGTTGTTCCATTTCCTCGTTGTCCATACCTATTATATCCTCTTTCAAGTGTATTTGAATTTGATTGCATAACTGCCATAAAGCAATCTCCTGCGCTTATTGATATTGCATCTGTGCAATCACTCATTTTTGTAGGATACATTTTTGCCGTTGTTGTGTCATCAATTTGATTGTAACCTCCATGTCCCCATCCATATACATTTCCATTTTTGTCTATTGCATATGAATTTCCTTCTCCATTTGCAACATCTATAATATTTTCTAAATATCCGTTTCCATCAATTCCTTTTACTCTTGTTGCATAACTTCTGACATTTTTATCTCCTACTCCTAGTTCACCATAGTAATTTCTTCCCCATGCGTATACTTCTCCTGTTTTTGTTAATGCAATTGTTGTATCGTCTGTTACATCTATTTTTTTAACATTTTCTAGATATGTGTTTTCATCTATTTTTACTTGTAGAGATGTATTTCTATTTATTGTATCTCCAACACCTAATTGTCCATAATCATTTTTTCCTGTTGCCCATACAGTTCCATCTTCTTTTAGTGTAATTGTATTTCCATATCCTTGTCCTACTGCAGGAACTGTTATTGCTCCTTCTGTATTTCTGTATACGTTTATTATTGCTTTTCCTTTTAATCCTTTTTTTGCATTATAACCTGTAATTGTTGTATATCCTATTGTTTTTCCTGTTACTGTTCCATTTTCGTCTATTGTTGCTACATCTTCATTTGATGATTTCCATGTCCAGTCGTTTTGATTTATTTTTTCTTTTGTAAATGCACTAAACATTGATGCTGATGTTACTTTTACGTCTGTTGTATCTCCTATTTTTATGTATTCATTTTTTATGTTTAATTCAACTTCGGCTTTTCCTGTTTGTGTTAAATATTTTGAACTTACATTTGTTGCATTTCCTAATTGGCCATAAGTGTTATTACCTGCTGACCATACTGTTCCATCTTTTCTAATTATTGAAAAAACTGATGGATAATATGCTGTGTCTGAATCTAATATTTTTTCTGGCATTACTAGTGCATCTGTTACTTCTGTATTATCATTGTTTAAAAGTGGTATGAATTTAGTAGAATTTGTTGTTGTTCCATTACTTAGATGTCCTTTAGCATTATATCCTGTTACATATACTTTTCCATCTGATGTCATTACGGCGGAATTATTTCCACCAGTTGTAACGTATTTTATTTTTGCTTTTGTGTCTATACTAATTTCGGTAAATTTTGTTTGAGTTGTTGTATTTCCTATTCCAAGTTGTCCATTTCCATTATATCCAGTAATATATGCTTTTCCATTTTCTCTTAAAATTACACCACCATAAGCTGCTAATTTAAAGTCATTAATATTTTCCCCTATTAATGTTTCATTACTTGATGTTGTTCCATTTCCAAATGCTCCATAGTCGTTTTGTCCCCATGCTATTGCTTTTCCACTTGCTGTAATTAGCCCAGCATTATAATATCCTCCTGTTATTTTTATTGCATTTTTTTGTCCTAAATATGTAACGCCTTTTGTACTTCCTGTTTGTCCTAAAAATAGAGTGCTATTTGAGTAACCACAAATATATATTCCACCATCTTTGTCTAAGTACATTGTATCTGAGTGGTTTGCAATTACATCAATAATATTTTGTACATATCCTGTTCCATCTTGATTTTTTACTTTTGTTGCATAAAGTACATTGCTTGTAGTACCTTGTCCTAGTTGACCTTTTGGATTATATCCCCATGCATATGCTTCGCCATTTGTTGTTAGTGCTACAGTGAATAAATTTGATGTTGATATTTTTCTTACATTTGTTAAGTATGTGTTTTCATCTATTTTTACTTGTACTGGTTTGTTACTATTTGTTGTTGTTCCATTTCCTAATTGGCCACAATCGTTTTTACCTGTTGCCCATACTGTTCCGTCTTCTTTTAATGTAATTGTGTATTCTGGTCCTACTTCTATTTGTGGTCTTGTTATTGCTCCTTCTTTATTGCTATATACGTTTATTATAGCTTTAGCCGTTGCAGCTGTTTTTGTGTTGTACCCTGTTATTGTTGTATATCCTATTGTTTTTCCTGTAACTATTCCATTGTTGTCTATTGTTGCTACATCTTCATTTGATGATGTCCATGTCCAACTTCCTTTGTTTGATGAATCTTGAATAAATGCATTTATGTTTTCACCTTCTGTTGCTTTTATTTCTAATTTATTGCCTATTTTTATGTATTCATTTCTTACATTTAATTTTACCTCATCTGCTCCTACGTTTGTTAAGTATATTGCATTTAATGTTGTTCCATTTCCTAGTTGTCCATATGTATTTCCTCCTACTGTCCATATTGATCCATCTTTTCTTATTAATGCAAAAAGTGTATGTTTTACATTTGTTGCATCTCCTATTTTTTCTGGTATTACTAATGCATCTGTTACTTCTGTATTGTCATTATTTAATAATAATTTAAATTTGTTAGAATTTGTTGTTGTTCCATCACTTAATTGTCCGTTTTTGTTATATCCTGTTTCATATACTTTTCCATCTGATGTCATTATTGCGGATGTGTTGCCACCAGGTGCAATATATTTTATTTTTGATTCTGTATCTATACTAATTTCTGTATATGTTGATTTGCTTGTTGTGTTACCTATTCCAAGTTGTCCATAATTATTTAGACCTGCTGAATATGCTTTTCCATTGTCTTTTAGGAACATACCGCTATAGCATGTTAATTTAAAGTCATCTATATCTTCGCCTATTGTTGTTTTGCCTATTATATTATCTGTTGTTGTTCCATTTCCTAATACTCCATATGAATTTTTACCCCATGCTATTGCTTTTCCACTTGATGTAACTATTCCTACAGTTTGATATCCTCCTGTTATTTTTATTGCATTTTGTTTTCCTAAATATGTAACTCCTTTTGTACTTGCTGTTTTTCCTAAATATAAAGTCGTGTCTGTGTAACCACAAATATATAATCCTCCGTCTTTGTCTAGATATAATGTGTTTGAATGGTTTGCAATTACATCAACAATATTTTGTAATGGTCCTGTTCCATCTTGATTTTTTATTTTTGTTGCATATAAAATTTTACTGTCCCCTTGTCCTAGTTGTTTACTTTCATTATCTCCCCATGCATATGCTTCTCCATTAGTTGTTAATGCCACAGTATAGTAATTTGATGTTGATATTTTTCTTATATTTGTTAAGTATGTATTTTCATCTATTTTTACTTGTACTGGTTTGTTACTATCTGTTGTTGTTCCATTTCCTAATTGTCCATAATGGTTTCTTCCTGTTGCCCATACTGTTCCATCTTCTTTTAATATAATTGTACTATCTAATGCAACTTCAACTTGCGGTTTTGTTATTGCTCCTTCTTTGTTGTTGTATACATTGATTATTACTTTTCCTTTTAAGTTTTCTTTTGAATTATGTGCTGTTATTGTTGTATACCCTATTCCTGTTCCTGTAACTACACCATTGCTGTTTACTGTCGCTACATCTTTGTTTGATGATGTCCATGTCCAATCACTTTGATTTGTTTTTTCTGGAATGAATACATTGAATTTTTCTATTTCTTGTATATCAATATCTAGTGTATCTCCTATTTTTATGTATTCATTTCTTGCATTTAATTGAACATTTTCTTCTCCCATTTTTATTAATTTATTTGAATTTGATGTTGTTCCATTTCCTATTTGTCCATATGTGTTTTCACCTGCAATCCAAATTGAGCCATCTTTTCTTAAAATCACATTATTTCTTGAATTTGAGTCTGAATAGCACGTTCCTGGTGCTATTGCTATAGCATCTGTTACTTCTGTTCCATCTTCATATGTCATTACTTTTGGGTATTTTGCACTTGTTGTTGTTTGGTCTCCAATTTGTCCTTTTCCATTATATCCTGTTACATATGTTTTACCATCTGTTCCAATAAATTGAAGGTTTCTTGAGCCCGCTTTTATTGTTTTTGCTTTTAATGCATTTCCGTCTTTATCTTTTATTTGTGTAAATGTTGTTCTATTTGTTGTGTCCCCTAGTCCTAATTGTCCATAATTGTTTAATCCAGATGACCAAATTGTTCCATCTTCTTTTAAAATATATCCACTATATCCATTAAATTTAATTTCATTTATTTCGTTTGATAAGCACGTTTCTGTAGAACTAGTTGTTGTTATTGGCGCATATCCAATTTCTCCGTATTTATTATATCCCCATGTCCATGTTTCACCATTTGCTTTTATTGCTCCAATTACGCCATATCCTACATTTGCACATATAAAATTAGAAATTTTGCTTAATTTAACAGGTGTATATGATGTTTCATTTTCTAAAAGTTCATAATCTTGTCCATTTCCCCATGCATATAGGTCTCCGTTTTTATCAACTACAATTGCTGTTGTGTGTCCAATAGATATATCTATGATATTTTCTAAATATCCATTTCCACCTACGCCTTTAACTTTTGTTGCATATTTTCTTGTTGTTGTATCTCCTAATCCTAAAACACCATAGTCATTATATCCCCATGTATATACTTCTCCATCACTTGTTAAAGCCATTGCTTGTGCACGCATTGCTGTTATTTTTACTACATTTGTTAAATATGTACTTGCATTTATTTTTATTTGTACTGGTGTAGTTCTGTTTGTTGTATCTCCTTGTGCACATGTTCCTATATCATTTCTGCCTACTGACCAAACTGTTCCATCTTCTTTTAAGATTAATGTAAAGCCTTCTCCTTCTTCTATTTGTGGTGTTGTTATTGCTCCTTCTTTGTTTCTGTATACGTTTACTATTGCTTTTGCTTTATACCCTGTTTTTTGATTATAGGCTGTTATTGTTGCATGTCCAAGTCCTTTTCCTACTACATTCCCTTTACTATCAACTGTTGCTATATCCTCATTTGATGAAGTCCATGTCCAATCACTTTGGTTTATATTTTCTCCTGTTGGATCAATTACTTCAGTTTTTAAAGTTTCACCAATTTTTATAAATGTGTTTCTGTAGTTTAATTTATAATTTTTTATAAAAAATAAATTATGACTATTATTCCAAGAGTATTCCCCATAATATACTCCTGCTGAATTTTCTGTAAAGTTTTCGTTTGTTTTACTATTGTTTATTAAATCTGCTAATTCTGTTTCTTTTGTTCCAAAGCTGTCTACTATAACGTTTGTTTCTGTTCCATCTGTTGCTACATTTGTTGCAATATTTGTAAATGTCGCACTACCTGAATATCTTTTTTCAAAACTTCCTGTATCATGGAAAAATGTACAATTTTTAACTCTTAAACTTCCTCCACCATTGTAATATAAATATGCTGCACTATTTGTCCCACATATTCTGAAAAATACATTTTCTACTCTTCCATCACACCATCTGAATATAGATTTTTGCCAACTATCACCATTTTTAGGATAATATACATATGTCAAATTTCTTACAAGTGTATTTTTATTTGTTATCTGAAATGCTGCTCCATCCCTTTTGGTTGTTTCTGATCCATCATATTCAAGTATTGTTTTTTCATTATCTCCAAATATTTCTAATGCTTTTCCTTGGTCATATATTCCTGGTTCTGTATAACTGCTTAAAGTCATTGGTTTTAATTTATATGTTCCAGCCATAATATAAATTTTTTGTCCACTTGTTGCCTCATTTATTGCTTTTGAAAGTGACGCATATGGTTTTTCTTTTGTTCCATCTCCAGTTTCGTCACTTCCTGTTGTTGAAACGCAAATATTGTAACCAGATTTTATTATATTACTACTTGTTGCAGAGGTTTCTGAGCCTGAAGTACTTGTTGTACTTATACTATTTGCAATGTATTGAAATATGCTATTTTGCTTGTTTATAACTTTGTCTGTTGCTAATATTGCACATATTGCTGTTATTGCACAAAGTAATACTGCTGCTTTGCTTTTTATTTTTTTGCTAAATTTTTTGCTTAACTTCACGGCTCTTCTTCCTCCCTTCTCTAATGATTTTTTATTTTAAAATTTTTGTTTTCTTAAAGTTTTTATA
>OHSI01000598.1_pt1 | contig 22472 bp, 20 predicted proteins | sample 1578641 | NCBI WGS metagenome assembly OHSI01 (sample SAMEA3879535, study PRJEB24766) | human gut metagenome | biome: human-associated habitat; feature: feces | place: USA | collected 1985/1987 | reverse complement strand
TGAGAAAAGTCTACGGCGTTTTTTCTGCCCAAATCTGAAAGGAGGTGCAGCCACAGTGTACTTTACGAACGGCAGCAACCGTGCGTTTGAAATGCTCATGCGGGGAAAGCCCGGCTTTGACCGCTACGAAAGCGGCGGCATACCCCGCCAGGAAGTCAAAGCCCATAAGCTTCGCACTATTCCCGGCATTCCACCAGAGCATTTGACGATTTTGAGGGCTGCCCATTCGCTCCCCGGTGTGAGCGCGCCATGCAGCGCTGTCGTGAAGTAAAGCCGATGCTCATGCCGCAGCGTTCCACGGGTGGGCAGCTGCATCTGGCGGCGTGCTATTATGCAGAAGGAGGAATGAATCATGCATGATATCAAAGAAGCCGTGCAATATATTGAAGTGCGCTGCCTAAAAAACTACTCATTTAAGGGTGTCTGGACGCTACGGGCAGTAGATGGCGTAGACCTGACCATTCATGCCGGTGATATATTTGGCATCGTCGGGGAATCAGGCTGCGGTAAATCAACGCTTAGCAAATGTATGATGCGACTCACCGACCTGACGGATGGACAGGTGCTGTTTACCGGGAAAGACATTTCCAGACAGAGCTGCAGAACACTCCGCAATGATCTACAGTGCATGCAGATGATCTTTCAAAACCCCTATTCCAGCTTTAATCTCAAGCTGAAGATTTTGTATTCCCTGGCTGAGCCATGTCGATTGAAAGGCATAAGCAGATCCCAGAATAAGGCGATATGGATCAGTTCTTAGAATATATTTCCCTTTCGGAAAACGAATTGGATCGATTTCTGCATGAACCTTCCGGCGGACAGCTTCAGCGCCTTGTCATCGCGCGCCCCGCTGCTGGATCCAGTTTTCATCGTGGTGGACAAGCCTGTTTCTGCGCTGGACGTTTTCTATACAGGCGCAGATACTGAACCTAATAGAGGATCTAAAGCGAAACTTCCGCATGACCATGATGTTTATCTCCAATGATATGACCGTAGTGGAACATATCTGTGACAATGTGACTGTAATGTATCTGGGTGCATTGGTGAAACGAGCAAAAGCGGTGTAGCATTCCGTAACATCCAGCATCCTTATACCAAGGCGCTGATCTCAGCAATCCCTGTCATTGATCTATCTCAGCAGAAAAGGGAGCGCACCATCCTGCAGGGAGATATTTCAACCACACTGGAAGAGTATAAGGAATGCCGATTTGCCTTCCGCTGTTCCGACTGCCAGGTGATTTGCAAAAATCAGCTGCCAAAGCTTTAGGAACTATGTGGCATGTCATTGCTGTTAGTTTGGCTAATGTCAAATTGACATAAATAAAAAACAGAAAGGAATTTCGCCCATGAAAAAGCTCCTATGTATATGTCTGATCGCTGTTATGCTGGCCGCTTCCACGGTCTGCAACGGTACGAGCGATGAAAGCTCCGGCAAAAAAGTTGTTCTCAACGTTCATATGAACGGAGACTCTGTTACCATTGATCCCGCTTTTGCCTATGACAACGCCAGCAGCCTGGTGGTCGACCAGATCACCGAGAGCCTACCGACACATAACCCCGACAATGCCCTTAAGCCCAACCTCTGCAAGTCCTTTGAAGCCACCGATTCTTACTCCTATGTTTACCAGATCAGGGACAATGTCACCTTCTCCGATGGTACGCCCATGACCATGGATGACGTTATATATTCCATCCAGCGGCATCTGAACGCCGATTTAGGCTCCTACATGAACTGGTTCTTTGCCAACGGTATCCGAGACTATGACTGTTTGGTGACCACCTGGGGTGCGGACTATCCCTATCCATCCGCCAACTTGGATCCCCTGCTCAACATCGCAAATATTGACATTGGCGGCTATAACTGCGCCGCATATTCCAACGCTGAGGTAGACAGCCTGCTGACCAAGACCGTTACCACTACTGACGAGAGCAAGCGCATGGATCTACTATTCCAGGCTTGTGATATCATCATCGCCGATGAGCCCTATTATGTATATAACCATACCAAGGGCTTCGCAGCCTTCAACAAAGGCTGGACTCTGGGCGATATGAGCTATACCTGCGCTCGAGACTGGAATTTCAAGGACATCGTTTATAACGGATGATCCTCTTCCTGTCTGTTCTGCTCCCGCAGATGCTCATACCGCAGTCGATAATTGTTATATACACATTAATAATCGCCCGCCCATCATTCTCCGACATGCTTAGGTGGAAACATGCATGTTCAACAATTTTATCACAATGAACCGCTCTGCAAGCCACTGCCAAATCTCATTGGCAAGTTTTTGCTAAGCAGCAATGGAAACCTATATCCGCTATTCAACTTTTACACCATTTATAAAAACAGCCCGGACTTCAGTAAGATAGTTGAATGGATGTCCAGTAAATACAACTATGTCAGCGTCTTTACCGACTTTTATTGAACCCACACAAGCATCTATACCAAGTGCTTTTGCCGGAATTATAGTTATAGCCTGAAGTGCTGCATATTCGTTCATTCCCTCACGTACACACATAGCTGCAAAGCTTGGAAGCAGCCATAATGGAGTAACATCATGATCGGTCGTTATCGCAACCTCCATACCTGCTGCCGTAAGTACTCCCGCCGTTGCAAACGATCCTCCAACAGTCTCCGGCTTACCGGCAGGCCCCATGCTCGGCCCAACAACAAATACTGCATGTTCATCTTTTATGCAGTCGGTGATCTTCTCGGCTCCCGTTGCGTGGAGTATGCAGTATTTTAGATTGAATTCATGCGCTATTCGTATAGCCGTGAGTATATCATCTGCCCTGTGCGCATGAAAGTGTGCCGGTATTTCGCGCTTCAGCAGCGGTATAAGCGCCTCCATATCAGGCTCATATATATCCTCGCCCGCCTCTTTCTTATTCATATATCTCTGAGCCCGCATAAGCGTTTTACGCATTATGGCCGCCGTTGCCATGCGTGTCATGGGGGATCGGCCTTTATTATCACCATAAGTGCGCTTAGGGTTTTCGCCTAAGGCAAACTTTATTGCACATGGGGCTTTTATAACCATATTATCTACGTTTTTGCCAATCAGCTTTATGGCTGCAATTTGTCCGCCTATGACATTTGTACTTCCGGGAGATACCGCGACCGTCGTAATGCCTGCCCTCCGTGCTTTGGGTATTGCCGTATCAAAAGGATTTATGCCGTCAACAGCGCGCATATAAGGTGTAACTGGGTCTGTTGCTTCGTTGCAATCCTCTCCTTCCCACCTCAATCCTTCCTCTGATATGCCTATATGCGTATGCGCATCTATAAGCCCGGGCAGTATGTAGCCGCCCTCAGCATCATAGGTTTCACCACTATATACAGGAGCATCGTTCATTGAGCCGAATGCTGTTATTTTCCCGTTTTCCGCGTCTACATAGCCGTTTTCATATCGCTCCCCACCCATGGTGAGCAGTATACCGCTTTGTATTCTCAATTTCCGTCCTCCACAAAAGCTTAAATATTAACTATAAACGATATAACAATCAGCATCACTCCGCATGCCGCACGCGCATACATACGCGATGCGATTATATTTTCTTTGCTGAACTCATTCTCGTTGCATGCCGTAGCATTTACGAGGTCATCATCAAAGTCAGCATTTGTCATCATAAATGACGGCTTATGCAGTCGCTTTTGTTTATCTATCCGCCAAATATACGGTGTTTTTGCCTGCTCTGCCGTTTTTTCGCCAAATCCAACAAGTTTGAATCCGGTACGTTTAAGATGCGTGAACCAGCCCCAGCATAGGAATCCTGAACCCGCTGCGCATGATGCAAACACGAAGTGCAGCCTATTGCCATATATGCCTCCTATAAGTGCACACAGAACAAGCACCGCACCCAAGTACCGAAATGCTTTTGTATATATAAGACGTATGTATCTTTTAAGCTGCTGTGCATCCATTTATTTCTCCATTTCCGTTCTGTATATGGAAATCTCAGCTTGGTTTGCCAATACGAAATGGCCTTCCTTTATTTCTGTCCATAAAGGCTTATCTTTCGTGTAGTTGTGCATTGCCCTGTCGTATGTCAGCAGTTTCTTGCTCCTTTCTACATCCGGATCCGGATATGGTACAGCACTTAGCAGCGCCTTTGTATACGGGTGCAAAGGATTGGCAAACAGTTCTTCGCATTCAGCCAATTCAACTATCCTGCCTTTGTTTATAACCGCTATCCTGTCGGATATGAATCGGACTACGCTTAAATCGTGTGCTATAAACAGATATGTAAGTCCTCGCTCACGTTTCAGCTTGTTCAGAAGGTTTATTACCTGCGCTCTGATGGATACGTCCAACGCGCTTATCGGTTCATCTGCAACAACAAATTCCGGATTCATGACAAGACTCCTTGCTATACCTATGCGTTGGCGCTGACCGCCTGAAAACTCATGTGGAAAGCGCGATGAAAACTCCTTTGGAAGGCCAACTTCCTGCATTATCTCCTCCACCTTGTGCATTCTATCGGCTTCGCTATCAAAAAGGTGGTAGTTATACAGACCTTCTGATATTATGTAGTCCACTTTGGCACGTTCGTTTAAACTGGCCATCGGGTCTTGAAATATCATCTGCATTTCCATATGCAGCTTTTTAGTTTCGTTCTTTGACATTTTTTCTGCAATATTCTCGCCCTTGTAGGTTATTGAGCCGGAAACATTTGAGTTATATATGCGCATTATGGCGCGGCCGATGGTTGTTTTTCCTGATCCGGATTCGCCCACGAGCGAGAGTGTTTCGCCCTTATATATATCAAAGCTAACACTATCCACAGCCTTGAATTCTTTGCCGCCAAGCTTGAAATTTACAGATAGATTCTTTACTTGCAGGAGCTTTTCCGCATTTTTATAGCCAAACGGCTTTTCTGGCTTTGTTACAGATATCTTACGCTTATGTTCTGCAGAATCGAGCTCTTTGCGGTAAATTTCCGCATAAGGATGCAACAGCCATGTTTTTGCCCAATGTGTAGGCGTAATATCAAAGCGTGGCGGCTCCTGTTCAAAGTCTATCTCCATTGCTTCAGGATTGCGCGGTGCAAATGCATCCCCCTCTATCTTTTTGAAAAGGTTAGGCGGCGCACCCTTTATGGAATACAGGTCGTTGCCTTTTACCCCAAGCTGCGGAAGGGACATGAGCAAAGCCTTCGTATATGGATGCGCAGGCTGCTTGAATATCTCATGTACGGTGCCATACTCTATTATTTGCCCTGCATACATTACGCCCACCCAGTCCGCAACGCTCGCCACAACACCAAGGTCATGCGTAATATATACAACGGTCATATCGAGTTCCTTCTGAAGCTCTTTTATCAGACGTATTATCTGCGCCTGGACAGTCACATCAAGCGCCGTAGTCGGCTCATCGCATATCAGTATCTCAGGCCGACAGGCTATGGCCGTTGCTATTACCACCCTTTGTCTCATGCCGCCTGAGAACTCGTTTGGATATTGCTTATAGCGATATTCGGCATCAGCTATGCCAACACGTTTAAGCAATTCTATCGCTTCCCGTTTGGCCTGCTCATGCTCCGTGCCAAAATGCCACGTTATCACTTCGGTTATTTGCTCACCTATTGTACGCACCGGGTTAAGGCTTGTCATAGGATCCTGGAACACCATGGCGATTTTTTTACCGCGTACCTTCAGCCACTCCTGCTCCGCGGTATATTTTGCCATGTCCTCACCGTCATAGGTTATGCTGCCGCCGCTTATATAACCATTCTTATCCAGCATACCTATGAAAGACTTAGTGAATACGCTTTTGCCGCAGCCGGATTCGCCGACTATCGCAAGCGTTTCACCCTTGTAAAGATCAAGTGATGCCCCCCTCACTGCAGTCAGCGTTTTTCCTCTTAAGTTGAATTTAACCTCCACATTCTTAGCACTGAGGATAAGCGGAGTGGTATGACCATTCAAAGCAGTTTTCATTTGCCGTTCCTCCTTACATTAAACGTGGTTGCGCATCTGCAAATTTGTTGCCTATAACATAAAATGCAACAGTTATGGTGCACAATATTACAGTAGGCAGCAGCATTTGATATGGATGCAGTGTGAACGATGCACGCCCCTGGTTAACGATATTGCCAAGCGTTATGGCATCCACCGGCATGCCAACGCCGACAAACCCCATAAACACTTCCGATCCTATCGAATACGGTATGCACAAAGCCGCTTCCATTATAATAAGGCTTATTATGTGCGGGATTATATTCCTCGTTGCTATACGGCGCATAGGTGTGCCCAAACATTGTGAAGCGATATTGTACTCACTATCCCTTATTGATAGTATTCTGTTGCGAAAAAACCGCGCTTCTACTATCCATCCGCGCGATGCCATGGATACAAACAGGGTTATATAGCTTGTGTTCATTATGTAAGCCAGCAGCACCATATAAACAGTTGAAGGTATATTCGTCATTATATTATAGAGTTCTATCATAAACGGGTCTATCTTTTTGTTGTATCCCCAGAGTGCTCCTGCTATCATTCCGAAGCCAACATCCGAACATGCTATACAGAATCCAAGCAGGAAAGAGTTGCGGCATCCGTACCATGCCCGCGCCCATATATCACGTCCCAGCGTATCTGTGCCAAACCAATGCTCTGCGCTTGGCCTAAGATTCCATTCAAGCGGCAGCATACTTACCTTGTTAGGATCAACCGTGGAAAAAATTGGATACATAAAGCTCATAACTATCATGCCGGTTACCAACGCGACTAGCGCAACAACAGCCTTATTCTTAAAAAAAGTGCGCAACGTGCTTTTCCAGTATGAATAATTAGAAAAGCCAATATCCTCACTGTCCATATTATTATAGATTGCAGCGCGAAACTTTAGCGGATTCAGTGCAGCCGCCGGCCGCTTGGCTTCATTTGTTTTAACTTCCATTTTCATTCGCCCTCCGTAAGCTTTATGCGCGGGTCAACAAACGCAACAAGAAGATCGCCCAAGAACACTCCTATTACAGACAGCACCGCATACATAAGCACTATCACCTGCACCAAATTGTTATCCTGGCTTTTTATAGCTGTTGTCAGCAGTCCGCCCGTACCTGGAATGGCATACAGGCTTTCTATTACAAGTGAGCCGGATATGATGAAGAGAAGATCGCTTGGAAGATATATTACCAGCGGTATTACTGCGTTCTTAAAAACGTGCTTTTTCCATACCACGCGTTTGGGTAATCCTTTTACCATGGCGAACTTAACATAGTCCTTGTTTTCTTCATCTACCATAAACCGCCTTAACCACAGGGCGTAGTAAGCTATACTGCCAAGAGACAGGCATATTGTCGGCAATACCCACGACTCAGGTCTATCTTTATAGAAAACCAGCGGCAGATCAAACCATTTGGATATCCATACTTGAATAAAGAACAAATATATTATACTTGGTACGGCGCGCACGATAAGTATAAAAAACGTGCCAAGCCTATCGCCCCAGTTATTTTTGAACCGTACCATTACAAGCCCAAGCGATATTCCAAGCACTATGCCTATCACCATGCTCGCAAAGCCAAAAGCGGCGGTAACGGGTATTTTCTCTTTGAGCAAAGTTATTATGGGTACTTTAGGATAAACCGTAAGACTGCGTCCAAGATCACCTTGAAAAAGATTCTTTACGAAACGCCAAAGCTGCACAAACGGATGATCAAGCAAGCCTTGATTCCTTAAATATGTCATTCGTGTAGCTTCATCTGTTTCTTTCAGTATCTCCTGTGGGAAGTATCCGCTCAACGGCATAAGGCGAAGCAGCATAAATACGGTCACAAAAACAATAGTTACCGTAAGCAGGCTCCGTAGCGTTCGCGTTAAAATATATTTGGTCATATGCGTATCCCTCCTTGGGATGATAAAGCATTGCCTAAAGCACGGGCGCGCCGCTGGATATGTGCAGCGCCCCCGTTTTTGTGTGTTAAGGAGAAAAGCACAGTGTTAGTCAGCGTTTTTCAGCGCATCTGTGCGCGCTATTTCATATGCTGCATCAAGGGTCTGATATTCACTATAAGTAAGGGGGTTATCCATTACCAGCGCGCCTTTGAATTTACTGTTGCCGTATAGCGTAAGAGGACTGGTGAACGGCATACAGTTGGTCATATAATATCCGCGCAGAGAGGATATGAATGGTATTACATATGCACCGTTGCAAAGGTATGCCTCCGCCTCTGCAAATTTTTCAAGCCGTTCTTCGAACGTTGCGGCATTCAGAGCCTGATCAATAAGTGCATCGTATTCAGGCACATCGTATCCGCCAACATTTTCTGCGCCATCAGTAGTCATTCGTGTAAGTATGCCGGAAGGATCGGCATAGCCGGTGGAAAGGGAATCAAAGTAGATATCGTAGTTGTAGGGATCCGCTACCGTGCCGTATGTCCAGCCGCTGAAGCACACTATCTGAAAATCTATAAGGTCTGTGCCTATTGCCTCTTCTACCATTGTTTTCATAAGCTGCGCCATAACTATCTCGTTTTCATCGTCAGTACCGACGTATATTACGGTTACAGGCAGCTTGGCATCGACCTCAAACGTTCCCACGGGCAAGTAATCAACCTTCCCCGCTTCTATACCTTTTATGTTGCCGTTTTCATCGCAGAGTTCCGCAACAGCGGCTTCCATATACTGTCTGGCAAGCTCTGGTTTGTTATAGTCGGTGTCCTTTACAGCCTTAAGCGGAGCATAGTCCGTATAATCCACGCCATTGCCATCATATATCGCACCTTCCGCATTAATCGTTGCACGGAGTACACGCTGCGGATCTACAGGATCGCGCAAGCTTGCTATTGCCTCGCGATTAAGAGAATACTGCAAAGCCTTGCGGAAATTTTCACTCTGAACAAACGTATTGAATTCAGGATTGGCTCCTGAGAAGTCAAGCCACAAATAATTGGTGGACAAACTACGCTCGGTCGGAATAAGTTTACCTTCCCACTCTGTGCCCTTCATTGAAAGGTATTCTTCCGCCTCAACGGTTGCATCATCCAGTTCACCGCGCTTGAACATTTCAAGCGAAGTAGTACCTTCCGGGATCATTTGATATTCAACTGTTTCAACCGTCACATTATTCTTGTCCCAATAAAGCGGATTCTTGGTAAGCGTTATAGCCTTATCGCGCTCAAATGCAGAAATGTAATATGCGCCGCAGTAAAGCATATGCTCATTATCTACGCCGAAATCTTCGCCAAGTTCAATGGCATAATCATACTCTATCGGCAACAGAAGCATGCTGCTTTCTATCAATGAAAGGAAGTAAGGCGCGCTTGAAGTAAGTGTGTATTCAACGGTGTATTCATCTATTGCTTTCACGCCTACCGTATCGTCAAAGCTTGCAAGCACTTCTTCGCGTGTCTTGTCGGCCACTTCACCGCTATCTATGTCATCAAGCGTCCAATAATAGTCATAAAGGCCTTCTATAAGGTTTCTTACAACGCGCAAAGAGTAAGCATCGTTCAGAGGATCCCCTATATAGCGTATGCCGTCAACAAAGTCCTGCGCCGTAACTTCCATGCCTGTATCGGCGCCGGTATGATCCACCCATTTAATACCTTGACGTATTTTGAATGTCCATACGGTTTCGTCATCATTGGCGGTCCAGCTTTCGGCGAGCGAGGGCACATATACGCCGTATATGTCCGGTTCCACAAGGCCGTCTATGCAGTTGGTAACTATCGAACGGACTGTGGAATACGCAGTGGAAAAATAGTTGAATGATGCATAGGATTTGTTGAATGATGTCCTATATACGGACTTGTATTCCTTTGCACCGGTTATTTCCTGCGCCGCATTACTTATCTCTTCGGGTGTTTTTGTAGCGACGGGTTCTGCGGTTTGGTTCGCATTTACATTCTTATCGCCATTTTGGCATGCTGTGAACGAGAACATCAATGCCAGTACCAGTACTAATGCTGCAATACGTTTCATTTGTTTTCCTCCTTGTTTTTTTAGATAATCCTCTTTGTTATGTGGTTAAGTGTTGCTTTTTGTTGGCTGTATACGCTTTTCAGAGGATCATCCGTTGCTTATTAGGGATATTCTATATTCCAATTCTCCATGAATCAATAAAATAGCAAAGTTTTTAGCAGTATTTTAGCACGTCTATGCATTTTCACGATCGCGCAGGCAGTGTATAATAGTAGGGAGTTATTATGGAGGAATATACCGCATGAAAAGCGGATTTTACAAGACCTCATCCGGCATATATAAAAACCTGCAGCGCATCTTGCTCTGTATAGTTTTTAGCGTGCTCTCCTTTATATTCTCCCGTCTGACGTTTCAAAACACGTTTTATGCTTTGCCGCTGTGTACCCTTGCTGCGTTATCGATTTCCATATTTGCACCAAATGCAGCTTGGGGTGCGGTTACGGTATCTGCCGCCGTTATAACGCTGATTCTTCTTGAGCAGACTTTCAATACAGATAACTCGCCTGTTCGGCCTATTGCATTTATCATATATACTGGCGCTGTATCCATCGCTGCGGCTTTGATTACAAATCGCTGGTATTGGCATATACGTAAGCAGCGCGACTCTTATCAGGAACAAAGCGCGCGTGAACGTTCATTGTCGCAGCTAAGTACGGCTTTACTTACGGCAGCTTCTGAGGAAGAATTACATGAGCTTACGGTGCGAAGCATTTTCAGCATCACTGGATGCTCCGCCGTGCTTTTTATCCGTGACAAAAAAGGAGCAACAAATAGGGCTGCAAGCTATCCAAAGGGGCTTTTGTTATATCCATGCGATGACGCGGTAAATGCCTGCGTGAAGAATAATTGCCGCACCGGCTTCGGCACGGTATACTTTGGTGAAAACCCACTTGTGTGCTTCCCTGTGTCTGCCAACGGCAAGCTCCTCGCAGTAGCGGGAATGCTGCTAAACTCCGATGAACCTATTACAACTGAATATCAAATGCAGACGACAGAGCTTTTACTTGTACGCGCAGGTATTGTGCTGGATAAGATAACCATGCTTAAGCGTGAACAACAAATACTTATGGAAAAAGAGCTTGAGCATATGCGTTCGGACTTTCTGCGTTCGATATCACACGATTTTAGAACTCCTCTTACAGGCATAATTGGCGCATGCTCAATGCTGAACGGTTCAAACGACATTGTTCTTGACATAAGATCACGCCAGGAATTGGTTGAAAGCATAAACGGAGAAGCTGAGTGGCTGATGCGCACGGTTGAAAATCTTCTCTCCGTAACGCGCGTAGGCTCAAATGGTCCCAAACTGAACAAGAGCCCGGAGCCTATAGAGGAAATACTATCCACGGTTTTAGATAAGGCGGCAAGCCGCTTCCCACAGGCCGAATTTATAGTGAAGCAGCCGGACGATTTTATAATGATTCCTGTAGACCCGGTGCTTATAGTACAGGTGCTTATGAACCTTATAGAAAATGCCGTAAAATACTCTGGTAATTCATCGGGGATAGAGTTAAGCGCTGCAGATAACGATAAATATGTTGTTTTCAGTGTAAGGGATCATGGTCATGGCATGAAGCAAGAAACGCTTAGCACTTTGTTTGAACCGTCAGCCTGCCGCAGCGGCGATTCCACACACGGCATGGGGCTAGGACTAAGTATATGCAAGAGTATAGTCGCAGCGCACGGCGGAATGATAGAAGGACACAATGCCGAATCCGGCGGAGCAGTATTTATGATACATCTGCCAAAGGAGAACAACAATGAGCAATATTAAATCGAGCATAATGATAGTGGAAGACGAAAGCTACATAAAGAAAGTTCTTGAGACGGCGCTTGCAGCAGGCGGGTATAGGACAATATCAGCTGTAACCGGCGCACAGGCACGCTCTGCCATATCATCGTATATGCCGGATATGGTGCTGCTTGATCTTGGATTGCCTGATATGGACGGCGTAAAACTGCTCAAAGAACTTAGGCAATGGAGCGCTATGCCTGTTATAGTGGTCAGTGCACGCAGCACTGAGCGTGATAAAATTCTTGCCCTCGACAATGGTGCAGACGATTATATAACCAAGCCTTTTTCAGCACCTGAGTTGCTGGCTCGCATACGCGCTGTACTTAGGCGCAATTCTTCAGGCTCGGCAAACGACGATACTTATTGCGTAGGAGATTTTAATATAGATTTCAATAAGCGCATAGTAAATATTAATAACGAAACAATACGTCTAACACAGGTCGAATATCGTATAGTTGAGCTTCTTGCCCGCAATCCGGGTAAGGTATTGACTTATGATTACATTATGAGCAATATATGGGGCCCGTATGCAGACTCGGAGAACAATCGTATATTGCGCGTAAATATGTCTCACATTCGCAAAAAACTCGAACCGGACAGCATGAAGCCACGCTACATATTGACTGAAATTGGAGTCGGGTACAGAATGGCGGAATAATGCCTTGTTTACATTCTGAACCCTTATAATTCGGCATATATAAGTACTAATTATAGATCATACTTCCAATATATCCTCGTCGTATCCTGCTGAATCTCCACGCGCCTGATGAGCATCATGGCTATCTCGTGCTTTTGCGGTATGTTCATGTCGGGCCTAAGGTTGATTATGTCATAGAATTGCTTTGTGTTATATAAATCGTCTATCCATAGATGTTAGGTAGGTATAGGTTTCTCCCTATCGGTGTTTTCAGCCCTCAATATTATGATTACTTCCTATTAGGAACACTGTAAATACACGGCTTTTCGGAGTCTACACCCCCCAAATATCATTTGATCTATCACATTACGCAAAAAGCCGTCCAAACGAGAAAAAATGTCCTGAAGCGATGGAAATCCCCTAATGAAGTTTTCTTCTCTCTGGGTGTTGCACTTGCTTGACTCGGTGGCGTGGCGTGTTTATCCCCCTATTATTTCTGCCCATTTTCGCCGCAGTTTAGCGCGTTAGGCTATATTGTTCATCGCTTAAGCTCTTTTCAACCCCGCCACTATGGCGGTGATTTTCGGGCACATAAAAAGGACTGCCGAGCACCGCAGTCCTTTGGCTTATTCATTCCATGTTTTCGTTCAGCTTCACCATGTGTACATGGTCTTCCCAAACACCGTTTATGCAAAGATATTTTTTTGACATACCTTCCCGCACAAAGCCGCACTTTTCAGCCACTCTCAGCGACCTTGCATTCTTAGGCATAATGTTTGCCTCTATCCTGTGCAGCCCTATTTCGTTGAATGCAGTGTTTGCCACGGCATCCACGGCCTGCGTCATATAGCCGCGGTTTATATATACCTCATCCAGCATATAACCCATAAAGCAGGATAAAAAGCTGCCCCATACAATGTTGTTAAGCCCTATCGTGCCGATTATTTTGCCTTTCTCTTCCTTAGGCATTATATAATACCTGTATCCGGTGCGGTTCTTGGCGTTTTCCATATGGCCGCGTATGGATTCAAGCTGTGTTCGTTCGGTAAAAAAGCTCTCCGTCCATGCCGGCATATAATCCGTCAAAAACTCGCGGTTCCGCCTAAAATAATCGCAAAGCGCGCCCGCAAGCGACTCTTCCGCCGGCATCAGCACAAGATCCGCCGTGTATATAGGGCGCATATCAGTCCCTTTTTACGGCGTAAGTATTGGCATCCTTGAGCATAACATCGTGCGCGCCGCCTTCGGTTATGCTGGCTGCGGAAACGAGCGTGAGCCGCGCCTTTTCGCGCAGTTCGGGTATGGTCAACGCACCGCAGTTGCACATTGTTGAACGCACCTTACTGAGCGTTACGGTAACGTTGTTATGCAGACTGCCTGCATAGGGAACATATGAGTCCACGCCTTCTTCAAATGAAAGTTTGCTGTCCCCGCCGCTGTAATACCGCTGCCAGTTGCGCGCGCGTGCGGAACCTTCGCCCCAGTATTCCTTCATGTAATTGCCGTTTATCATAACCTTGGCAGAGGGGCTTTCATCGCAGCGGGCGAAATAGCGGCCCAGCATGCAGAAGTCCGCGCCCATGGCCAACGCAAGCGTGATATGATAATCATGCACAATGCCGCCGTCGGCGCATATTGGCACATATATGCCCTTTTCAAGAAAGTATTCATCGCGTGCGCGGGCAACTTCCTGCACGGCGGTCGCCTGGCCGCGGCCAATGCCCTTGGTTTCCCTTGTTATGCATATTGATCCGCCGCCTATACCTACCTTTACAAAGTCCGCGCCGGCATCGGCCAGGAAGCGGAAGCCTTCGCGGTCAACCACGTTGCCTGCGCCAACCTTTACGCTGTCGCCATATTTAGCCCGTATAAAGTTCAGCGTTCTCGTCTGCCATTCGCTGAAGCCTTCGGAAGAATCTATGCAGAGTATGTCCGCGCCCGCTTCGACCAACGCGGGTACGCGCTCCTCATAATCGCGCGTGTTTATGCCCGCGCCAACAACATAGCGCTTTTGCTTATCAAGCAGCTCTGTCGGGTTTTCCTTATGCGCATCGTAGTCCTTTCTGAACACGAATGCAACCATGTTGCCTTCCTTTGTTATAACAGGCAGGGAGTTGAGCTTATGCTCCCAAATTATGTCGTTTGCTTCCTTGAGCGATACGCCTTCGTATGCAAAAACAAGTCTGTCTATCGGCGTCATGAACTCACTCACTTTCGTTGCAGGGTCCATACGGCTGGGGCGATAATCGCGGCTGGTAACAACGCCGAGCAGCTTGCCGGTTGCCGAACCATCGTCCGTTACGGCAACGGTGGAATGACCCGTGCGCTCCTTAAGGGCAAGTATGTCCGCCATGGTCTGATCGGGCCGGATAGAAGAATCGCTCATGGCAAAACCCGCCTTATGCTTTTTGACCCGGCTTACCATCGCCGCCTGGCTTTCTATGGGTTGTGATACGAATATGAAGGATATGCCGCCTTCGCGCGCAAGCGCAACGGCCAGCTTATCGCCGGATACAGACTGCATAACAGCGCTCACCAGCGGTATATTCATTGAAAGCGCAGGTTCCTCGCCCGCCTTATAGCGCACGATGGGGGTTTTAAGCGAGGTATTCGCGGGCGTGCATTCGGCGCTGGAATAGCCCGGAACCAGCAAATACTCGCTGAAAGTATGGGAGGGTGAATCAAAATAATATGCCATGATTTCTCCTTTCGGCAAAGCTTATGTAAAATTGATTTATTATAACCTATTCCGCCTGTTTATCCAAGTAGTTTTTCACCATGCTGTGCACTTCGTTAAGCAGGGCAATATGCTTATCTATATCAATATTGTCTATGCTTTCTTCGCTGCGCTTGGTTATGCCGTCCACCGCGCCCGCGTCCAGTATTGCGCAGAGCACGGCGCGCTCCTCATGCTCATCCGGCAGCACGTTTCTGTTCAGATACACCGATGCTATCGCGGCTATTCCCCAGCCCCACCAATTGGATACGCCGGAAGCAAGCGTTATGTCAGCAGTCTGCGCGGCGGCAATATCCTCGCCGTGGTCAACCACGCGGCGCGTAACGTCAAACAGTTTACCTGTGCCAAGTTCGTTTCCGCCGTCTCCTATGGCAATGGTCTTTGCCCCGTGCTTATGCAGCGATTCGAATTCCTCGTCCGTATCTGCGCCGAGCCAGCCGTCTATTATTCTTCCCTTCGCCGTATGGCAATGCCCGTCCAGCGCTTTGCCCGGGCGTTCTATGGATATTACGGTGTCTATACCAAGTCCCATCAGTTCTTCCATATCGCCGTTCAGCTTTATCAGTTCAGCATTGGGAGCACGCAAACGAACAGCAGCAGCAAGCTGGGGATAGCAAAGCTCATCCGTGGCTATATAAGCCCTTTTCCCAGCATCGCAAAATGCGCGCGCTATATGCGCAGCGCCTATCGGCCCGTCAGTTTCGCAGCAGATATGCCCATCATCCGCCTCCACGGGAAAACCGGTTATTATCAGCGCGCACTTTGCCGCAGCAAAAGCCTTAACAAGCGCATCCATATCTGCCGCGCCGGCATTTGCGCTGAAGCCTCTTGCCCCCGCGTCGCTCCTGAGCAGCGCGTCGAGCTGGGTATATAAACTATTCATTGGGTGACCTCATTATACAAAATTCAACAGAGTATATATTACCATTACTTTTTGATTAAGTACACCCTAAAAAGAAGCATAAACAAAAGTTTATTTCGATATATATGAAAAGAGCGGCATATGCCGCCCTTTATTTGTTGGTTTCAATATGCCGTTAAGCTTAAATTACTGCATATTGGAGTTGTTCATGTTGTTCTCGGCGTAAGCGATCATGCGCTTTACCATTTCGCCGCCGATGGAGCCGGCCTGACGGGAAGTAAGATCGCCGTTGTAGCCCTGCTTCAGATTAACGTTAAGAGAGTTGGCAACTTCAGTCTTGAAGTTCTGCAGCTTCTTGCGGTTTTCCTTATTGCTTGCCATTGTGTGTTTCACCTCCTTTTTTTAATAGAAGTATCCGGATATCTTCCGGCCGTTTCCGGCCTTGTAAACTTTATAACTTTTATTATTTATTCATGTTGTTAGCGGCATAGGCTATCATGCGCTTCACCATCTCGCCGCCGATGGAACCGGCCTGGCGGGAAGTAAGGTCGCCGTTATCGCCCTGCTTCAGGTTCACATTAAGGGAATTGGCTACTTCGCTCTTAAAGGAATCCATAGCCTTCTTCGCTTCGGGAATCAGTACGCTGTTTCGTGACATTGCTTTCACCTCCTTGCTTTGTCTGGCTTTATGTTTCGCCCAAAGCGGAGATATTATGAATGGTAAATAAGAGAAGTGTGGATAAAGATTTACAGTTATGTTCTGTTTTAATTCTGCGCTATATTTTTCGTTTTTTCATCCGCCGTAATGACGGCTTTTTTAATAAGCGGATCGTTCATATCGCCTTTTGCGATAAGCTTATCCGCCGCATCTTTTGCCATGTTGAATGCTTTCATGTTGCTTGCGAACATAGCCGCGCTAAGGCCATCCTCGCCATGCTGGCGCGCGCCTATAAGTTCGCCCGGCCCGCGCATTTCAAGATCGCGCTCCGCTATTTTGAATCCGTCCGTAGTGCTGCACAGTATACTTAACCTTTCCTTTGCCGTTTTTGAATCCGATTCGCTCAGCAAAAAGCAGTATGATTCCTTGCTGCCGCGCCCTACTCTGCCGCGAAGCTGATGAAGCTGCGCAAGACCGAAGCGGTCCGCGTTTTCTATTACCATTATCGTGGCGTTTGGCACGTCCACGCCAACTTCAACCACAGTTGTAGACACAAGCAGTTTCGTTTCGCCCGATGCAAAGCGCGCTGCCCGCGCCTGCTTTTCCGCAGCACTCAGCCGCCCGTGCATGAGTTCTATGCTGACGTCAAGCTTTTTGCTCAGTTCTTTATACAGCGCCGCTGCGCTGAGCACGCCTTCCATGGCCTCGCTTTCTTCAACAAGGGGACACACGGCGTAGCATTGTGCGCCGTCCTTGAGCTCATTTTCGATAAAGCGATACATATCGTCCCGCTTCTCCTGCGGCACGATTCGCGTTTTTATAGGCTTTCTGCCCGGCGGCAGTTCGTCAATAACGCTCAGCTCAAGGTCGCCGTACATCAGCAGCGAAAGCGTACGCGGTATTGGCGTTGCGCTCATTATAAGCGTATCAGGTGCGCTGCCCTTTGCGCTTATGGCTGCGCGCTGCCTGACGCCGAAGCGATGCTGCTCATCTGCTATAACAAGGCCAAGGTTAGCTATCTCCACCCCGCCGCTTATTATGGCATGGGTGCCGGTTATCGCCAGCGCTTCTCCGCCCATAAGGCGCGCGGCTATCTCCTCGCGCTCTTTTTTCTTCATGCCGCCTTTGAGCAGTATTGCCCTGCTACCAAACATATTTTTCAGCGTGCGGTAGTGCTGATCCGCCAATATCTCAGTCGGCGCCATGAGCGCGGCACTGTATCCGTTTTCAATGGCCGCATATATGGCAAAAAGCGCGCAGGCAGTTTTGCCGCTGCCAACATCGCCCTGAACAAGCCTGTTCATTTGAACGTTTTTAGCCATGTCCGATGAAATATTCCGCATTGCCCTAAACTGGGCCGCCGTAGGCTCAAACGGCAGCAATTTTTTGAAGCTTTCAAGCTTGCCATTCATATTGAACGCAATTCCGCCGCCCTGCTCACGCCTATGCCTCAGTATGCTCAGCATAAGCGCGTAAAGCAGCATATCTTCAAACGCCATGCGCTCTTTTGCGCGCTCAAGCTGTTCAAAGCTTTGCGGCATGTGCATGGCAAGCAGCGCATCCCCGCGCGGCATAAGCGAATATTCAGCCATTATGCTCTCGGGAAGTGTTTCCTCTATTCTGCCTTTATACATTCCCAATGCGCCCGCTGCCGCTCCGCGCATTATTTTTTGCGTAAGGCCGCTAACCAGCGGATACTGCGGCACTATGCCGGGCAATTCATTGCAAAGCTGCGGGTTCATCAGCTTCATACCGCGCCGCTTATCTGCACGGCCGCAGGCATAGCATGTCCTTCCGGCTTCGGGCTTAGACGCCATATACGGCTGATTATACCAGCACAGCTGAAGTTTATTCAGCCCGTCCGTTGCCGCAGCTGTGGTTATTGTAAGCCCGCCGCGTATTCGCACGGTTTTGGCTTCGCCCGTAATCGTTACCTTAACGGCGCAGAGCATCCCCTGCTCCGCTTCGCACATAAGCACGCTTTTAGTATAATCAATATAACCCCGCGGCATAAACGACAGCATATCTTCAACCGAAAAAAGACCCAACCGGCCGAATGCTTCGGCCCGGCGGGGTCCTATTCCCTTTATGCTCGTTATAGGAGCGACTGCCATTTTATTCCACGGAGAAATAATAGTAGTAAAGCGGCTGACCACCGTACTGCACCGTTATTTCCGCATCGGGATATTTTTCATTCACTGCATCGGCAACGGCCTGCGCGCTGTCCTCATCTGCGCCTTCGCCATAGAATATGGTGGCCATACAGTCATCGCCCTTATTCTCTATCATGCTGCAAAGAAGTTCAACGGCAACGCTGTCCACGCTGGTGCCAACCTTGGTTATCACGTTATCGAGCAGGCCGATTATATCGCCCTGGGATATCTTTTCGCCATTGAACTGCGTATCGCGCACGGCATATGTTACGGAACCGGAAAGCACCTGCTTTATGGCGGCAGTCATGCGCTCCGTATTGGTTTCAACGTCAACATCATCGCTGTATGCAAGCGCGGCGCTAAGGCCCTGCATCATGGTCTTGCTGGGTATTACGATAACGTTGCGGTCGCTTATGGCCGCGGCCTGCTGGGCCGCCATGATTATGTTTGAATTGTTGGGCAGCACAAAAACGTTCCTTGCGTTTGCGCGGCGTATGGCCTTGGCTATGCTGTCTATGCTCGGGTTCATGGTTTGACCACCGGAGATGAGATTGTTCACGCCTATCGCCTTATAAACTTCGTCTATACCGTCGCTTATGCTCACGGCGACAAGAGCATTCTCTTTCTCGTTCTTCTTCATGTTGGCAAGCAATTCGCGGTTCTGCTCGCGCATATTCTCTATCTTTATGCGGTCTATCTCGCCAAGCCTTAACGCAAGCTGAAGTATCTTGCCGGGGCAATTTGAATGAACATGGATCTTTATAAAGTCCGAATCATGGGCCACAACAACGGAATCGCCTATCTTCATAAGCTTTTCGCGCAGCTTGTCCAAATCCGCCTCAGAGAACGACTCATCAAGATGTATTATGAAAAATTCCGTGCAATAGCCGAACTCTATATCGTCAAGCGCTTCAAGATCCGCGCCTTCTTCATTGCCTGTTATCTCGGCAGTATTCTGCTGCGGCGCGGGAACGTATTCATCAACTTCCTCGCCGTCTATAACCATCTTAAAGCCGCGAAGTATGGTAACAAGACCCTTGCCGCCGGAATCCACAACGCCCGCTTCCTTAAGCACAGGCAAAAGCTCCGGCGTGAGCAGCAGCGCACGCTCGCCTTCGTCTATCATAACGTCTATAAGCTTATAAAGGTTTGCACCCTCGTTCGCTTCCTTGGTAACGGCTTCCGCCATCATGCGCGCAACAGTAAGCATTGTGCCTTCCTTGGGCTTCATAACGGCCTTATACGCAGCCTCGGTCCCGGTAGTGAGCGCAGCGGCAAAGTTTTCCGGCGCCATTTCTTCTTTGCCTGAAAGTGCGCGCGCAAAGCCCCTTAATATCTGGGACAATATAACGCCCGAATTGCCGCGCGCACCCTTGAGTGCGCCCAAAGAGGCCGCCGCTGCGATATCGCTCACATTGGTGCCTTTGCAATTCTGTATTTCCTTGACGGCGCTCTGCATCGTCATGGACATATTGGTTCCCGTATCGCCATCCGGCACGGGAAACACATTGAGCGAATCGATATACGCCCGGTTTTTTTCAAGCAGCGCCGCGCCGGTAAGGAACATTTCCTTCAGCATCGCGCCGCCTATGGTCATGTTTTCCAAATCAGTTTCCTCCGTGCTTCCCCTGCGTTCACGCCGCATGGAAAGCATTATCAATTTCAGGCGCGCACGCCTTCAACATGAATATTCACATTGCGCACTTTAAGTCCCGTCATGTCCTCCACACGATAGCGCACGTTGCCGATTGCATTCTCCGCAACGGCGGTAAGGCTTGCGCCGTATATGATAGTAACAAACAGATCTATATCGATCTGGTCACCTTCTACGCAGGTGACTTTCACGCCGCGGCGCTGATTGTCACCCCCAACAAGCTTCCAAAGCTGATCGCCGGTAGTTTTGGCGTGCATGCCGACTATTCCGTAATTCTCGCTGGCAGCATAGCCTGCTATGGTTGCCACGATCTCATCCGGTATAGATATGGTGCCAAGTTCCGTATTAATGATTCCGGGCATTTAGCTCCCTCCTTCTTCACTAAATAATCTGATAGTTTATTTTAGCGCATTTTACGCATTATATCAAGCGGCCGTACGCGCATTGCTGTGACACAAATGTTAAAATGAGGTCGATTTTTCATTTTTGAGCAAATTTTGCTTCGCATCGAACCCCGCCGCCTAAGCAAGCTGCTTATATGTACGCTCCGCGCCGCATGAAATATTCCTGAATAATAATACGGCATAATTCGTTCCATCATTTCCAATCATATGCTATAATACATCCTGCAAACAAAAAATGCAATCTCGGAGGTAGTTTATGCGACCCATCGAAGCCAAGGCTATCAGCGCTATCCGCGTGCTTTCGGCAGACACCGTTCAAAAGGCCAACAGCGGCCACCCCGGCATGCCCATAGGTGCAGCGCCCGCCGCGTATGCCATATGGAGCGACATGCGCCATGACCCTAAGCACCCCAACTGGCCCGGCAGGGACAGATTCGTCCTTTCTTCCGGCCATGCGTCCAGCCTGCTTTATTCCCTGCTTCATCTTTACGGCTATGGTTTGACCATAGAGGACATGCATCAGTTCCGCCAGTACGGAAGCCTTACTCCCGGCCATCCCGAATACGGCCACACCGTTGGCGTGGAAGCGACAACCGGTCCGCTCGGTCAGGGATTTGCAATGGCCGTAGGTATGGCGATGGCTGAAGCGCACATGGCTGCCATATTTAATAAAGAAGGCTTCAACGTTGTTGATAACTATACATACGTCCTTATGGGCGACGGCTGCATGATGGAAGGCGCATCATACGAGGCGGCAAGCCTTGCCGGTACGCAGAAGCTGAACAAGCTTATAGCCATATACGACAGCAACCGCATCACCATAGAAGGTTCCACCGACATAGCCTTTACCGAAAACGTTGCCGCCCGCTTCGGCGCAATGGGCTGGCAGGTAATAAACGTTGAAAACGGTGAAGATATCGTCGCCATATCACTCGCCCTTGAGGAAGCGCGCATAGAGGCCGAAAAGCCTTCACTTATAATAGTGCATACGGACATTGCCCACGGCACACTGAAGGAAGGTTCAGCCGGCGCGCACGGTTCTCCCCTTGGCGATGATGTTATTGCGGACATGCGCAAGCGCCTTGGCTGGAAGAATCCGCCGTTTGATATTCCCGAGGACGTATATGCCCACTTTGAGGCGCTGTCCCTGCGCGGGGCGCGCGCACGCAAAGAACACGAAGAAATGTATGCAGGCTATGCCGAAGCATATCCCGAGCTCGCCGCGCAGCTTGAATCCTGGCGCAAGGGCGAAGTGAGCGAAGATGTGTTCAGCGATGATGAAATGCTTGCGGCAGACGCGCCCAAGGCCACCCGTTCATGCGGCGGAGTTGTGCTCAACCGCATATTTGCGCATATGCCCAACCTTTTCGGCGGCAGCGCGGACCTTGGCCCTTCCAACAATACCGAACTTAAAACCAGCGGCTACTTCGCGCCCGATTGCCGCGAAGGCTGCAACATACACTTTGGCGTGCGTGAACTGGCCATGGCCTGCATAGCCAACGGCGTAGCTCTTTATGGCGGACTTAGGGCATATTGCGCCACGTTCTTCGTGTTCAGCGATTATGTAAAGCCCGCGCTCAGGCTCAGCGCGCTCATGAAACTGCCTGTAACATATGTGCTTACGCACGACAGCATAGGCGTTGG